>Ga0316208_1003584_pt1 | contig 11068 bp, 9 predicted proteins | sample 3monopyrite_MG_FD_204944 | JGI IMG/M metagenome (GOLD analysis project Ga0316208, IMG submission 204944) | Microbial mat bacterial communities from mineral coupon in-situ incubated in ocean water Damariscotta River, Maine, United States -... | ecosystem: Environmental > Aquatic > Marine > Coastal... | reverse complement strand
TTCTACAATGGTATGTCCAAAAACTTCTTGATATTTTGGCGATTGTGGTGACTTTGGAATAACCTTTATAATTTCTCCTGTATCTTTATTAAAAACACCTGGTGCATGCCATTGGGTAGGGTTTCCATCTTCAGAATGTTTATATCCTTTACCTTTTTTTGTTAAAACATGTAATATTTTTGGACCTGGAATATCTTTTAAATCTTCCATAATTTTTGTTAATCCAATTACATCATGCCCATCAACAGGGCCAAAATAACGTAAATTTAAACTCTCAAAATAATTAGAATCTTTTAATAATCCTCCTTTTAAAACGGTCGATATTTTAGTGGCTAAGCTTTGTGCTTTTGGTCCAACTTTCGAAATTTTACCCAATAACGACCACACATCATCTTTCACCTTGTTATAAGTGTGTGATGTTGTAATGTCTGTTAAATATTCTCTTAATGCCCCCACATTTGGGTCAATAGACATACAATTATCATTTAAAATAATCAATAAATCAGAATCTTTATTAAACCCTGCATTATTTAAACCTTCAAAAGCTAGTCCTGCTGTCATAGAACCATCACCAATTACGGCAATATGTTTTCTGTCGTCATTTTTATATTGATTGGCCATTGCCATGCCTAATGCGCCAGAAATTGATGTAGATGAATGCCCAACACCAAATGTGTCATATTCACTTTCGCTGCGTTTTGGAAAACCAGACATGCCACCAAATAAACGGTTTGTATGAAAAATTGAGCGTCTACCAGTTAAAATTTTATGCCCATAAGCTTGATGCCCAACATCCCAAACCAATTGATCAATCGGGGTGTTATACACATAATGTAAAGCAACTGTGAGTTCAACCACACCTAAACTTGCCCCAAAATGAGAGTTGCCAATTTCAGAAATCACATCAACAATATATTGGCGTACCTCATCCGAAACTTGTGGTAAATCTTCAATTTTAAACTTCTCACGTAAATCTTGTGGAAATTCAATTTGCTCTAAAAAAGGACCTGCTTTAAAATCAGACATAAAATTCTTTTAAACAAAAATACAATATTCTTGTGTATTAAATGAATTAACGCTTAAAAATCTCATTTGTTAAGTTGAAATACGTCATTTTATTAACTGTTAACATTTTTTAAAAAAGTGTTCACTTTTGGGGCGTTTTAACGGCATTTCATTAAAGTTAATTCTTAAAATAGGTATTTACTAAAGTGTTTAATGTGCTTCTACTGTCGCAATTAAACACCTAGTAAAATATCCAATTTTAATTCATTAAGCTACCATTACAATGCCTAACGCAGATTTATGTCAAAAATTAAAACTAAACAATTGTTTCGCTAAATTCAATATTCAAAGCGTTTTCTAATCGTTTAATCTGCTTTTTATCTTGTAACGAAATAAAGCTAAGCGACAATCCTTTTTTTCCTGCTCTTGCTGTACGTCCGGCTCTGTGCGTGTAATACTCCATTTGCTCTGGTAAAGAATGGTGTAAAATAAAAGATAAATTTTCAATATCAATACCCCTTGCAGCTACGTCAGTCGAAATTAATAATTGTAATTTATGGCCTTTAAATGCACGCAAAACTTTTTCACGTTCAATTTGTTTTAAATCCCCGTTTAAAAGATCAACTTCATAATTTTTTGCACGTAATTGTTTATTTAAAATTACTGAATCAGCTTTAGTTCTACAAAAAATCACACCTCTTTTATCGTCTTGTTTTCTTAAAAACTGATGCATTGCGTTTAGCTTATCCCCTTTTTCACAAATTACATATTCGTGCGTAATGTTTTTATTAACTTGATTTTCGGCATCAATTGTGACTTCTTTATAGCCTGTTGACATGAATTTTTTAATGATTTTTTGGATATCTTCAGGTAACGTAGCAGAAAACAACCAAGTTTGAGCATCCTTTTGAGTATAACTTAATATTTTATCAATATCGGCCTTAAACCCCATTGACAGCATTTCGTCAGCTTCATCTAAAACAACTGTTTTAACATCAGCTAAGCTAATTAAATCACGCTCCAATAAATCAATTAATCTACCCGGGGTAGCTACAACAATTTGAGTTGGTTTTGTTAAGGATGCAATTTGTTTGTCCATATTAGGCCCTCCAAAAACTGCAACATTAAACACTTTATCATAATGTTTTGTAAACTTAAATAATTGTTTTGAAATTTGTTGCACTAATTCACGTGTTGGCGATAAAATCAAACCTTGAATTTTAGTATTTTTAGCCGATACCTTTTGAATCAAAGGCAATCCAAAAGCTGCAGTTTTACCTGTACCCGTTTGTGCCTGACCAACAAAATTATTGTCTTGTTTTAATAAATAAGGAATTGTAGCTTCCTGAACAGGGGTTGGCGTAACAATCCCCATCTCTGTTAATCTTTTTACAAGGTTTGGATGTATTCCTAATTCTTTAAATGTACTCATATTTTAATCTTTAAAAAAAGCACTTAGTGCTTCATATACCAACTGGTTTTCATAACCTTTAGACAACAAATAACGTTGAATTTTAGCTTTTTTATCCCATTTATTTTTACCTTTTACTTGATTAAGTTTTTTTTCGGTCAAGTAATTTAAATTCTCTAAGTACTCATCTTCATCAATTTCAGAAAACCCTTTTTTAATTGAATAATCTGATATGTTTTTTTGATTTAATTTAAGTTTAATTTTAATACGTCCCCATTTTTTAATGCGCATTTTACCACTTACGTATGCACAAGCAAAACGTTCTTCATTTAAATAATTATTAACAATTAAATCTGCAATAAGGTTGTCTTGTTGTTCTCCATAAAACCCCCAATCGGCTAATTTTTTTGTAACTTCTTGCATGCACCTTTCTTGATAGGCACAATAGGATTCTAATTTAGCTTTTGCTTCTAAAAATGAAGGAACTTTATCTGAATTAATCATAAACTAAACTGTTCTGCTAATGTAGCAATTTTTAACAGAATATTAAATTTAAACATTCAGACCGATATAAAATCGGTCTGAATGTTCTTAAATTTTAATTTTTTTATGATTTTTATCTAAGAAAGAATATTCAACCAATTGATTTGCCGAAACAGGTTCAACTGAAATCCATTTTTTATATTTTAAAAACCATTTGAATCGAATAGACATTATACCTTTAGTAAAATAAGACGCTAAATAGGGATGAACTAACAACGACAGTTTATCATATTTTTTGTCCATTATTAAGTAGTCTAAAGTATTTTCAATTTCGTCCGAAAACATTATAGAGGCTTGTATTTTTCCAGTTCCATTACAAGTAGGGCATGTTTCAGAGGTAACAATATTTGTTTCTGGTCTTACCCTTTGTCGAGTAATTTCCATCACACCAAATTTTGATGGTGGAATTACCGAATGTTTAGCACGGTCAGTTTTCAATAATTCTTTCATTCTTTCAAATAAAAGTTTATTGTGTTCCTTTTTGTGCATGTCAATAAAGTCAACACATATAATCCCACCCATATCACGTAAGCGTAATACGCGTGCTAATTCTTCTGCCGACTCCATATTAACAGCCAAAGCATTGTCAGCTTGTGTATCGCCTTTTGCATTTCTGTTTCCAGAATTTACGTCAACCACATGCATGGCTTCTGTATGTTCAATAATTAAATATCCACCAGATTTTAAAGGCACTTTTTTACCGTAAAGCATTTTAATTTGTTTATGAATACTAAAGTTTTCAAAAATATTTAATTTACCTGTGTAATGATTTAATATTTTTTCTTGCCCTGGTGAAATCTCAGCAATATATTCTTTCATTTCAGAATATAAAACTTTGTCGTTAACATGAATTTTTGTAAAACTATCATTTAAGATGTCTCTTAATAATGAAGATGCTCTACTTATCTCTCCTAACAAACGTTTAGGTGGTTTTGAATTTTGTAAATTCTCATGCACCAATTTCCATTTCGATAATAAATCTTTTAAGTCATTATCAATTTCGGAAATTTTCTTATCTTTTGCAACGGTTCTAATAATTACACCAAAGTTTTTTGGAAGTAAACTACGTAAAATATCACGTAATCTATCTCGTTCTTTACCTTGTTTAATTTTTTGAGAAACTGAAATTTTATTTGAAAAAGGGACTAAAACAATAAACCTTCCTGCTAAGGTAATTTCGGCATTTAATCTTGGACCTTTTGACGAAATTGGTTCTTTTGCAACCTGAACCATGATTTGTTTTGTTGAAGAAACACGTTCGTCAATTTTTCCGGTTTTGTCAATATTAGGTTCTGGTTTAAAGTATAATAAATCAGAAACATTTTGTTTTTTTTGTAAGGTGTTTTGAACATACTTGTCCATGGATTTGAATTGAGGGCCTAAATCCAAATAATGCAAAAAAGCATCTTTTTCATAGCCCACATTCACAAAAGCTGCGTTTAAACTCGGCACAACTTTTCTTACTTTCCCTAAATATATATCTCCAACCATAAATTCGTTGTTGCCCTTTTCTTCATGGAGTTCTATTAACTTCCCATCACGTAAAAGAGCAATCCAAATTCCTTCTGGTTTGGAATCGATTACTAATTCAAAATTCATTGTATAGTATTAAATGAATACTTGTACCTTTTGAATATTATTTTATACTAAATTGAAATTAAACAATTTATATAAATTTATTATTTGAAAACTTTAACAACGTGTGATTTTAAGCACTTTAACGGTATTAAAAGTTATGAAACTTTTCCATAACCAAGTCTTACAAATACCAATAACAAATAGGTACTTTATAAAACGACAAATACTCGGCAAGTATGTTACCAAGTATTCATCATTATTTTTCTCTAATGAAAAAGAGTTGACTTATTTCTTTTTCTTATGTCTGTTTTTTCTAAGTCTTTTCTTTCTTTTGTGAGTTGACATTTTATGTCTTTTTCTCTTTTTTCCACTTGGCATAATGCTTTATTTTAATAATTAATATTTTTTTTCCTTTTATGTAAAAAACTTCCTGATGAATCAAGAAGTTTTGTAATAATCTATTCTCTTTGAGAGTGCAAAGATATAAAAAGTATTTAGTTATACAACTATTTTACTTTTACGTTTGTTTTTACCTCTTCAACAAAAGTTTTTGCAGGTTTAAATGCAGGTATATTATGAGCAGGAATAATGATTGATTCATTTTTAGAAATATTTCTACCTGTTTTTTCAGCTCTTTCTTTAACGATAAACGAACCAAAACCTCTTAAATACACATTATTACCATCAGTTAAAGAGTTTTTTACTGAATTCATAAATGCTTCAACAGTTGCTAATACGGCCACTTTTTCAACTCCTGTTTCTTCTGCAATTTTATTTACTATGTCTGCCTTTGTCATAACTTATTAATTTTTAGTCTTTTGTAAATTGTATTTTTTTTGCAAAAATAAGTGTTATTTTGTAACTAAAAGCATAATTTAGACCGATATTTATTTTTTATATCTCAATGACTGATTTTTCAATATTAATTCAACAATGGTATCGTTTAAACAAAAGGGATTTACCATGGAGAAGCTCAAATTCGGCTTATCATATTTGGCTATCCGAAATTATTTTACAACAAACTCAAGTGAAACAAGGTCTCAATTATTATTTGAAGTTTGCAGAAAAATATCCCCTCATATCTGACCTTGCATCTGCGTCTGAAGATGATGTGTTAAAACTATGGCAAGGGTTGGGCTATTATTCCAGGGGAAGGAATTTGTTGGTTGCTGCAAAGCAAGTTGTTTCAGATTTTAATGGCATTTTTCCTAATAATTATAATCAAATTATTCAATTAAAGGGTGTTGGTGATTATACAGCATCCGCAATTTCATCAATAGCTTTTAACTTACCTCATGCCGTTGTTGACGGGAATGTTTATAGAGTCTTGAGCCGTTGTTTTTTGATTGATACGCCAATAAACTCATCTAAGGGCAAAAAAGAATTTAAAAACTTAGCCGAATCCTTAATAGATTCAAAAAAACCAGGAGACCATAATCAGGGATTAATGGAGATTGGTGCCTTAGTCTGTAAACCTAAAAACCCAAATTGTCAAAATTGCCCGTTACAATCTAAATGTTTATCTTTTTCTAAGGGTACTATGCTCGATTACCCTATAAAATTAAAAAAAATGAAAGTTAAAACTAGATTTTTAAATTATTTTATTGTAACTAATAAAACGCATATTATCATAAAACAAAGACTAAAAGGAGATATTTGGCAAGGTTTATTTGATTTTCCTTTACTTGAAACAAACAAAAAATTAGAATTAGCAAAAGGATGTTTTTTAGATCAGGAAATAAAGCATATTTTAACACATCAACATCTTTTTGCGTCTTTTTGGATTAAAGAAGTCACGGGATTTAATTTGATTGAAAATGAAAAACTAATCAAAATAACAGATTTAAAAAACTATGCTTTACCACAATTATTAGTTAAATATTTGAATCAATCAGATTATTTTATAAGATAATATTCAATGTAGTATGTTAAATTGTATCTTTGTTTAAGATTAAAGTAAAAAATTATGGCTGGAAGTGTAAATAAAGTAATATTAATTGGGAACTTGGGAAAAGATCCTGAAGTAAGACATCTAGAAAATGGTTCAACTGTTGCTAACTTTTCGATTGCAACTTCTGAATCATATACTGATAAAAATACTGGTGAGCGAAAAGAGATTACAGATTGGCACAATATTGTTGTTTGGAGAGGTTTAGCAAAAGTGGTTGAACAGTATTTAAAAAAAGGGATGAAGGTTTACATTGAAGGTAAACTAAAAACTAGAACTTGGCAAGATGAACAAGGCAATAATAGATATTCAACAGAAGTTGTAGCGGATAATATGACTATGTTAACAAGTAAAATAGAGAATCAAAATCAAACGCAATCCAACAATTATCCACCATCTAAAGAAACAAACCCTGTTACTCCTGTAAAGGAAATTAAAGCAGAACCAGAAGATGATTTACCCTTTTAATACGTAAAACAACTACAATTTGAAAACGATTCCATTTTTTTTGTCAATTAATATTACTGACGGTGTAAACTTATTACCGGTTTTAATTTCTGTTGTTATTTTATTAATTTTGATTGCAGGTTCTGCGCTTATTTCAGGTTCTGAAGTTGCTTTTTTTTCGATTAAACCAATTGAGGTTGAAGCACTTGAGAAAGAACAAGAAAAATATGCTAAGATGATATTGAAATTATTAGATAAACCAAAAGATTTATTGGCTACAATTTTAATTGCAAATAACTTTATTAATGTTTCAATCATTATCATCTCAACGTACCTTTCTTCTCAGTTTTTAAATGAAGGTAAAGTAAAACTGTTTTTTGATGTGGTTGCTATCACCTTTGTACTCTTGTTATTTGGAGAAGTAATCCCTAAAGTTTACGCCACAAAACATGGGGCTAAATTGACAAAAATAATGGCAAATCCATTGTATAAAATAGGTAATATTTTTCCAATTTCAGTTTTAAGAAAGGGTTTAGTTTCTGGGACTTCAATTATTAACAAAATTGCAAAAAAAAAGAGTATAAATGTTTCGTCAGACGACCTTGAACATGCTATTCATTTAACAAAAGAAGAGACTCATAATGAAGATAATCACAAAATATTAGAGGGTATTGTAAAGTTTGGCAGTAAAGATGTTAAACAAATCATGAAGTCTAGAACAGATGTTGTTGCATTTGATTCAGAAACTCCTTATTTAGAATTGGTCAAACAAATACTAAAAAATGGATATTCTCGTGTACCTATTTATGAAGAATCGTTTGATAAAATTATTGGTGTATTATTTATCAAAGATTTAATACCCCACATAGACAAAAAAGATAATTTTGAGTGGGAAAAACTTTTAAGAACACCCTTTTTTGTTCCTGAATCAAAAAAAATTGATGACTTACTTAAAAACTTTCAAGAAAAAAAAATGCACATGGCTATTGTTGTTGATGAGTTTGGTGGTACATCAGGAATTGTTACATTAGAAGATGTTTTGGAAGAGATTGTTGGTGATATATCAGATGAATTTGATACAGATGAGTTGTCTTACTCTAAGTTAGACGATTTTACATACATTTTTGAAGGTAAAACATCTTTAGTTGATTTTTATAAAGTATTACAAATTGATGGGAAATCATTTGAAGATAACAAAGGAGAATCAGATTCTTTAGCGGGCTTTATTATTGAACAAGCTGGTAAAATTTTAGCTAAAAATGAAAAAATTGTGTTCGAAAATTTTACATTTATTGTTGAGTCAGCCGATAAAAGAAAAGTGAACAGGATTAAAATTATAATTGAAAACAATAATCAAAAAAATGAAAAATAGTTTAATTTTAGTATTAATAATTGGGTTAGCGATTGGCTGTTCAAACAGCAATGATGATTATGGATTTTACCCAAAACCCATCAGCGGTCAAAAAATAGTTTTTCCGGAAAAAGAATATGTTACTTTTTCATCTGATTGTAATTATAGTTTTGAAATTCCACAATATTCAACTTTTGAGAAAGATACAATTAACCAAAACTGTAATGGAAATTTAATCTTTAATACGTTTAATGCAACAATGTATTTTACGTATGTTCAGCTTGACACAAATTTAATGTATAACATTGAATACTCTCGAAAACTTGCTTATGATCACAGTATAAAAGCAGACGGGATTGATGAAGCACTTATAAAAAATAAGGAAAGAAATACGTATGGAATTCAATACAAAATAATTGGAAATGCCGCATCAAACTATCAATTTTATGTTACCGATAGTACAACTCACTTTTTGAGGGGAGCACTTTACTTTGATACGGCCCCAAATTATGACAGTTTAAAACCAACTTTAGATTTTATAATGGTAGATTTTGATCACCTTATTAACACAATTAATTGGGAATAAATGAATCTGTCAAAGCCATTACATATCATAATATTAGGGAGCATTATGCTCAGTGTATTGGTTTTACTTCTATTATTAATTTTACACTTTACAAGGTCGACTAATTTAGGTTTAAGTTATTTTATTTTTATTCCTTTAGTAACTGGGGTAGTTTCATTTGGATTGTTTTCTTTTTTAATTGAAAAATTTATCAATCAAAAAATTAAATTAATTTATAGAATAATAAGCTCACAAAAATTAAACAGTCAAAGTGACATAAAAATAAGTGAAGACGTCTTAGATAAATTAACACAAGATACTGCTGAATGGGCTTTAACTCAAAAAAATCAAATTGAACACCTTCAAAAACAAGATGAATTTAGAAAAGAGTTTTTAGGCAATTTAGCTCATGAACTTAAGACGCCTGTATTTAGTATTCAAGGATATATTTTAACTTTGCTTGAAGGCGGTTTAGAAGATAAAAATGTGAATCGTAATTTCTTAGAGCGCGCGTTAAGTGGAGTCGATAGAATTTCAAATTTATTAGAAGATTTAGATGATATTAGTCGTTTTGAATACGATACATATCACTTAAAAGTAAAATCTTTTGATATTGTTACTTTGGTTAAAGAAGTATTTAATAGTGTTGACCCTGAAGCAAAAGAAAAACAAATCACATTAGCATTTGACAAGCCATACCAACCTATTTTTGTAAAAGCAGATAAAGGTAAAATAGGTCAAGTTCTCATTAACTTATTATCGAATGCTATATCATACAGCACCGAAAACGAATCCGTGAATGTCCGTTTTCATGAAATAGATAAAAAAACGTTGTTGGTTGAAGTAGCCGATAATGGATTAGGAATAGACGCCAAACATCTACCCCGATTATTTGAACGCTTTTATCGTGTTGACAAATCTAGAGCAAGAAATGTTGGTGGTTCTGGCTTGGGGCTGGCCATTGTAAAACATATTATAGAAGCACACAATCAAACCATTAATGTTAGAAGTACAGAAGGCAAAGGTTCTACTTTTTCTTTTACTTTGGAGGTAGATGGTTAAATTTATATTTTACCCAAACTTTATTGCATTAATAAAAGTCGGCTGATATACATTTATAATTATCATATTACTTGGAACAGATTTAATGTCTCTCAAAAGACTTTTTTCTTGAATTTCTAATGGTACATTTGGGTAATTAAATTACAGTAAACAATTTCAATTTTATGAAAACATCAGACTTATTAGTAAAAGCACTCGAAAATGAAGGTGTGGAATACATTTTCGGAATTCCTGGAGAAGAAAATCTTGATTTTTTAAACTCTTTAAAAAATTCATCTATCAAATTAATACTTACTCGACACGAACAAGGTGCGGGATTTATGGCTGCAACGTATGGCAGATTAACCGGTAAACCGGGTGTGTGTTTAGCTACTTTAGGCCCTGGAGCGACTAACTTTACAACACCTGCTGCCTATGCACAATTAGGAGCTATGCCCATGATGATGATAACAGGTCAAAAACCTATTAAAAAGTCAAAACAAGGACGCTTTCAAATTGTGGATATTGTTGAATTAATGAAGCCAATTACAAAATATACAAGACAAATTGTAAATGGTAACAATATTGCCGCTATGGTTCGCGAATCTTTTAGATTAGCAATGGAAGAACGACCTGGTGCGGTTCATTTAGAATTACCTGAAGACATTGCTGCTGAAGAAACAAATGATAGAGTTTTTGATGTTGTTGGTTTTAGACGACCAGATGCAGATGAAATGGCAATACAAGAAGCTGTTAAAATGATTGAAAATGCTAAAATGCCATTACTATTAATTGGCGCTGGTGCAAACCGAAAACGAACATCAAAAGCCTTGACTCAATTTATAGAAAAAACAGGAATTTACTTTTTTAATACCCAAATGGGTAAAGGTGTTGTGGACGAACGTCACCCTCAATTTTTAGGAACAGCAGCCCTTTCCAATAATGATTTTTTACATTGTGCTATAAATAGAGCAGATTTAATTATTAATGTTGGTCATGACGTCATTGAAAAACCTCCTTTTTTTATGGAAGAAAATGGGACAAAAGTTATTCATGTTAATTTTTTTCCCGCTCAGATTGATGAAGTGTATTTTCCACAATTAAATGTTATTGGTGATATTGCATCATCAGTAGAACATTTAAGTAACCATATTAATTTTAGAAAAAATTGGGATTTAT
>Ga0316208_1003582_pt1 | contig 11071 bp, 11 predicted proteins | sample 3monopyrite_MG_FD_204944 | JGI IMG/M metagenome (GOLD analysis project Ga0316208, IMG submission 204944) | Microbial mat bacterial communities from mineral coupon in-situ incubated in ocean water Damariscotta River, Maine, United States -... | ecosystem: Environmental > Aquatic > Marine >... | reverse complement strand
CCGGCGCCCCATGGCGCAATTTCTATGGCCGTTTCAAAGGCAAGACGATCCGCGCCGCGCAGCATGACTATCTTGAAAATGACCTTGCCCCACTGTCGCCGGGCCCCGTCAGTTGGGACGAAAACCCCGATCGCACACCGCTTGATCTGGCGGGTGTCTTTGGACGCAAGGATATCTGGCTGGAAATCGGCTTTGGTGGTGGTGAGCATCTGGTTCATATGGCCGAAGCCTACCCCGATGTCGGCCTGATCGGCTGCGAGCCATTCATCAATGGTGTGGCCATGCTCTTGGGGAAAATCCGCAAGGCGGATGTCGATAATCTGCGGGTTCATCCCGGCGATGTGCGTGACCTCTTTGACGTTCTGCCCGATGCCTGCCTGTCGAAAGTGTTCCTCAACTATCCTGACCCCTGGCCCAAGAAGCGCCATCACCGCCGCCGTTTTGTCACGCCTGAGCATCTAGCCCCTTTGCAGCGTGTCATGAAGCCGGGGTCGGAATTGCGCGTGGCCACCGATATCAGGGATTATGTCCGCCAGACACTGGAACAGGTTCCCGCCCATGGGTTTGACTGGCAGGCCGAGCGCCCGTCCGATTGGCGCACACCCTGGCAGGACTGGGTTTCGACCCGCTACGAGCAAAAGGCGCTGCGCGAAGGACGGAGCCCGCATTATCTGACGTTTCGCAGGGTGTGAGCGTCGGAGCCTCCGGCGGGAGTATTTTTGGCAAGATGATGACGGGGGAATGGACCCTGCTCTGACCCTGCGCTATCACCCGCCCCAAGCAAGAAGGAATTTTTCATGTCCGGCCACGGCACCCCGATCCCGATGACGTCGCACCCCAGTGGCCCCTTGCAGGGCGAGGCCCATGTGCCCGGCGACAAGTCGATTTCACACCGCGCGCTGATCTTTGGTGCGATGTGTGTGGGCGAGACCCGGATCACCGGTTTGCTGGAGGGCGAGGATGTCTTGGACACCGGCAAGGCGATGGAAGCTTTTGGTGCGACAGTGACAAATCATGGTGGCGGGGAGTGGACCGTCAACGGCGTTGGTGTTGGTGGCTTTTCCGAACCGGAGCAAGTGATTGATTGCGGCAATTCCGGCACTGGTGTCCGCCTGATTATGGGCGCGATGGCGACCTCGCCGATGACAGTGACTTTTACCGGTGATGCCTCGCTCAATGGCCGCCCGATGGGTCGCGTGACTGACCCGTTGGCGCTTTTCGGAACCCAAGCCGTTGGCCGCGCGGGAGAGCGCTTGCCGATGACATTGGTGGGGGCGGCTGATCCTGTGCCGGTCCGCTATGTCGTGCCGATGCCATCTGCGCAGGTGAAGTCTGCGGTGCTTTTGGCGGGGTTGAATGCCCCCGGTCAGACCGTGGTGATCGAAAAAGAAGCGACCCGCGACCATACCGAGCGGATGTTGCGGGGTTTCGGTGCGACTTTGACCGTTGAGGATACCGATGAGGGGCGCGTGATCACGCTGGATGGGCAGCCAGAGTTGACGCCTCAGACCATCGTTGTACCGCGCGATCCGTCCTCGGCGGCTTTTCCGGTTTGTGCCGCGATCATCACGCCCGGCTCTGATGTGCTGGTGCCGAATATCGGGTTGAACCCGACCCGTGCCGGTCTTTTCACCACCTTGCAGGAGATGGGTGCTGATCTGGTGTTTGAGAACATGCGCGAAGAGGGCGGCGAGCCTGTTGCCGACCTGCGTGCAAGGTTTTCGCCCGATCTGAAAGGGGTCGCTGTGCCGCCTGCGCGCGCGGCCAGCATGATTGATGAATACCCCGTGCTTTCTGTGGTTGCGTCCTTTGCCGAAGGTGTCACCGACATGCAGGGCGTCAGGGAACTCCGCGTCAAGGAAAGCGACCGGATTGATGCGATGGCCAAGGGGCTGCGCGCGGCTGGAGTGACCGTCGATGAAGGCCCTGACTGGTGGAAAGTGACCGGGATGGGCCACGGCAATGTGCCCGGTGGCGCAACCGTGGCCAGTCAGTTGGATCACCGCATCGCGATGGCCTTTATGGTCATGGGGCTGGCGACGCAGAAGCCGATGAGCGTGGATGATGGCAGCCCGATTGCCACATCCTTTCCGATCTTCGAGGATCTGATGGGTGGATTGGGTGCACAGTTGGTACGATCCCAAGCATGAGTTTTACAGTCGCTATTGATGGCCCTGCCGCAGCCGGCAAGGGGACGATTTCCAAGGCAGTGGCGGCGCATTTCGGGTTTGCCCATCTGGACACTGGCCTGCTTTACCGCGCTGTCGGGGCCAAGGTGATTGCCGGCGCAGAGCCGATTACCGCCGCACTGGCGCTTGATCCGGTTGATCTGGAAGATGACAGCCTGCGCACGCCGCAGGTTGCACAGGCGGCCAGTGAGGTGGCTGTCAACCCGCAGGTGCGCGCGGCTTTGGTCGCCTTTCAGCGCAGTTTTGCTGCAAGGGGCGATGGTGCGGTTCTGGATGGACGCGATATTGGCACCGTGATCTGCCCCGATGCGCAGGTGAAACTGTTCGTGACCGCCAGTGCCGAACGCCGGGCCGAACGCCGGCTCAAGGAACTGGCCGGCAAGGGGTTGGATGTGACGCTTGAAACGGTCCTGGCGGACGTCAAAGAGCGTGACGACCGCGATCGCAATCGCGCGGCGGCACCGCTGCTGCCCGCAGAAGATGCGGTGCTGCTGGATACATCTGATCTGCGCATTGAGCAGGCTATCGCGGCGGCAGTGGATGTCGTGGGGGCTGCCCGCGCCTGAAACGGCGCGATGTTGCAAAGCCTCACCAAAGCTTGCTTTGCCGGTGCGCGCCTGACCGCTTTACGATATCGATCAAGGAGGTTGCCCATGATCCGTATTCTTGCCCTGATTACCCTTATCCTGCCTGTTTCTGCCCAATCGCAAGGTGCAGAGCCTCATATGACTTTGCCCCGCATGGGCGAGATTGTGCAGGCGCTGGACCCAGATGCGCAGTTTTCGGGCGGAGGGTTTTCGTTGGTCATTGACGATATCCCGGTGTTGATAGTCACCGACGTGCAAGCCAACCGCATGCGCGCGATGGTGCCAATCCGATCGGCTGAGACGATGACACCTGAGGAAATGCAACGTGTCATGCAGGCCAATTTCGACACCGCACTGGATGCCCGCTATGCTGTGGCCCAAGGTCAATTGTGGGGTGTTTATCTGCATCCTTTCAAGGAGTTGGAGCGGGACCAGCTTATCTCTGGCATCGCACAGACGGTGAATGTGGCCAAGACCTATGGCGCGCTCTACAGCAGTGGCGCTGCGCAGTTCGGCGGCGGTGACGGTGGCAACCTGCAACGCGAACTGATTGAAAGACTGCTGGAGCAGGGGCAGGAAATCTGACACCACTGGTGCCATGACTTATCGCATTGTTGATCTGGATACCTGGCCGCGGGCTGCGCAATTCCGGTTCTTTCGCAGCTACCAACAGCCCCACTATGCAACGACCACCCGCCTTGATGTGACACATCTGATGGCGTGCAAGGCCCTTGGCGTATCGCCTTATCGCGGCTGCCTTTATGCCATTGGCGCAGGCTTGCACGCGGTGCCGGAGCTGTGTATGCGGTTTCGCGGCGATCAGGTGGTGGCGCATCAGATGGTGACGCTCTCGATGACCGTGCCGACGGATGCGGGCAGCTTTGGGTATGCATATGTCCCGTTCACTGCCGACTACGGTGCCTTTGATGCCAAGGCCAAGGCGCTGATTGGCGAAGTGGCTCGCGGTGCGGCGCTGGATGCCAACAGCGGTGAACGCGATGATCTGGCCTATCTCTCTTGCATGCCCTGGCTTGATTACACGTCGATCAACAACGCTTTGCCGGGACCGGATGACTGTATCCCCCGCGTCACATGGGGCAAGATCGTTGAAAACGACGGGCGTTGGGAGATGGCGATGACGCTGGAAGTGCATCACGCGCTGGTCGATGGGGCCCAAGTGGGCGCCTATTTCGCGGCAGTGCAGGCCGCGCTGCTTGGCATTCCGCGCCCAGGTAAATCATTGTTTGGGGGGCTGCTCTGAGCTAACTTGCGGCAGGGCAGGGAGGCGATATGCCGGACAAAGATTGGACCATCATCGTCGTCCTTGGCATCGGCTGGGGCACGTCATTCTTTTTCAACGAAGTGCTGCTGCGTGAACTGGGGCCAATCGCGGTTTCATTTGCGCGCATTTCCATGGCCGCGGTTTTCTGCTGGTTCTGGCTGATCGCAAAGGGAAGCCGCCCCTTGGTGGCGCGGAATTTCTACCCGCAGTTCGCGATGTTGGGTCTGATGATGTTTGCGTTTCCTTTCGCAATCTATCCCATTGGGCAACAGTATGTGGCCAGCGGGGTGGCTGGTATCGTCAATGCGCTGACCCCGGTTATGGTTGTGGTGGTTTCACATTTCTGGCCGGGTGGGGAAAGGGCGACACTTCTCAAGTCACTTGGCGTTCTGGCCGGTTTCTTTGGCATCGTTCTTTTGACGCTTCGCGCGCTGTCAGCGGACGATCCGTCGCAGCTTTTCGGCACATTGCTCATCATGTTGGCACCTGTCAGCTATGCCTTGGGAATGAACTATGTCCGGCGGCTGCTTCATCTGGACGTATCGGTCGTTCTGGCGTGGTCTTTTACTTTCGCGGCATTGTTGCTGCTTCCGGTGATGCTTTGGAACGAGGGTATCCCCCCGGCTATTTCTCCGGTTACCTGGGGTGCCATCGTGTTTCTTGGGTCCGTGCTCACCGGGGCATCATTCCTGATTGCGTTCCATATTCTGCCGCGTGCAGGGGCGACAAAAACCTCGACGGTGACCTTTATCGCACCGGTGTCTGCTGTCTTGATCGGCTATTTCGCCTTGCAAGAGCAGTTAGGCGTGCTGCACTTTGCGGGAATGGCCGCGATCTTTGTGGGGCTGTTGCTGATTGATGGCCGCCTGTTTCGGCGACGGTCAACTGATCGGATAGCCTAGCAGGTTTTCCACCTGCAATCGATCCACGGTGTCTGGGGCGAAACCCCTTGCAAACAAGACCCATCCCCCTTATACGCCGCCCTGTCGAAGCGTCGAGACAGGCGCGGGCGTGAGACTTGAGCGGGGTCGGTGGGTAGCCGGCCCTGTTGTTTTATTCCCGCAAGCGCGCTTGCGACCAAACCGAAATCGCAAAGACCGGCGGAGACAACCGCACGGCCCGTATAAAACCAAACGTTAGGAACACGACGCCACATGGCTAACACAATGGAAGAGTTTGAAGCACTCCTGAACGAAAGCTTCGAAATGGACACACCCGCCGAAGGGTCAGTTGTCAAAGGCAAGGTCATCGCAATCGAAGCGGGCCAGGCCATCATCGATGTCGGCTACAAGATGGAAGGCCGCGTTGATATCAAAGAATTCGCAAATCCCGGTGAAGAGGCTGAACTGGCCGTCGGAGACACTGTTGAAGTGTTCCTGCGTCAGGTTGAAAACGCCCGCGGCGAAGCTGTTATCAGCCGCGAGATGGCGCGCCGTGAAGAAGCATGGGATCGTCTGGAAAAAGCCTATGCTGACGAAGAGCGTGTCGATGGCGCGATCTTTGGCCGCGTCAAAGGTGGCTTCACTGTGGATCTCGGCGGCGCTGTTGCGTTCCTGCCCGGCAGCCAGGTGGATGTACGCCCGGTACGCGACGCGGGCCCATTGATGGGTCTCAAGCAGCCTTTCCAGATTCTGAAAATGGACCGTCGTCGTGGCAACATCGTTGTCTCCCGCCGTGCGATCCTTGAAGAGAGCCGTGCAGAGCAGCGTGCCGAGGTTATCGGCAACCTGACCGAAGGCCAGGAAGTTGACGGCGTCGTCAAGAACATCACCGAATACGGTGCGTTCGTTGACCTTGGCGGTGTTGACGGCCTGTTGCACGTCACCGACATGGCATGGCGCCGGGTGAACCACCCCTCCGAGATCCTCAGCATCGGTGAGACGATCAAGGTGCAGGTCATCAAGATCAACAAGGAAACCCACCGTATCAGCCTAGGCATGAAGCAGTTGCAGGATGATCCCTGGGATGCAGTTGAAGCCAAGTTCTCGCTCGGTTCCGTACATCAGGGTCGGGTCACGAACATCACCGATTACGGTGCGTTTGTTGAACTGGAAGCTGGCGTTGAAGGTCTGGTCCACGTTTCTGAAATGTCATGGACAAAGAAGAACGTACATCCCGGCAAGATCGTCTCTACTTCGCAGGAAGTGGAAGTCATGGTTCTGGAAATCGATAGCGCCAAGCGTCGTGTTTCCCTTGGTCTCAAGCAGACACAGCGCAACCCATGGGAAGTCTTTGCAGAGCAGTTCCCCGAGGGCACTGAGGTCGAAGGCGAAGTCAAGAACATCACCGAGTTCGGTCTGTTCGTCGGCCTTGAAGGCGATATCGACGGCATGGTTCACCTGTCTGACCTGACATGGGAAGGCCGCGGCGAGGACGTCATCGGTGATTTCCGCAAGGGCGACATGGTGCGCGCAAAGGTTTCCGAAGTCGACGTCGAGAAGGAGCGCATCTCGCTCTCCATCAAGGCACTCGACGGTGATCCTTTCGCAGAGGCTGTTGGCGGCGTGAAGCGCGGATCGGTGATCACTGTTGAAGTGACCAAGATCGAAGACGGTGGGATCGAAGTTGACTATGAAGGTGCAAAATCCTTCATCCGTCGCTCCGACCTGTCCCGTGACCGTGCCGAGCAGCGCCCAGAGCGTTTCGGCGTTGGCGACAAGGTTGACGTACGTGTGACCAACATCGACAGCAAAACGCGCAAGCTGGGTCTGTCAATCAAGGCACGCGAGATCGCCGAAGAGAAGGAAGCGGTTGCGCAGTATGGCTCGTCGGATTCCGGTGCATCACTTGGGGATATCCTTGGTGCGGCACTGAAGGGCGACGAATAAACCTGTCTTGATGCATTGCACGGTTTGATCCCCCGCCGCTGGTGACAGCGGCGGGGTTTCTTTTTGGCAGGGGCCCCCGCTGACAGGATACCGCCAAAACGGCATCATCGTGCCACCTGCCAGCTGTTCTATCTGGCGAATCGGTCATTTGGTGCGCCCCGATTGCATCAGGCTGACCTGCATTCTCAACGCGCAATGCCCGCTGAACGACGCAGTTTGTTTCGCCAAAGACCCGTATTAGGACCAAAACTAAGGCAACGACCTATTTCGTCGCGGCACCAAACTGCCTATAGTCTTTTGAAAAGCGGGCACAAACCTGCTCTTGATATGTTCGCTTGCTGGTTGGGAGGCCAAATTATGATCCGTTCCGAACTGATCCAAAAGATTGCCGATGAGAACCCACACCTCTATCAGCGCGACGTCGAGAAAATCGTGAATACCATTTTCGAAGAGATCATCGAAGCAATGGCCCGCGGTGATCGGGTTGAGTTGCGCGGGTTTGGTGCGTTCTCGGTCAAGAAACGCGACCAGCGGATCGGGCGCAATCCACGTACGGGCGAGGCCGTTCAGGTTGATGAAAAACACGTCCCCTTCTTCAAAACCGGCAAGCTGCTGCGCGACCGCCTGAACGGAAACTGATTGCACCGGGGCGAGGCCCGCAATCAACATTCCATGCAATCAAAGCGGTTCACCCTGCCGCGCATCTGCGGTAAGCTGTACCCATGAAAACCATACGCTATGCATTCTGGGCTGTTGTCGGCCTGATTCTGATTCTGATTGGCCTTGCCAACCGCGAGATCGTGACCGTGCGTGCTATGCCGGAGGCGCTGGGTGATTTGTTCGGAATGTCCCCGGATATACGACTGCCGCTCTTTGTGGTGATCTTCATTGGCGTCGGCGTCGGGCTGACGATCGGCTTTCTGTGGGAGTGGGTACGGGAATATCGCATCCGTTCCGATGCGCGGGGCAAAGCCCGCGAAGTTGAAAGCCTGCGCCGAGAGGTAGATCAGCTGCGCGGTGCCGCTGCCGGGGCAAAAAGCGATGATGACGTTCTGGCGCTTCTTGAAAAGACGGGCTGATGCCGGCCGACACAAGGATCAAGATCTGCGGGCTGCGTGATGCCGCTTCGCTGGCCGCAGCCGTTGATGCAGGGGCCAGTTATGTCGGGTTGGTATTCTTTCCCAAATCGCCACGACATCTGGAGATTGACGCAGCGAAGGCGCTGGCACAAGCGGTGCCACCGGGTGTCGCCAAAGTGGCCCTGGTTGTGGATGCCGACAATGCGTTGCTGGATGAGATTACCGCCCACGTCCCGCTCGACATCCTGCAATTGCACGGGGCTGAAACGCCCGCCCGCGTCAGCGAGGTTCGGGCGCGCTTTGGATTGCCTGTGATGAAGGCGGTCGGGGTTGCGGATCAGGGTGACTTGGCGGCCATCGATGCCTATGCGCAGGTCGCCGATCAGATTTTGGTTGATGCCAAGCCGCCAAAGGACGCTGACCTGCCCGGCGGCAACGGTCTTTCATTCGACTGGCGGCTGATCGCGGGCCGCCGCTGGGCGGTGCCGTGGATGCTGGCCGGCGGGCTCACGCCTGAGACAGTGGGCGAAGCGATTGCGCTGACGGGGGCGATGCAGGTTGACGTGTCCTCCGGTGTGGAATCTGCGCCGGGGGTGAAGGATGCCGCAAGGATTGCCGCGTTTTGTGCGGCCGCCCGGGCGGATTAACGTAGCGTTTACCGCGATGCGGTAAGTTGCGGCGATGAACGAAATTGCGCGGCATCTCTCGCCAGACCACTGGCTGAGACAAATCTTCTCTTCTCAGGCGGCCCGGGATGGCGGTGTCGTGCGGCGAAAAATACGCGACGTTGAAAGGCTGATCGGGCGTGATGCCTTTGCGGCCGAGCTGCGCAGGCGCGGATTCCGCGCGGTAGAGAATGCTGGCCAATACGTCATCTTCTGCAATTCAGAAGATATCAAATTGATCGACTGAGCCAATTCCTTTTGTAGGAATTGAACAAGGCTTTTCCAAAAGCCTTGGCGACAGCGCCTGCCGAAGCTTCGGCGCTTTACGATCAACGTCAGATTCGCTAGGTCTGGCGGGCACGAAAGCAGCAGGTGTCTTATGGCAAACGATCTCTTTAACAGCTTCATGACCGGTCCAGACGAAAAGGGCCGTTTCGGCGATTTCGGCGGGCGCTTTGTATCCGAAACCCTGATGCCGCTGATTCTGGAACTGGAAGAGCAGTACGAACATGCCAAGACAGACAAATCCTTCTGGGACGAAATGCATGATCTGTGGACCAATTACGTTGGCCGCCCCAGCCCGCTTTATTACGCCGAGCGGCTGACAGAGCATTTGGGCGGAGCCAAGATTTACCTCAAGCGTGATGAGCTTAACCACACCGGGGCGCATAAGATCAACAACGTGCTGGGCCAGATCATTCTGGCCCGCCGGATGGGCAAAACCCGCATCATCGCCGAAACCGGGGCAGGTCAGCACGGGGTTGCGGCGGCGACGGTATGCGCAAAGTTTGGCCTGAAATGCGTCGTGTACATGGGCGCGCATGATGTCGAGCGCCAGGCGCCCAACGTGTTCCGCATGCGCCTGCTGGGCGCCGAGGTCGTGTCGGTGACATCCGGTCGCGGCACACTCAAAGACGCCATGAACGATGCCCTGCGCGATTGGGTGACAAACGTGCGTGATACGTTCTATTGCATCGGAACTGTGGCCGGCCCGCACCCCTACCCCGCCATGGTACGTGATTTTCAGGCGATCATTGGCAAGGAAGCCAAAGAACAGATGCAGGCCGCCGAGGGGCGTCTGCCGGATACGATTATTGCAGCCATCGGTGGTGGGTCGAATGCCATGGGCCTGTTCTATCCGTTCCTCGACGACACTGATGTCAACATCATTGGGGTCGAGGCTGGCGGTAAAGGCGTGAACGCCAAGATGGAGCATTGTGCCTCGCTGACCGGAGGGCGCCCCGGCGTGCTGCACGGCAACCGGACGTATCTGTTACAGGATGATGTGGGACAAATTCTGGAAGGCTTCAGCATTTCTGCGGGGTTGGACTATCCGGGCATCGGGCCAGAGCATGCCTGGTTGCACGATATCGGCCGCGCCCAATATGTCGCCATCACCGATGTCGAGGCTTTGGAAGCGTTCCAGCTATGTTGTGCGTTGGAAGGGATTATTCCGGCGCTGGAGCCTTCCCATGCCCTTGCCCATGTGATGAAGATCGCCCCTGATCTGCCCAAAGACCATTTGCTTGTCATGAACATGTGTGGTCGCGGCGACAAGGACATCTTTACCGTCGCCAAACACCTAGGGTTTGACATGAAAGCCTGACGCCTGCGCGCCTAAACTTTGGTTTAGGCCCGTCGTTCTTGGGTTTACAAGTTCCCATATAAACTGATGTTGTGTGTCAATCGCGCGAGCAGTGTGATGTGTCATTCATGAACGGTTTGCATGCGGCAAGCCGTCCTATCAAAAAGGGAATGAGACATGAGAAAGATATTGCTTTCCACGACGGCGATTGTCGCAATCAGTGTGGGTGCGGCTCAGGCACAATCAATTGCCGAACGGGTGATTACGCAGTTGCAGGCGGAGGGCTATGAAAGCATCGAGGTGACAAATGGCCCGACGCAGATCAAGGTTGAAGCCGTTCGCAATGGTCGCAAACTTGAAGTGATCTACGATGCAGCGACCGGTGCGATCCTTGAGCAGGAAGTCGAACCGGTAGATGAAGATGACGACTTTGCGCCAGGTGTCAGTATTGAGGACGATGACAGAGACTTTCTTGACGGCGACGATGAAGATGATGATGACGATGACGATGATGAAGACGACGATGATGAAGATGACAACGACGATGAAGATGACGACAGCGACGATGATGACGACGACGACGATGACGATAGTGACGATGATGATGGTGACGATGATGAAGACGACGATGATGATGGTGACGACTAGTCGATCCAAGTGCGCGCATTGAACTGCCCATGTTGAAGAAGGTCATCATATGCCTTGCACTTTCCGGGGCGCCGCAATTTGCGGCGGCCCAATCTGTGCAGGATCAGATTGTGTCGCAGTTGCGCGGGCAAGGTTTCACAGAGATCACGATGCAACGCACATGGCTGGGTCGCATTCGTGTTGTCGCTTTGCGCGATGACCTGCGCCG
>Ga0316208_1003581_pt1 | contig 11072 bp, 8 predicted proteins | sample 3monopyrite_MG_FD_204944 | JGI IMG/M metagenome (GOLD analysis project Ga0316208, IMG submission 204944) | Microbial mat bacterial communities from mineral coupon in-situ incubated in ocean water Damariscotta River, Maine, United States -... | ecosystem: Environmental > Aquatic > Marine > Coastal... | reverse complement strand
ACCGACGAACTCGGCCTGCACGCCATCGAAGATCGCATGCACGTCCACGATCTCCACGCCACGATCCTGCACATGCTCGGCCTGAACCACATGGACGTCGTCTATAAATACAAAGGCCGCCCCGAACGCCCGACACTCAACGAAGGCTCTCCATGCCTGAAACTGTTCGGGTAGAGCAGAAATACCGCCGCCACTCGTTCCTACGCTCCGCGTGGGAACGGCGGCTTTCGACGCTCCGCGTCGCCCAAGTTCGAAAAACGTGAGCGGTATTCGGATCAGTGGACGCAGAGCGTCCGAGCGTGCATTCCCACGCGGAGCGTAGGAACGAGGAATAGTTGATTGCTATCGAAGAAGATTGCCGGTGACACGCCGGCCGAGGTCCGTCAGAATTCCGCCGAACAAATATGACAGGGAGGTCATTATGAAAGTTACTGGAGTTATCCCCGCGCGGCTGCAGTCGTCGCGGTTGCCTGGCAAGCTACTGCTTTCTGAAACCGGCAAGCCTCTGATTCAGCATGCCTGGGAGTCGGCGAGCTGTGCCTCAGTTCTTGCTGGCGAGAACGGCGACGAGCCGAATCTGCTCATCGCGACAGACAGCCTTCAAATCGCCGCAACAGTGGCCGGGTTCGGGGCTCAGGTCGAGATGACCGGCGACCATCCCAGCGGCACCGACCGGATTGCCGAAGTCGTCCGCAAGCACCTGCCCGATTCCGACATCATCGTGAATATCCAGGGCGACGAGCCGGACATCGATCCGGAATCGATCAACAAGGTCGCTCAGTTGCTGATCGACAATCCGAATGCCGACATGGCGACGCTTTGCGCCCCGATCACCGATCCGGAGATCCTCGACGATCCCGGCTGCGTAAAAGCGGTCTGCTCCGCCGATGGCCGAGCCCTCTATTTCAGCCGTTGCCCGGTGCCGTTTATGCGGGACGGAAATCGCGGCGAGCGGTTGGCCGAGGATTCTCCGTGGAAGCTGCACCTGGGCATTTACGCGTATCGGCGGAGATTTCTGCTGCATCTGGCCGAGCAGCCGACGTCGCCGCTTGAAGAACTGGAGAAACTGGAGCAGCTTCGCGCCCTCGAGCTGGGAGCAACCATCCAGATTGCCGAAGTCCCACATCGTTCAGTTGGAATCGACACTCCGGAAGATTATGCTCGCTTCGTCGCGGGGAGAAAGGCGGCCTGACCGGCCACTTTTGCCCTCGCGAATCTGAAAACATCAACGTATCCGGAGACCCGGTACCCCGTTCGGGACCGGGTCTTCGCCGTTTGAGGGTGTCATGACGAAGCATATTTTCGTAACCGGTGGTGTAGTCAGTTCGCTCGGCAAAGGCCTGACGGCGGCTTCGGTCGCCATGCTGCTGGAACGCCGCGGCCTGCGAATCAAGATGCAGAAGCTCGACCCGTACCTCAACGTCGACCCCGGCACGATGAGCCCCTATCAGCACGGCGAAGTCTACGTGCTGGACGACGGCTCCGAGACCGACCTCGACCTGGGCCACTACGAACGCTTTACGAACAGCGTGCTGGACCGCGGCTCCAACTACACGTCCGGCCAGATTTATCAGAAAGTCATCGACAAGGAACGTCGCGGCGAGTACCTGGGTAAGACCGTACAGGTCATTCCACACGTCACGAACGAGATCAAAGCGTGTGTGCTTCGTGAGGCCGGGCCGGACGTCGACATCGTCATCACGGAACTCGGCGGGACGGTCGGCGACATCGAAAGTCTGCCATTCCTCGAAGCCATCCGCCAGATTCCGCTCGACGTCGGCAAAGAAAACTGCCTCTTCATTCACCTGACGCTGGTGCCGTATTTGCGAGCCGCTCGGGAAATGAAAACCAAGCCGACTCAACACAGCGTCGGCCAGCTTCGCGAGATCGGTATTCAGCCGGACATTCTAGTCGCGCGCTGCGAACGTCCGATGGGTCAGGAGAATCTCGAAAAGATCGCGATGTTCTGCAACGTCGAAAAGAAAGCCGTCATCGAAGAAGTCGACAAAACGGTTTCGATCTATGAAGTCCCGCAAGGATTGGTCGAACACGGCCTCGACCAGCTCATCGTCGAAAAGCTCGGCATGCACGCCGGTCACCTCGACATGGACGACTGGTTCGAACTGCTGAAACGAATCCGCAACCCGGATCACGAAGTCACGATCGCCGTCGTCGGAAAATACATCGAACACCGAGACGCGTACAAATCGATTTACGAATCACTCGACCACGCCGGTTTCTCGCACGCTGCCAAAGTCATCGTGAAGCGGATCGAAGCCGAAGACCTCGCCGAGCAGGGACCGGAGTCGCTGCTGGCCGGAGTCGACGGAATCCTCGTGCCGGGCGGCTTCGGCATGCGAGGCATCGAAGGTAAGATTGAAGCCATCCGCTACGCCCGCCAGTGCGAGATCCCCTTCTTCGGAATCTGCCTCGGCATGCAGTGCGCCGTCGTTGAGTTTGCTCGAAGCGTCCTCGGCCTCGAAGGAGCACAAAGCACAGAGTTTGCAGACTCAACCGATCACCCGGTCATCTGCCTGCTCGAGGATCAGAAAACCGTCACGAATAAAGGCGGGACAATGCGACTGGGCGAACAGCCCTGCGTGCTGGCCGAAGACTCACTCGCCGCGAAAGTCTACGGCGAGGCAGAAGTTGGCGAACGACACCGCCACCGCTACGAATTCAACCCGGAATACAAGAAGCAGTTCGTCGAAGCCGGCATGCAGATCTCCGGCTCCAGCCCGAACGGTCTGCTCGCCGAGATCGTCGAAATCCCCGAGCACCCCTGGTTCCTGGCCGTGCAGTTCCACCCGGAATTCAAATCCAAACCCCTGGAACCCCACCCCGTCTTCCGCAGCTTCATCGAAGCCGCCCTGCAACGCCACAAGACCCGAATGCAGGTCGGTGTTTGAAACACAGTGTGCAGGAATGTGTGCCACTGGCTCTGCCAGTGTTTCTTCGAATCGGTAGTGGTGTGACTAACACTCAATGTCATGCAGCCTTCTTCCGTTTGGCGACGGCAGCTTGATATCGCTTTTCGATACACAAGACCTGATCGTTCTTGAAGTTTGACCACGGAAGACACGGAATTACACGGAAAGATGGTAATTGTCTTCCGTGTTTTTCCGTTCCTTCCGTGGTTAATTCCGTCAGTTAATTCCGTCAGTTGAATCCGTCAGTTGAATCCGTCAGTTGAATCCGTCAGTTGAATCCGTCAGTTGAATCCGTCCGACAAAGCCTGACCTGAACGGCACTGATCGTTAGATAGACCAGTAAGTGATTGAAGGCTTCGCACTGGCAAAGCCAGTGGCACACTCTGAAAACAAGTCGCTTGCCGATTTAAGTCACTCGCCAAATCTAGACGCTTCGCAGAATCGCCACCTGCTCACGTCGCAGCTTCGTCGGTGTGCTCAACGATTGAATTCACCGCGTCGGCGTTGCCGAAGACGAAGAGGCAGTCTTCGGACTGGATGACCGCATCGCCCGGTGGAGGCATCAGGCGTTCTCCGCTTTCTCGGCGGATTCCGATGACCATGACGCCTCGGGTTCGCAGGTCCGTTTCCATCAGCTTGCGGCCGACGTAATTGCTTTCAGGTGAGATCTGAATGTCGGCCAGTTCGAGTTCATTGCCGCGGCTGTCGGCGATTTCGATGAAGTCTTCGATGCTCGGGTTCAGCATGAAGCGGGCCATCTTGACCGCACCGGTTCGGAACGGACTGACGACTCGAGTGGCTCCGGCGCGTTCGAGTTTTTCGACCGCCTTCTCGTCCACGGCTCGCGCGATGATCTTCACCTGTGGGTTCAGCATCCTTGCTGAAAGGACGACGTACAGGTTGTCGGCGTCGGTGGCGAGGACTGTCGTCAGCGACGTGGCTCGGTCAATTCCGGCAGCCCGCAGAACGTCGTCGTCGGTGGCGTCGCCGATGATGAAAGGCCAGTTGTGCTCCTGACAAACGGGCGTTATCCGGTCTTCATTGTGATCAACGACGACGATGGACCGGCCTCGTTCGGTCAGGTACTCACAAATTGCCAGCCCCATGCGTCCCTGCCCGCAGACGATGGAGTGCCCTGTCAGGTCGCTGATTCGTTTCTGCATCCGTCGCTTCTCCAGCATTTTTTGAATATCTGCGCTGACGATCCAACTGCCAAGCTGAAACACGCTGAACGTGAAAATCCCCAACCCGACAGCCAGATACGCCACGACAAACAGCATGGAAGCGGTGTCTGTTCCCGCGTCGCGTGATCCGACCGTCGCTATCGTGATAACCGCCAGGTAAAGACACTCGACCCACCCGCTGTTCGTAGTCAGGCGGAAGCCGAACGTGCCGAACAGCGTCAGCGCCAACAGGAGGCCAATTGTTGTCAGCACCGTCCTCATCAGACGTTGTATCCGTGTCGAAGTGTTTTGCTCATGGCCGCTTCAGATTCGAAATTTTATCAAGCCCCAGCAGCTGCTTGACCTCGTCAAAACCGAGCATCTGCGACGAAAGATGATCGACTCGCCCTTCGTTCAACATTGCTTCGGCCAGTTGCCGCATGACATGCCCCGTCGCGAGTAACGGACCAACCGGGTCGACAACAATCTTAAAGCCAAGCTGCTGCAACTCGTCAGCCGAAAGAATCGGAGTGACACCGCCGGGCAGCATGTTAGCGAGTTGCGGAAACGGGACATCCCTCGCGACGCGAGCGAGTTCGTCCGTCGATTGCGGAGCTTCGACAAAGCACACGTCTGCGCCGGCTTCGCCATACAGGTTGGCTCGTTCGATTGCTGCATCGAGCCCTTCAACCGCTCGCGCGTCGGTTCGAGCGATGATCACAAAGTCCGGATCACCCCGAGTGTCCAGAGCCACTTTCAGCTTGTCGAGCATCTCGCCTGCCGGAATCACCTGCTTGCCGCTGAAGTGGCCGCACCGTTTGGGAGCGACCTGATCTTCGAGCAGCATCCCCGATGCACCAGCTCGCTCGAAGTCGCGCACCGTGCGAGCAACGTTGTGCAGATCGCCGTGCCCAGTATCGCCGTCGGCAATCAGCGGAACCGTCAGCCGGTCGGCCATTCGACGGACGGCTTCGGTCATTTCAGTCAGCGTCGTCAGTCCAACGTCGGGGATTCCCAGCACGCTGGCTGAAACTCCAAAGCCCCCCAGGAAAAGCAGCTCAATCCCAGCGTCTTCCAGAACGCGAGCCGTAAAAACATCGTGCGGAGCAAACGACCGAATGATCTGCTGGCCTGCGAGCAGTTCCCGCAGCCGTTGATTCTTCGTCAGGCTCTCAGATGGTTCGTTCCCAGATCGTGGCATGAATGACTCTTTGGATTCGTGATTAGTCATCGCAGGTTCTCAGGACCGCTGAAGTAGGATTAGCCACAGAGGCCACAGAGTTCTCAGAGAAAATTTCTTGCAGACCAACTCTGTGACCTCTGTGCTCTCGGTGGCTGAATTCATTTGTTTTCAGCCGTCACGAGATACAACTGCGACGTTAGAAATGCGGGCTCGCCCTGGTAGAGAACCACCAGTTCCGGTGCCCATTCTTCGATTAGTTTTCGTTCCTCGTCGCGAAACGAATCCATCGGTCGCGCGCCGGATAAGGACGTCGCGGTGCGGTGCAGGATCCCTTCTCGTTGAAGATGCTTGAACCGCCACGGCGCGAGGAATTCGGTCATCCCATAAGTCGTCCGGTAGCGAAGGATTTCCTGCCAGTTGACCAGAATGTGAGTGACGCCTTCGCTTCTCAGTCGCTCGCGGATTTCATCGGCGGACTTCATTTTTTGATCAGCGACCGGGACACCGGGTTCGTTGACCGAGCACCATTGTTCGAAGATCGAGATGTCGAACACCGTGTTATAAACGAGCGGGACTCGGACATCGAAAACCTGAGCCTCGCCAACGAACAAAACTTTCGCATCGGTCGGCAGCCACATTCGGTTCAGATAGGCAACGGGCTTCGACGATCCTTCGGCCTCGTCACGAACTGATTCAAGATCGCTCAACCACATGTTGGGACCGCATAACGCAGTTGTGATAAATCCGAGATTGAACAATACGCAAAGCACAACAAACGCTCCGGCGGTGCAACGCCAAGGTCGCCCTGTCGTCCACCACACACCTCCCCCAGCCAGCAGGGCGACTACCGGAATCATCGGAATCCAGAATCGGTCCAGACGGTGAGTCAGCGTCCACCAGCTCAGAAACAGAAACCCGACGTACAACCACAGTCCGACGATGAACCGGCGATTTCGACGCGTCAGAAACGCCAGCGGAGCCAGGGAAAACATCAGCGGGCTGAGCCAGTCGCTTTTCAGCGTCACATCGTAAAACTTCACCAGCAGATCAAACGGCTGATAGTGCGACGGGCTGTGGGCGTGTTTCCAGTTGGCTTCCAGAATCGGCGTCCAGTCGATGCCGTGGAAGACGCTATTGAGCAACGGGTAAACCGGGTTGCCAGTTTCGTACAGATTTTTGAGCAGCCACGGTCCGATCGTGATGCCGCAGCCGATCCCGAAAACGACCAGCATCTTCGTCGCGCGTTTTGCCAACGGAGTGTCGCTTTGCGACTTCCATTCAAGCAGCAGAAGCACCAACGCAGCCGGAAACACAACCGACAAGAGGCCCGGATACTTGCATGCCATCGCGCTGCCAGCCAACAGGCCGATCAAAGCGGTCAGACGCCCTGCCATGTTCGGCAGCAAAACGTTGTCTGGTGGCTGCCCATTCTCAGTCAACTCCTGAGCAGACTGTTGACTCTGCACTCGGATGATGACAGCCAGCGTGGTCGCCATCAGGAAGAACGTCAGCCCTCCTTCAGCGTAGGCGATGATCGAAATTCGGTATGTCCACGGAGTCGACAGGTGAATCAGCATCGCGGCCCAGGCGGCTCGGCGATCAAACAACCGGTCGGCGGCGGCGAAGACAGCCAGACCGGTCAGCGGAGCAAACGTCATCAGCACCAGCTTGCCAGCCAGCGCGCCGAGGTACCAATCGCTGGACAGCTCCATACCGAGTAAATGGAACATCTCCGTCAGGAACGGAAAACTCGTATAAACATTGTGAGGCAGCATCTCGATCGCCCCATTCATGAACCATTCTTTCGGTCCCTGAATGTGGTACTCCTTGACGTCAAAATCGGTTGACGGGAGCATCGCTCCGAGCGCCATCGCCATGACGAAAAGAGTCATCGCCAGGCTGGCAAGCCCGCGGGTGAGAATTCCAAACGGGATCTGGCCTCGGAGCAGCACAGCTCCCAGGCGGCTCAGACTGAATTCGGATTCCGCTCGCCTTGGCGGATGCTTTCCGGAGGCTGACGACTGCCCGGACTCAGCCGAAGATTTAACGGATCGATCCCAAGTCTGCCGCAGAGCGAACTCGATCAGCCCGAAGACAAATAGCGCGATGCCGAGCGTTTCGCCTGACAACGCGCCGGGCACGCGTTGAGCGAGCAACCCGGCTCCGAGAACCAGTAACGAAACTCCGGAGAGTCCGAGGCCGAATGCGAAGACCGTTTTCTCCAGCCGTCGAAGATGAGAGCGCAGTCGGAGAATTCTCAGTAGAAGATGCCCAAGTCCCCAAGCGCCGGCAATCATCCAGCCGCCGACGAGCAGGATAGGTATTCGCTGCAAAAAATATGTCCAACCCGCGGGGGGCACGTCCGGGGCAGAAACCACGGTGAAGAGTAGGAGCTCATCAAGTATGGACCAGATGTCGGTCCGGTTGACGCTGGGCGAACCACTGTTTGGCAGGTCAATTTGAAAAAATACAAACCCGAAAACACACAACCAGATAACGGCCGCGCAGACCTTCCATGCAGGTTGCGACGAGTCGTCATTTTGAGGAGCGTCTGGCATGGGCGGGAGGGTAGCGGCGACTCGCCCCCTGTTGTCAAGCGGGTCGATCTCGCATCCTGCAAACGATTCGCTGGCCATGCTTGTTCGATGACCGCCTCACCCGATACGGTTTTCGCCTGCCCACCGGACGATCCCTGCGGATCGACCAGAACAGTCCCAGAATCTGCACCTTCCCGAGAAACTCCCATGTCGGACGAACCAGGCCAGGATGACATCGCCGCCGTCGAAAACTGTGCGGCCACCTTTCAGAAGATCAACGACGAACTGGCCAAGGTCATCGTCGGCCAGAAGGAGGCCATCGAGCAGGTGCTGATCGCCATGCTGGCTCGCGGCCATTCTCTATTGGAAGGCGTGCCGGGGCTCGCGAAGACGCTGCTGATCAGCTCGCTGGCCGAAGCTCTGCAAATGTCGTTCAAGCGGATTCAATTCACGCCGGACCTCATGCCGAGCGACATCACCGGCACGGAGATCATTCAGGAGAACCTCGAAACCAAAGCTCGCGAGTACAAGTTCCTGCCCGGTCCGCTGTTCGCCAACATGGTCCTGGCCGACGAAATCAACCGAACGCCGCCGAAGACTCAGGCGGCCATGTTGGAAGCCATGCAGGAACGGCACATCAGCGCCGGCGGCACGATGCACGATCTGCCCGATCCGTTCTTCGTCCTGGCCACTCAGAACCCACTCGAACAGGAAGGCACGTACCCACTGCCCGAAGCGCAGCTCGACCGATTTCTTCTCTATATTAAGGTCGACTATCCCAGCGGCGCCGAAGAATGGGAAGTGGCTCGCCGAGTCACCACCGGCCAGATGGGCAGCATCAACCCGATCATTTCCGCCGAGCAGATTGTCGAGTTCCAGAAGCTGGTCACCCAGGTTCCGGTCAGCGACCAGGTGCTCGGCTACGCATGGGCTCTCGTTCGAGCCAGCCGGCCGGGCTCAGAAGAAGCTCCGGACGTCGTCAACAAATGGGCGAGCTGGGGAGCGGGACCTCGCGGCGTCCTGACGCTGGTCAGTTGCGCAAAAGCCCGAGCGATCCTGCACGGCCGCTGCCACGCCACAACCGGCGACATCCAGGCCATCGCCCGCCCGGCCTTGCGACACAGAATCGCTGTGAACTACGCCGCCCAGGCCGCCAACATCAACAGCGAAAAACTCGTCGACCTGCTGATGGAAGCCGTCCCCGCCGACAAGCAATACCAACAACCGGCGGCGTAGCCCGTTAAGAACTTTAGCCACAGAGATCACAGAGGCCACGGAGAAATTCTTCGACGAAATGCCTCTTTTTCCTCTGTGATCTCTGTGGCTTAAATCCGTATTCCGAACCGTAGGGCATTCTCATTCGCTCGGCACGCGTTCCCAGATCGAATGGCTGGAGCCGTCGACCGATAGCAGGTCGAGCTTTGTTTCGGTCAGCTCGATAATCTTCTCGACCCAGTGATCGCCCCAGGTGCTGGCGGCGAGTTTCACTTTATCAGCCGGGCTTCCGCCGTTGACTCCGTAGTCGAGTTGACCGTCTTTCACCGACCAGAACATGGTCAAGTCGATCTTCGGGCCGAATCCGAAAGCAAAGACGCCACTTGGCAGGATCGTCATCGTCGCCGTGCCGTCGACTTTGACGCTCAACGTCCGCTCGCCGTAATAATCCTGTCGCCAATCGCCGATTATTAACTTGCTCAGGCGTGCGGATTCCGGATCGACCGGCTCACTCAAGACTTCCGAAAGCGTTCCTGTTTCATTCGAACTGCCTGGCGTCAATTCACCGGCCCCAGCCGGTTCCGTCGAGGCTTTGACAGGCGGTGCCCCGATCGGAATCGACAACGTCGATGAGACCGTCGTTGTTTGCGGTCCGCCGGGCATCACAAAGTATGCCGAGCCTGCGGTGGCCGCGACGAGAAACCCACCGAGCAGGAACAGCGGCGGAACTCCCGCCGGTTTTCCGTTGGTTTCGGTTGTCTCAGAATTGTCGCTCATGGCTGTGCCTGAACAGGTCGTCGTAAATGGAGTCGTTCGAAATCGCCGAAACAAAATCGCTCACTCAGCGTCGCATACCCGTTCGACGGCACTCTGGTTTCAGCCAGACAGGGACATCATCGACTGCGTGCATAACCTGCATCGGGATCGTAGGATAACGGCGGTTGTCGGGTTCGTGTGAGTGACATTCCCGACAGCCTTGCCCAGCCAACCAAAGTCCCCGTCTGCTGAAAAAGTGACCCGCTTCTGACCACCAATAGAGAGGTCTTCCGTGAGCGTCATCGTGCTTGTTGGAATTCTGATCACGATTGCCGGGATGTACCTGGCGCTGGCCGAGCACGATTCCGACCAGGACTCAGCCCCCGAGGCGACAAAGGCCGACGACACAACATCGCAGAGATTTCAGATCACTCGCTCGGCCGTTGCTCAAGCGTTGATCTTCATTGGCCTCGCGACACTCGGGCTTAGTCATGCGGCCACGGGAGAGTCAACGGGACGGTCTATTCTCGCAGACGGTATGCGTGGAACCGTGTTTTATCTGGGAGCCGGCCTGTCGCTGGCCGGAGCGATTGGAGTTGTGTTTTCGACATCGGCTCGAGGCGTCGTGCTCTCAGCAGCCGTGCTGGGAACCGGTGGCGCGACGGTGCTGGGAGTTTCCGGGAACGCGATCGTCGGAGGACTACTTCTGGCCGGAGCGGCGCTGTGCGGTTGGTGGTTGCACTCTCAGAACGAAGCCATCTCCGAGGTGAAAGCCGAGAACGACGATGTAGATTCTGGATTCGGAGCCGCTGACGCGATCGCCACCGGGTCGCTGCGCACGCCCGAGCCGCTCTTAACCAGCGTCGCCATCGTACTTTTCTGCTGGCTGCTCGGATCGACTCTGCAGGCGGCAGTACACGAAGGCACGCACTTGAAGGTGCCCATGATTGGGTCATCCCGAGCGTTGCCTCGTGCGGCTTTCTCGGTCGATGCACAACGGGACGGTGGTCGTGTCCCAGGCCCCACCGATCAGACCGTAAACTCCACGCCCGAACGATTTCGTGACGACGCCCTGTTCTGGTGCGCTGCCGGTCTGCTTGCGGCAACGATCGGCCTTGGATATTCACGAATCGAGCGGGAGAAACCTGCCAGTTGATTGGAACCGAAACTCGAGCATTGTGTAGGGTGCTGACAAGCGCAGCGCCGGCACACCATTCGAAAACCCCGAAATAAAAAGGTGTGCCGGCGCTGCGCTTGTCAGCACCCTACATCAGTCTGTCAGAACGTT
>Ga0316208_1003580_pt1 | contig 11074 bp, 6 predicted proteins | sample 3monopyrite_MG_FD_204944 | JGI IMG/M metagenome (GOLD analysis project Ga0316208, IMG submission 204944) | Microbial mat bacterial communities from mineral coupon in-situ incubated in ocean water Damariscotta River, Maine, United States -... | ecosystem: Environmental > Aquatic > Marine > Coastal... | reverse complement strand
CCTGGCAAGGCCAACGACTACACCTCGCCATTTACTGGCAAGCCTTTCGTCTGTGGTGGAAACGCACCACCTTTCACCCACACCCCCACACCTCATGACCTCCACCTCCTTGCCTTCCTCTTCGGTTTCTCCGGAAACGGTGACCGCACGCGCCAAAGCCAAGCCATCCGGCAGCTTTGCCACGCGCATCGCCCGCCGCTTAGTGCTTTCGCGTCTGCAGAAACTGGAGCAGGGCACTCTGCACTTGCAGCTCACGGCTGAAGATGCGCATGCTCTGGATCGCCCGATGCACATGACGCTTGGCGCACCTTGCGCCGACGGTCTCTCGGCCAATCTTGAAGTGGTGGATTCTCGCTTCTGGTCTTCCCTCGCGACTGGGGGTGCTTTGGGAGCTTCCGAGGCTTATGCCGAAGGGTGGTGGCGCAGCAACAACTTGACGCAAGTCATTCGCTTGTTGGCGCGCAACCGTTCGGTGTTGCAGCAAGTGGATAGTGGCTTGGCGCGTTTGGGCGCACCTTTGCTGCGCCGTTGGCATGACGCTCGCCGCAATACCCAAAAAGGGTCGCGCGAAAATATTGCCGCACACTACGACCTCAGCAATGAGTTCTTTGCCTTGTTCTTGGACCCCACCATGACCTATTCCAGTGGCATCTTCGCAACCGCGGAAACGACCTTGGAGCAGGCCCAAATCGCCAAGATTGATCACCTTTGCCAGAAACTAGAGCTCGGGCCCGATGTGCACTTGCTCGAGATAGGCACCGGATGGGGGGCATTCGCTCGCCACGCAGCCAAGGAGTATGGCTGCCGCGTCACCACCACGACCATCTCTAAGGAGCAGCATGCCTACGCGGCAGAGCTGCTACGCAAGGAAGGCTTGGAGGGCCAGGTCGAACTTTTGCTCGAAGATTACCGCCAGCTCGACGGCCGCTATGACCGAGTCGTTTCGGTGGAGATGGTCGAGGCCGTTGGCGCAGATTTCCTGGGAGAGTATTTCGCCACCATCGGCCATCTGCTCAAGCCCGATGGCATGGCTGCGATCCAAGCCATCACCATTCAGGACCAAGAGTTTGTGCGCGCGAGCAAGCACATCGACTTCATCAAGCGTTACATTTTCCCCGGTTCCTGCATCCCTTCCGTCACCGCCATGTGCGACGCCATGACCGCAGATAGCGATCTCAAACTGGCGCATCTCGAAGACTTCACGGCCGATTACGCCACCACCTTAGCCCACTGGCGCGAAGCCTTCCTCGCGAAGCGTGAGCAGCTCCATGCCATGGGGCTTGGCGATCACTTCCAGAACACCTGGGATTACTACTTCAGCTACTGCGAAGGTGGTTTTGCTGAACGCAGCATTGGTCTGGTGCAAATGCTATTGACGAAGCCAGCTTGCCACTACCGCACTCCACTGTCATGAATCTAGCTCTTCTTGTCGTCGCCTACAAAGCGGTCTGGGTCACTTCGGTACTCGGTCGCGAAGCTTGGTGGGGGGCGGTGGCCTCGGCCATCTTCCTTTGTTTCTTGGCCACGCGTTCGCCCCGCCCGGGGGGCCAGCGTTGGCTGCTCCTGCCCATCGCTGGATTCTGCTTCGGCATCTTGACCGACGGCTTCTGGGCCCATCAAGGTGGCTTGGTATTCCGCCAAGAAGCCTTTGTTTGGGGCTTGCCACTTTGGATGCCCACGCTCTGGGCGGCATTCGCCGGCGCCATCCCCTTCTTTCTGCAGAAACTACGCCATCGTCTCGGCGTGGTGGCTCTCATCGGCGGGATTGGCGGTCCCTTGGCCTACCTCGCTACCATGAACCTCGGCACTTTGACCGAAGCGGCACCCTGGGTGTGGCCGATGGTCGCCTTGGAATGGGCATTGTTCCCTGTTCTGGCTTTGCGCTGGGCCTTCCCCGCGCCGACAACCCCTGTACCCGCACGCCCGTGACCGATTCCTCCTTCCCCAAGCCGCGCGTCGGCGTATCTGCTTGCGCGCTTGGTCAACAAGTGCGTTTCGATGGCGGCCATAAGCGCAGCCATTTTGTCGATGCCGTATTAGGGCCGTTGGTGGAATATCACGCCGTTTGCCCAGAAGAGGAAGCTGGCTTAGGCGTGCCGCGCCCAACCATGCGCTTGGTGCATGACCCCGAGCGCGAGAGCCCTTTGGTATTGGAAACCAAGTCAGGCAAGGATCACACGGCGTTGCTTGAGGATTGGTCAGAACAACGCACCAAAGATTTGGTGGCGCAAGATCTCGATGGCTTCCTGCTCACCGCGAAGTCCCCGAGTTGCGGCATGGAGCGGGTGAAGATTTACCGCGACAGCGGCATGCCTCATGTACATTCCGGTTCCGGAGTATTTGCTGCGGCGCTCATGAAGCGCTACCCACTCCTGGTGGTCGAAGAAGTGCAGCGCATGAATGATCTGCCGCTGCGCGACAACTTCTGCTTCCGTTTGTTCGCCGCACGACGCGTCAAAGACATGTTCCGCTCGGAATGGACACGTGGCGATGTTGTGAACTTCCACACGCGTGAGAAAATGGCATTGCTCACCCGCGGTCGTGTGGGTTATCGCCAGCTTGGCAGCATGGTGGCGCGCATCCAAGACATCCCGCGCGAAGAGTTTGCTGCGGAATACACCACCATCTTCCTCAACACCTTGCGCCTACTTCCCACCCGCGGTCGCCTAATCGATGCGGTGCAGCATATGGTTGGTCACTTCAAGCAAGACCTCGACCCGCGGGAACGCAGTGAGTTCCTAGAAGCGGTGCAAGAGTTCCACGCCGGGCGCCTACCCCTGGCCGGCATCGGCCGTTTGTTGCGCGTCTTGGCCGCGCGCCATGGTCGTGAATGGGTGGCAGACCAAAGTTTGCTCGACCCAGGCCCGAAGGAACTGACCTTGTACGGCAGCGCCTTTTAGGCTCTTCGCCGAGCGCGGGCCATGAGCTCTACGACGCCGGCTTAATCACCCGGAACTCGGGAATCGAGTCCAGTTGCGGAGTTGCGCCTTGCCAGTTGCCATTAAAGATTTCTTCCGCGCCACGGCGTAAGTTGCCGAGGCCCGAGCGAATGCCTTCGCGGTGGTGCTTGCTTTTGTCAGGCACGCCTTTGATGTCCAAAGCGAGTTGGCGAATGACCAAGGTTGCGCAGATTTGTCCCTGGCTATTGCGCACGGGAACCAAGCGGTCATAGCCATTAAGCCAGTGCAAATCCTCACTGCGCCCAAACACGTAAGTCAAGAAGCTGCCGTCGTCTTCGGTGCGGTGGAGAATCGACAAATCGAAGGAGTAAGTCGAGAAAGGGAAAGGTAAATCCGCTTCAAAGGCCACCTCGATCAACGCAGCCCGACAATCCTGTTCCTGATCGAGAACTCGAAAGTAGCGGCCATCGCGCGGCTGCACCTTGAGGTAGTCATTCTCCGGGAACTGAAAATAGCGCGGAAAATCATGCTCAGCCAACTTAATCGCGGCGATGTCGGCCATGATGATAGTGGCCGCCTGCTCTACCGAGCGCTTGCCATCGTGCTCCAGATACTCCCCGGCGGGAAGCTCCCAAGTGGGGCCAAACAAAATGCCATCTTCCTTGGGCTCCGAAGGTTTCCAATCTTCACTCTGGATAGCTGCGGCTTGCAACAGCTCGGCGAGTTGCTCCAGTTGTTCCTGCGGCAATGCTTCGGCCAGCTCTTGCAGCTGGGCGGTGACAAAGTCTTTGCCCCAGCGCTTCTCTTGGCAGCGTTGGATCAAATCGCCGAGGTAGACCGCCGCCCGGTTTTCCTTGGCGGGCACTAGGGGTTGCTGCGCCCAGTTCCGCAGTCTCTGCTCAAAGTTGGCCGACGGCAGGGGCTTGCCTTGGCGCGTGGCCTGCGGAAACTCCAGGCTCTTCGGAAACGCCTGACGTAGGCCCACCCAGGAAATTTCCTTGGCCGGCACCGCTTGCTGCAGCGGGGGCATTAGGCAGAAGAGGAGGGTCGCGATCATGCTCTCTTCTGCCTACGCCCAAAGCGGGATTTTAGATGCCCTTTTTAAGGCAGAATCGCCACCGAAATGACATCGCTCGCGAAATCATTGGGCGCGGTGGTGTTCCAGCGCAGAAGAATGCTGCGCCCGCTGGCTGCAGGCGGCAATGCTCCGCCCGTGTTCAAGGTTGCTGTGGCAAAGCCGGTTGCATCGAGAACGCCCGTCGCAATCGTGCGCCGGAGGCTAGGAGGGCCAGGCGAGATTTGCGCGCGCAGCACGAAAGGCCGGCTGGCCAAGGTGTTGCCGCCTTGCAAATCAAAGGAAAGGCTGCCGCCGACGGCTGCCGAAAGGGTGGCGTCGCCCGGGAATAGGAACTTCTGATAACGACGCGCCTTGAATAGGGGAGTGCCGCTGGGGTTGGTGTAGTTCCAAACTTTGGTGCCGCCAGGTTCGACTTCCCAAGCCGTGCCGGAGGATCCTTCAATGATCAACGTGTTGCCATTGGGTTGGCGCTCGACGCCACCCACAAAGGAACTGAAGTAGTCCGTGGGCGGAGTGTCTTGCCACGACCAGTCGGGGACCGGTGGGTCATAGGCAGTGCCCGGAGTCAGGCTGTAGGTGCCGCCGGGCAGAATCGGCGGTGCCCACTCGTCGGCCGAACTGAAGGGGCCACCAGGGCGGCCATTGCCGTTGTTTTGCACGAGCAAGTTCCCAGCGCCAGGGCGACCTTGTGGAATCCACTGAATATCGTGCTGATTCCACAGCGTTTGATCGCCGGCTCCGCTAGCGTCGTAGGACTGAGGATTGCCCCAGCGATACAGAATGTCGCCACCCTTGCCAGTCAGACCGCCGGTCGTGCCAGCCGCTTCGGCCGTGGTCGTGCTGTGGTCAATCACCCAAATCTCATTCAAGAAGGGGGAACTCAAGACGATCTGATCGAGCTCCGGGTTGTAGTCGATGGCGTTGAGGTGAATCCAATCGCCGTTGTTCGGGACCGTTCCAGGAAAGTTCAGGTCCAAGCGCTCGGGGCGATTGGCGATGACATCGAAGTTGGATGCGCTTGGATCGAAATCCTGCACCAAGTGGTCGGCGAGGCGCCACTCCCAAACCACGGTCAAGGTTTCCGGGTCGAGTTCAATCACTTTCTCGGACCAGAAGAAGGCATCGGCAGGGTTGGTGAAGGCAGGATTGCGCCCCATGGCGATGGCGCCAGTGCGGGTGATGTCTTCAAAGCACAGCAACAGCACATTGCCATTGGGCATCAGCGCCATGTCGTGGTGCAGGAGCTCGGTGGCGGTGGCCACTTGGAAGTCCCACACAATGGTGCCGTCGTAGGCGATTTCATGAACGCCGCCGCCGCTGCCGCCAATCACGCTGGCGGGGCTGCCGCCAGTTTTGTACATGCGCAGCAGATTGCCATTGTCACGCAGATAGGTCGCGTTTCCGGGAAGTGCGGTACCTGGCCAAGTGTGAATGACGTTGCCGCCTTCATCGACCAAATTGGTGTCGAAGGAGCCGAAAGGGGCAACCAGTGTGTGGCCGGGCTGCGGACTCTGCAGCGCAGCAAGGGCGAAGGAGGGGAGGAGCGAGATGAACATGCCACTCCTGTTGTAACAGAGGCCTGATTTACTCGCCGAGCAGCGCCGCGACGCGCTCTTCGATGGCCTCCGCCCACATGCGGTAGCCCTCCCCTTGGGGGTGGAGCAGGTCGGGCATCACTTCTTTAGGCAGGGTTCCATCGTCCTCCAAAAACACCGGCGCCAAATCCATGATTTCGACCATGGGGTCATCGGCGGCGATTTGCAGCAACCGATTTGCGTGGTCATTGATCTTGCGCAAGCGGTCCTCGGCGTTGGCGCCACGCGGAAAGATGTTCAGCAACAAGATTTTCATTTGCGGTTGCTCCGCACGCAGTTTGCGCAAGATGGCGAACACGCCATCGGCGATGTCATTGCCGGGATCCGAGTTGCTGTTGTTGGTGCCAATCATGATCACCGCCAACTTCGGGCTGAGGCCATCCAGGTTGCCATTCTCTAAACGCCACAACACATGCTGGGTGCGGTCACCGCTAATCCCTAAGTTCAGAGCCCTGCGCGGCGCGTAGTTCTGTTGCCAAAGTGCAGACCCATGTCCTTCCCAACCGTGAGTGATGGAGTCCCCAATGAAAATCAAATCGATGCCCTCGCCATTGGCCGCTTCTTGGCCGCGTTGATTCATCAAGGCATGGCGTGCTTGCCACCATTCTGCTGGCCGTGGAGCTGGGACAATCGCTGGATTAGGAGGATTGGGCAAAACCTGTCCAGCGGCAAGGCGCTGGTCCAACTCACGAAGGCGAAAACGCGTCGACAAAATGTAAGGCGATTGTTCCGGAGTCCAGTGCCCATAGGTGGTCGCGACAAAGCTGCCATCGGGAAGGATTTCCACTCCAGGGTAAGCGCAGTCCCAACGATGATGATTGTCCTTCAAGCGCACGCGGTACTGCCCTTCGCGACCCGCGAGGATGTCCTGGTAAGTGCCGACCCAAGCCACCCAATCACCCTGAGTGGGGGAGCGGCGTGCAGTGTCGCGGAAGCTCAACAGCAAACGCCCATCAGGTGCATAGCCTCCGGTGTGACGGTCGCCAGTCAAGCTTGCCGTCAGTTGACGTGGCGTCGACCAAGTCTGTCCTTCATCTTCAGAGGTCATGAAAAAGCTATTGAACTGTCGACTGTTTTCACGCATCAGGCACAACAGCTGCTTGCCGTCCGGCGAGCGCACGATCAAGGGTTCACAAAGATGCGCGCGCGAATGAGTCGCGATGGCTTTGGGTTCACTCCAACTCTGCCCGCCGTCGGAGGAACGGATTTGATACACATGAAAAGCATTCCCATCTTGCGGGCGATACTCCGGATTCATGAAGCGGCCGTCGTCATGAAACATGGCCAAGTATTCGCCATTGGCCAAACGCACCATGGTTGAACAGGCCACAATCCCGCCGTAATCACCGATGGCCTCGAGCTCACTCCAGGTCTGCCCCTCATCTTTGGAAACGCTCATTCGAATTGGATTGAGCCCGCTGAACATCAGAATTCGGCCTACGCCCTTGCCGTCGACAGTCTGAAACAAGGTCGGCACTTCCTGCGAGCTCGCCCAACTCTCCGGCACCGGCAAGCGCTCACTCCAAGTACGCCCGCCATCTGTGGAGCGCTTGTACACCACAGCGCCCTTGCCATGCCCCTTGGGGTACACCGCCAAGAGGGTTTTGCCATCGCCTAATAAGGTTGTGGTGACATGACCGAGGTATTGCTCTTTTTCCTGGTCCACGATCGTGTGGCGCTGTTCATCTTGGTCTAGGTCGACGATCGGCAGTGCGTACCCGGCCGAGCCTGGCAAGGACTCGCCTTGGGCTGAAAATGCGGCGGGGCTTGCTAGGGAAAGCAGGGTGAGGAGTAGGGTGGCCAGCATGACGTCATGCTAGTCTCCTGCAGCATGTTCCTGCAGAGGCAATCCCCCACCCTTGTCCTCCTCACCCTAAGTTTGTTCTTTGGGCTTGTGGGTGTGGGCGCGGTGAAAGCGCAAAGCGAAATGCCCCCAGCGCGCTTTGATTTGGTGGACCTTTCTGCAATCGATGGCGCGACATCGGTCGCGAGCATTTTGCAGTGCCGTAAAGGGTTCATGTGGTTCGCCACGAACCGTGGCTTGATTCGTTTCGACGGCGTGCGCACTTTGGTGTTCCGCCATGACCCGGAGAACCCGAATAGTCTGCCGAGCGATCGCCTTTGGCGCTTGTTTGAAGATCGCGATGGCGTGATTTGGATTGGTAGCGACCGCGGCTTAGCGCGTTTCGACCCCATCTACGAAAACATAGAAAGCATTCCGCTCGATTCTGCTAATCCCGAAAGCTTTGTCAATAGTCATGTGATTTCTCTGGGCCAAGATCAACAGGGCAACATTTGGGCGGGCACGGTACGAAATGGGGCCTTCCGCCTAGATCCCAACACCTTGGTGAGCCAGCATTTTCTGCACCAAGCAAGCAACGATCGCAGCCTTCCGATTGGCCGGATTGAGAACATTGCCCTTGGTCCTCATGGCCGATTGTGGTTTGCCACGGGAACAGGGCTGGTTCGCTTCGAAGAAAGCACGGCTGGTTTCGAGCGCATCTTGAGTGCCGATGGAGATTCCTATGAGCTGACCCATGGTGCCATCCGTCAACTTTATTTTGACAGTAAAGGCCGCCTGTGGCTGGGTTTCTCCTCTGGCTTAGCCTATTGCGACCCCCAGCAGCCGCAGCTGCGGTGGTGGATGCCAAAGGAAAATGGCCACCCCGGGATTAAAGGCCATGTTTATGACATCACCGAAGATCACTTTGGGCGTCTTTGGGTTGCGCGCTACCACGGTGATGTGGTGCTGCTCGACCAAGATCGAAAATACCTCGGAAGTTATGACCGTCAGTTTGGGAATGATGCCAACTCTCTCGGTGGCGCCCTGGATTGTTTGTTCACCGATCGCGATGGCGGTCTTTGGGTAGGCACCTTCAAAAATGGTGTCTATCACTATCAGCCCGAGGTCGATTTAGCCCAGTCCTTTTACCGATACCGCCTCGACTACGAAGCCTTCAGCCCAGGCTTGGTTCATGGTGTGCTGGAAGAGGCGGACGGCAGCATCTTGATGTGCGGCCAATCCGGGGTGCGCCGCCTCCATCCTGATGGCCGACTGGAAGACTTGCCTTTACCTGTGGACTCGGGCATGGGCATGTCGCTGAATATTTGGCAGATGGAGTTCGGCCAGAACGGCACAGTTTGGGCTTCCACAACCTTCGGCTTGATGCACCTGATGGAAGATGGCCGGACATGGAGGGTCATCGAAGGGCAGCATGGCCAGACTCGATTGTTTGAGGGCAAGCGCATCGATGCCTTGGCGTGGCAAGAGGGGGTAGGGCTTTGGGTCGGTACCGTCCGCGGTGTCTATCTCTACCAACCAGAGAGCCAACAGTCGACGCGCTTCTTTGCCGACACCGACGGAGGAGATGCGCTGCACAACCAAAGGGTGCGCGAGATTCTAGTCAATGAGGCCGGCGAGTTATGGATTGCCACGCATGAGCGGCTCCACCAAGCCACGGCGAAGGGCAAAATCCTGCGCAGCTTTTCTTTTCCCGGCACGGATTCCGTCGAGCCCTGGAATGTCACCACCATGACGCTAGATGCCGCTGGCGCTCTTTGGACGATTGATGATTCCGGCGTTTCCGTTCTCGACCCAGACGCCGATTCCTTCGAGCACATTCCCAGTCCGGGTGTCGATCGTTCCTGGCGCGGCGATTCCATTCTCGCCGCTGCGGATGGCTCCATGCTGGTGGGCTTCGCACGTGGCATCAAGCGTTTGCCTCCTGGCGAACGGCGTTTCGATGACCGCATGATGCGATTGCACAGCGGCCTATTCGGCAGCATTAGTCGCTATCCGTGGCAGCGCGCCAACGGCGAAGTGCTTTATCCAGGGCAGGCTGGTTTATTCGTGCTGCGATCCTTGGATTTCCCGGAAGCGGCGCCTCCGCCAAAGATTGTCATCACCGATGTCCAACTCTTTCATGAAACCCTAGGGGGGGCAGCCCTGCGAGCGCCACTGGAGTTTGCCTACGATCAGAATCACGTCAGCTTTTCTTTCGCAGCTCTGCAGTTCGCGCGCCCACACCTGAATCGCTACCAAGTGCGGCTTGAGGGATTTGAAGAAGAGTGGAGGGGATTAGGTGCCGCAACCGAGGTGAGCTACCCCAACTTGCCGCAAGGTGATTATGTGTTCCATGTCCGTGGCTCCGGTCCGAATGGCCGATGGAGCGCCGAAAGCACGGCCATGGCCTTTCACATCCAAACGCCCTACTGGCTGACGTGGTGGTTCCGCATCGGCACTTTGGTGGTCGTGTTTGGCGGCGCATATTTGGTACACAAAATCCGGCTGCGCAATGTGCACCAACGCAACCAACACCTAGAGGAGTTGCATCGGGAAGCTTTACGTGAAACCGCGGAGCGCAAGCGTATTCAAGAGAACTTGGCGATCACCATGGACTCTATCGCCGACGGCGTCGTGTCCATCGGCGAGGACTACCGCATTCGCAGCATGAATCCTGTGGCGGCTCAGCTCCTTGGGCGCCCGCTAGAGGAACTCGAGGGTTGTCCAATTCAAGATGCGTGCACCTTCTTGAGCATCCCCTCTGGCGAACCCCTTCTCGAGGCAATGTTGTCGCGCACCGGCCCGCGCGAACCGCTTGCCTTGCCGGAGCGTGGATTGTTGCGCAATGATCATGGCCAGGACTATCAAGTCGCGATTAGCGCCGCGCCGATCTTGCACCCCAGCGGGGAGCGCTTGGGCACGGTGTTAGTTTTCCGCGACATTACCGAGCGCATTGCTTTGGAAGCGCAGTTGGTGCAAGCGCAAAAGATGGAATCCTTAGGGCGACTTGCCGGAGGCATCGCGCATGACTTCAACAATATGTTGACCAGCATTCAGGGCTTTGCCGACCTTTTGCGCGAAGAGTTGGACACTCCCACCCCGAATGTAGAGAAGAGCGAGCGCTATTTGTCGGCAGTGATTCAAAGCACGTCAAGAGGCACGGATCTCATTGGACAGTTGTTGACCTTCTCGCGCCAAGACGCTTCGAAAACCGAGATTCTGGATATGCACGAAATCCTGACCGGTGTTGCCCAGGTTTTGCAGCGCACCTTGCATCCGGGAATCCTGATTAAACAGAAGTTCGACGCCTCGCAGAGTTCCGTGCGCGGCAATCAAGGCACATTGGAAAGCGTGTTTCTCAATCTGGGGATTAACGCCGGCGATGTCATGCCCAAAGGAGGTTCGCTTCGTTTCCAAACGAACTTGACCAGCTTCCCCACGGCAACGCCCATCGGTTCCGATGGTCTTGACGCCGGAGACTATCTAGAGGTTAAGGTCAGCGACACCGGCGGCGGTATGGATGAAAGTTTGCGCGAGCGCATCTTCGAACCCTTCTTCACCACCAAGGAAGTGGGGCACGGCACTGGCTTAGGTCTTTCCACCGCGCTGAGTACCGTGCGCAGTCTGGGCGGAACCATTGCTGTGCACAGCGAAGTCGGGCGTGGCACCACCATGCGGGTTCTATTGCCCTTGGCCACCGATGAATCTCCGAGCGCCC
>Ga0316208_1003579_pt1 | contig 11075 bp, 10 predicted proteins | sample 3monopyrite_MG_FD_204944 | JGI IMG/M metagenome (GOLD analysis project Ga0316208, IMG submission 204944) | Microbial mat bacterial communities from mineral coupon in-situ incubated in ocean water Damariscotta River, Maine, United States -... | ecosystem: Environmental > Aquatic > Marine >... | reverse complement strand
TCATCAGTACCATAATGCATTAATAATTCAGCCGGGCCAAGTGAATTTGGAACCATTACTGTTGTAGCCAATGGTCCACTTCGAGATGCTAATTTTGCAACAATGGCACTATGTGCAGTTGCAGAAAATTCGTGCCCACCAAACTTTTTTGGAATGATCAATCCGAAAAAACCTTCTTTTCGCATGTATTCCCAAGCGTCTTCATTGAAGTCTTTTTTTACAAAAACGTCCCAATCATTAACAATTGAACATAGTTTTTCGACCTGATTATCTAGAAATCCTTGCTCCTCTTTTGTTAATTCCGGATAGGGTTCGGCCATTATTCGTTTAAAATCAGGCTTGCCTGAAAATAGTTCTCCATCAACCCAGACTGTGCCGGCATCTATAGCAGTGCGCTCTGTTTCAGAAATAGTTGGCAGAAATTTCAAAGCGTCCATCAACTTCATTATGGGAACGCTTATTAAGTTTCTACGAATTACCGGAATATTGAAAATCAGTACCAAAACAGAATAGCTACCAATCAGCCAAATAGGTGTATCATATCCAAGAATTAATGAATAACCCAAAATTGACCAAATCCAAAGAGGAGCTCCTGTGTAGGCAAATGCGATTGCCAGCACAATCGCACTTAATATTACAATTTCAGCTGAAAACTGAGATAAATATCCAAATTGTTGAAGTATTGCTTCCATAGTAATGTAATTAAGTAGTAGTGATTCGAACTAAAAAACCTTGTATAATTTGATCGATCGATTCTTCAATAAAGTATTGCCGATCAATACGACTATCTAAACGCTGATTAAGAACTACATCGATTATTCCATGTAATTGTGCCCAAATAGAGTAGGCGGCAATCATTGGTTTGTCTAGCTCCATAATGCCCTCGTCAACACCTTGCTGAATAACCGATTCCAACAATGCATAACCGCGACGAGCTTTTCGAAATTTTTCTTTTGGATAACGCCCCATTGCCTCGGACTTGACCATGTATATAACCTGATATTTCTCAGGTTGTTGAATTGCAAAATCCATATAACTGCGAATAATCGCCTCAAATTTATTTATGGTACCTTTTACATTGGCCTCGCCAGATTCGATTGCTGAACTTAATTCCTCAACTGATTCTTCAATAATCGTATGAACGAGGTGATCTTTATTTTTGAAATATAGATATATACTTGTTGCTGATACGCCAGTAGCTGAAGCAATTTTTCGCATCGAAAATGCCTCATATCCATTTGTAAAAAGAACACGCCGACTAGCTTCGAGAATTTTTTCTCTTAAAGTAATTTCTGTTTTTGACATTTCCAGAGATGGTTAACAGTGTTAAGTTAATCATCTATGAGAAAAAGTCAAGGGATGCGTTTTAGTCCAGAGAAAAGGAAATGAATCGTATAGTTCTACCTCGTTTCAGATGCAATCCTTCGTAATAGGTTTGAATACTTAATTCAGGATCATGAGGGCATTCTTTATATACATCTGCTACATTACGGTGCATGATTAATCCATGCTCTTCAATAACCTCTAAAGTGAAATCATACAGTTCCGGGCTATCTGTTTTTAAATTGATCTTAGCGCCCGTCTTTAGCAGTGGTTTATATAATTCAAGAAATTTAGGTGATGTAAGTTTTTTTCGATCTTTTTTGATTTGTGGGTCAGGAAAAATGATCCAGATTTCATCGACTTCATTCTCATTAAAAAATTGATCTAAATGATCGATGAATGCCCGGAAAAAGCGAATATTATTTAGTCCCATTTCTTGAGCCTGATTAGCGCCAACCCAGAGCCTATTCCCTTTTAAATCAAACCCTATAAAATTTTTATCAGGATGTAACTGCCCTAAGCCAATTGAATATTCGCCTTTACCACATGCTAGTTCCAAAACTATCGGATTCTGATTTTTAAAAATTCCAGAATTCCATTTCCCTTTATGGAAGGGATTTGAGCTATTGTAGTCTGTCCAAAGGAATACATTTTCCATGTTCCTAAGAGCATCCATTCTAGCCTGTTTAATTTTAGGCATGATTAAGGCGATAGCCTTTTAATTTTCCAATCATCACCCTTTAATTCATAAACAATTCGATCGTGTAATCTACTGGGTTGTCCTTGCCAATATTCGAAGTAATTTGGGGTTATTCCATAACCGCCCCATGAATCCGGTCTTGGCACTTTCCCTTCCTCAAAACTGGAAAACATCTTTTTAAATTGATTATCCAGGAAATCTCTATCAGGAATTTCATTTGACTGATTTGAAGAATGAGCGCCAATTTGACTCAAATGTGGCCTAGATTTGAAGTAAGCCTCACTTTCTGCAAATGGCAACTTCTCAGCTATCCCATTTATCTTTATTTGACGTTCTAGTTCTATCCAAAAAAAGCAAAGTGAAACGCGATTATTAGATTCAATTTCACTGCCTTTGTCACTAGCATAATTGGTATAAAATTTGAAAATATCACCTTCCAGCCCTTTCAATAATACAATTCTTGTTTGAGGCTGATTATTTGCATCCACTGTTGCCAATGTTAACGCATTTGGCTCCAAAACATTCGAGTCTAAAGCATCCTGAAACCATTTCTTGAATTGCTGAAACGGATTTTTATCAACATCCGCTATAGCTAAACTATGTTTTGAGTAATCTTTCCTAAGTTTCTGTATATCTTGTTCATTCATCTTTTATCCGAAATAATGGGGTTCATTCCCCGGTTTCCATTTAATATTGCAACCGATACTTGGAACCTGAGTTTCTATGGGTTTTTTCCCTTTCAGCAGTGTATCCATTGCTAATTTCAAATCTTCTCCATTTACTTCTTTAGCATTCCCTGGTCTACTTGCATCAAATTGACCACGATAATTCAAGTTTAATTCTGCATCATACAAATAGAAATCCGGAGTACACGCAGCTTCGTATTTTTTTGCAATCTCCTGATCTTCATCAAACAAATAAGGAAATGGGTATATCTCTTTCATTGCAACAACTTTCATTTTCTCAGGTGAATCTTCCGGATAATTCTCAACATCATTTGAATTAATTGCTATAAAGGCAATCCCTTTTGGCATGTATTCATTTGCAATATCCACTAACTTAGTGTTTATGTATTTAACATACGGGCAGTGATTACAAATGAACATAATTATAGTTCCTTTTGAATTTCTCGCATATTTCTCCAATTCCACATTACCACCTGCTACATTTGGTAATTTAAAAGATGGTGCTTTTGTGCCAAGTGTAGCCATTGTAGATTGTACTGCTGCCATAGTATTTCGCTTTTGACCAACTGTTATTACTGAATAACCTTTATAGACGAAAAATATACGAATTTTTACTGCTAGCTCTTTCTTAGATACGTAGGTAGTGAGGAAATATTTGGACAAAAAAAACCCGATACCAAGAGAGAAAATAGTGGTCATCTATGTTCTATTAAAATAGTCTCTGATCCTGGTATCGGGAAGCTACACCAAAAAGACGAATCCACTCAAAAATAGTTTCCTTGAAAGCATTAAATAATTGTAATAACCAGAATTATTTGAACAGCCCAAGTTGCTCACCATGTGAATTTCTGAAAAATTCTGTGGTAAGTGTCGATTTTTCCCCTTTAAAACCAAAACGCTTTGAGTGAATTTCGAAGGATTTCTTTATTTGATTAAAATATTCACCTTTTCCCTTCATCCTGTCACCGAATTGGGAACTTGTGCCATTACCATCTCGCATAGCTCGTATTCTATTTAAAACTTTATCCTTTCTATCCGGTAAATGCTGTTCCAACCAATCTTGAAAAATGTCTTTCACTTTAAATGGTAGTCTTAAAATGATATAACCGGCTGATGATGCACCCGCATTGTAACTTGCCTTTAATATATTGGGCATTTCGTGGTCTGTAATGCCTGGAATTATTGGAGCTATATTAACACCAACTGGAATTCCGGCTTTTGCTAATTCTTCAACAGCTTTTAACCTTTTAATGGGTGATGATGTTCTAGGCTCCATTTTCTGTGCTAGTGTTTTATTTAGTGTTGTTATAGAGATGTAAACACTCACACACTGATAATTGGCCAGCTCTTTTAGTAAATCAATGTCTCTGGTTACCAGATAATTCTTAGTAATTATACTTACCGGTGCCCTGAATTCTGTGAATATTTCCAGACATTTTCTTGTGATTTCTAATTTCCTCTCTATAGGTTGATATACATCCGTAATGCCACTCATGGCAATAACCTGTGGTTTCCATTTTGGTGATCTGAAAGTTTTTTTAAGTAACTCAGGTGCATCATACTTCACCATAATCTTCGTCTCAAAATCTAAACCTGAAGAAAAACCAAGATATTCATGGAATGGACGGGCGTAACAATACACACAACCATGTTCGCATCCTCTATAGGGATTTAAAGCCGCATCGAAAGGCACATCCGGACTTTGATTAAAAGAGATGATGTTTTTGGTATCATCTTTAAAGAGGCGTGTTTTATATTCAGGTCGTTCTTCGGGTTGATAATCTACATAGTGGCCCTCAAATCTATTAACCGGATTATCATTACTTCCTCTTCCCTTTATTTTACTATTGCGAATCATAAAAATAGTATACACATATTATGTACATATATTTAGATTTTATTTTCACACATCACAGAAATATCTTTTGGTGTAATTAATCCATCATAGCATGAAAAGACTTTTAATAACTGTATCTCTTCTAGTTTTAACGCCATCGAGTTCTCATCTTTATGCACAATATGCTGAATCAGAGCTGCAAGAAATATTTAAGGAATTGCTGGTATCTAACGGTATTGAAAATGGTTGGGTTGATTCAGATGGGGATATTCAATTTACTTACAATGACCACAACTATTTTATCGAGATAAATGAGGAAGACAATGAATTCTTTCGATTAGTTCTCTTCAATATCTGGCCAATAGAAAGTGTGGAAGAGCGCCTTGATGTTTTAAATGCTATTGACGTGGTAAACAGAGACAGAAAAGTGGTTAAAGCCTATACTACTAACGATAATGTTTGGATTGCCGCAGAGTTATTTATAAGTAACCCGCATGATGTAAATACAATTTTTTTACGTTGTCTCGAAGTGATTGAAGGTTCCATAGAAACATTCACTTCCGAAATGTAATTATTCCACAAGCTTGGTATAGACTGCTTCTCCTGCTACCCATGTTTCTAAAACTTCGATTTGCCAGATATTTGCAGCATCAACTTTAAAATAATCTTCATCGATTAGAATAAAATCAGCCCATTTTCCCGGTTCAAGAGAACCTAATAAATCTTCTTGATGCCCGGAGTATGCAGCATCGACTGTAAATGCTCGTAAGGCTTCAACTCGTGTCATAATTTCTTCCGGATACCATCCGCCGGCAGGCTCTCCTTGTTGATCCATTCGGGTTACAGCAGAATATAATCCAAAAAATGGGTTCGAATGCTCAACAGGAAAATCAGAACCTGCTGCAACTACAGTACCTTGCTGTAAAAATTTTTGCCAAGCATAACCACCTAATATACGTTGAGGTCCAACTCTATCTTCAGCCATATTTTTATCGCTTGTTGCATGTGTAGGCTGCATACTTGCTATTATATTTAACTCTTTGAATCTTGGAATGTCTTCTAAAGCAACTATTTGTGCATGTTCTACTCTATTTCTCAAATCAAAAGATTGATTGTCATTTTGAGCGTATTCCAGCGCATCCATAACCTGTCTATTACCTGCATCTCCAATAGCATGAATATTAACCTGAAATCCTTGGCTAATTACTTTCGAAGCCATCGCATTCATCTCATCTTGACTTACAAAAAGTAACCCGTAGTTTCCGGGATCGTCAGAATATGGTTCAAGCATTGCGGCTCCTCTACTTCCGAGTGCTCCGTCTGAATATAGTTTCGCACTTCTTAGAGAAAGTAAATCGTTAGAATATGAATTGACCGGACCTTCTTTAGATAATTCATCAAAAGTATCGCCGGCACCAGAAATCATTGCATAAATGCGAGAAGTCATTTTTCCATTATCAGCAAAGTCTTTGTACAAAGCCCATGTTTCAACTTCAACACCTGCATCATGCACTCCGGTTATTCCCATTCTCGCCATTTGTTTCAACGCTTTTTCTAATGCCAAAGACCGTTCTAAAACTGTTGGTTCTGGTACTACTGATAAGATATAACCTTCGGCTGCATCAATAAATATTCCGGTGGCATTACCGTTATTGTCTCTTATGATTTTCCCACCTTGTGGATCAGGTGTATCCTTGCTAATCCCTCCCAAACGTAATGCCATCGAATTTCCCCAGCCTGCATGGCCATCTACACGATTCAACCAAACCGGGCGATCATCCACCACTCTGTCTAAATCCTCAGCAGTTGGAAATTCATTTTCTGCCCATAAAGTTTGGTTCCACCCTCTACCCTGAATCCATTCTAATTCCGGATTTTCTTCTGCGTATTCTTTCACCATTTGAAGAGTTTCATCGAGTGAATTGATACCCATTAAATTAACCTGCAATTCTTGATATCCTAAACCCATAACGTGACCATGTGCATCGATCAAACCTGGTAGTAAGGTTTTCCCCCCTACATCAATTATCGACCCCTCATAATTATTGGCAATATCAGCAGCGCCAATTTCCAGTACTTTCCCATCTTCAATTATCAGAGTTGAAAACTCTACGAGCTCATCATTCTGAAGTGTATAACCATTTGCATTCAAGATGATGGTTGTATCATTAGTTTGATTACAAGCTAAAACAATTGTTAATGTAAATAAGAAGAGGAATCGCATTGGTTAGTTTTTGGACAGAAAATAAAGAATTAATTGAGTTATGCATTATCGTTTGAGAGCTTTTACATTAGGTAAGCTTAACTGATTTTAATTTCTTAAGCATTTCGCTTTAGTTACATTCGAATTCTTCAAAGTCTCAGAATGCGATTATTATTTCTAATAGTATTTACCACATCGTTATACTTGCCTGTTCAAGCGCAATTTGACGAATTAAATCAAAGAAAAGAGACATTGCTAAATCAATTGTCTTCAGATTCGCACGACACTTTGAGGTTTAGTGCGTACACTAACATAGCTGAATCTTTTAAATATGTTGATCTCGACACTACACTGAAATATGGGATGTTAGCTCAATTAGTAATTTCAGAATCCGACTATCCGGAAAAGTCGGCCATAGCACAAGGTTTTTCAAGTTGGGTTTATTTTATGAAAGGAGATTATGACCGAAGTCTTGATATTGCTGAAAGAGCTTATTCATTAGTCTCAAATCTACCGGACGCAAAAAAAATAAAGTTTGATTTACTACATGCACAAGGAACCAATTATGGAGCTCTTGGGATGTATGAATTGGGTCTTAAAAAGTTTTTTGAGATCATTGATATATATGAAGCCAACTCGAATGAAGAAGGTTATTATGTTACGCTAAGTAATATTGGGGTAATGTATATGAGGCTTGAGAGTTATGATTCGGCTCTCGAAATATTTCAAAGCCTGGATAGAGATATGCCTCGCCATTTAGAAGCTAGAGTGAGCATTCCGGTAAATTTGGGCTTTATTTATTATGATCTTAGAAATTTTGAAGAGGCAAAATTTCATCTTAATAGAGCTTTAAATCAAACCGGTAACATAGACCCGAGAGTTTTTGGCTTATCAAATTATAAGTTAGGTCAAGTTTATGCTGCTGAACTTGATTATGAACGTGCTATTGATGCTTTTTCAGCTTCAATAGAGGTTTTTAGAAGTCGCCAAAATGAGTTAGAAACTGTACAGTCACTTATAGGACTTGCAACTGCATATAGAGGTCTTAAGCAGTTAACAGTTGCCTTCAATTATGCAAAATCAGCTTATGAAATTGCTGATAAATACAATGCCATTCCTGAAAAACAGGCTACGCTCGAAAGTCTTTATCTTATTGCAAAGGATACTGGAAATTCTGATCTAGCTCTTAGATATCATGAAGATTTTAAAGAAATATCTGATTTTCTGAAAAATTCAGAAACTAGTTCTCAAATTGGGCGCATCACAGCTGAGCATGAGTTTACAAAAAGAGAAGCTGAACTTTTAGCATCAAGCAGGCAGGCCGAACTAATTAGTGCTTCAAAAATAAAACAACAGCAAACTCTTCTTGTCGCTTCAATTTCTGTCATTCTTTTATCCGGCTTGGTTATGATTGGTATGTACCGAAATTACCATCAGAAAAAAGAGAATAACTATTTACTGAATTTGAAAAATCAGGAAATTCAGGATCAAGCAGCAAAACTAAAAGAATCGAACATGGTAAAAGATCGAATCTTTTCAATGATTGCTCACGACTTGAGAGGACCATTAAGTTCCCTATATGGTGTAATAAGTTTGATTGAAATGAATAAGGCATCAAAAGATGAGTTAGATAAACTTATTCCGAATGTTGCCCGTAGATTTAAATATACTTCAACTTTATTGAACAACCTTTTGCAATGGGCTCAAAGCCAAATGGAAGGGTACAGAGTGAATCCAGAAGTATTTGATATAAATTTAGTTATTCGAAATAAGCAAGCATTACTCCAAACAAATATCGATGAGAAACAACTTAAAATTTGTCTGCCCTCAGGTGAGTATTTAGTATATGCAGATCTTAATATGATTGATTTGGTTATACAAAACTTACTTTCAAACGCGATTAAGTTTAGCCAAATTGAGGATGAAATTTTAATTCAAATTAAGTCAGAACATGATAGATACAAGGTTTCAGTTACAGATTCCGGAATTGGAATTAAAAAAGAAAATCTTGAACTACTCTTTAAAGGCAACTTCTTCTCAACAAAAGGAACAATGGATGAAAAAGGTACTGGCCTGGGTTTAATGCTTTGCAAAGAATTTGTTGAGAGAAATAGTGGAGAGGTTATTGTTGAGAGTAAATACGGCAAAGGCAGTTCGTTTAGTTTTACCCTACCTATGGCTAGAGAATGATGTATTGCCGGTAAGTTCCCAAAACTTATTTCTCAGATAATCCGGTTTAACATTCATCGATTCAATTTCACTTCTTGTGAACAATCCAATTTCATGAATAAGTTGATCATTTTCTGAATGCTCTGGATCCGTACCCAATATTATGGTTCCACTTAACTTCATAACATCAAAAAATAGTTCGATAACATGAAACTCATTTTCGATAAACTCATTTATATGATTGAGTTTACGAACTTCAATATTGAGGGTCGTTTCCTCCAGAAATTCACGAATTAGAGCCTTTTCTAACGGCTCTTTAAAGTCTACGCCACCACCCGGAGGCACCCAAATGAATTGATTTGTAATCGGTGACTTAAGCTTAATAAGAAGGAGCTTATCATCTTCTAGATATAATCCACCAACTCTTACACGGATATATCCTGAATATAAAGTATGAGCACTCACTCCTCTACCGGAGTTCCTTTTTTCAGAAGTACATTTAGCTTATTCGATTTTGCGTATTTAAGACTCGCTTTTACAAAATCAACAAATAAAGGCTGTGGATTATTAACCGTACTTTTAAGCTCCGGATGAAATTGTACTCCTACAAACCATGGATGATCTTCCAATTCAACAATCTCTACAAGATCTCTTTCCGGGTTCATCCCTACAAGATGCATTCCGTTTTCAACTAATTTATAACGTAGGTTATTATTTACTTCATATCTATGACGGTGGCGCTCAAACACTAAATTGCTTCCATAAGCTTGTTGAGCTTTTGTACTATTTGTTAATTTACATGCGTATTTGCCAAGGCGCATAGTACCGCCCATATTCTCGATATCTTTTTGATCCGGCATGATATCGATAATGGGATATTCCGTCTCTTGATCAAATTCTGAGCTATTAGCATGCTCCCATCCACATACATTTCGAGCATACTCTATAACCGCACATTGCATACCTAAACAAATTCCGAAAAATGGAATATTATTTGTTCGTGCAAAGTTAACCGACGATAACTTACCCTCTATTCCGCGTCCACCAAAACCCGGTGCAACTAGAATTCCTGATACCCCATTTAGCTCTTCCGATACATTTTCATAGGAAATATGATCAGACTGAATCCATCTGACTTTTACTTTACAGTCATTCACAGCTCCTGCATGAATAAATGCTTCTACTATGGATTTATATGAATCATGATGTTCAACATATTTGCCAACCAGAGCAATCTCGATGGACTGTGAAGGGTTACATACAGCCTCAACAAAACCTAGCCACCCTTCAAGATTTGGCTCTTTAGTTTCTAATCCTAATTTCTCAATAACACGTACATCAAGTCCTTCGGTCTTCATTAAAAGTGGAACTTCATAAATAGTTCTGGCATCGAGAGAGCTTATAACATCTTCAATCTCTACGTTACAAAACCGCGCTACTTTGCTTCGAATAGAATCATCTAGTGGATGTTCAGAACGACAAACTAAAATGTCAGGTTGCAATCCACTCTCTAAAAGAGTTTTAACTGAATGCTGCGTTGGTTTTGTTTTAAGTTCACCTGCAGCGGCTAAGTAAGGAACAAGCGTCAGATGAATTGACAAAGTATTCTTTCTGCCAACGTTATATCGTAATTGTCGTACAGCTTCGATATATGGTAAACTTTCTATGTCACCAACAGTGCCGCCAATTTCTATAATTACAACATCGTAGTCTCCCGATTTACCAAGCTTGAGTACGTGTGATTGTATCTCATCTGTTATATGAGGAATCACCTGTACAGTCTTACCAAGATAAGCCCCTTGTCTTTCTTTAGTTATAACATCAAAATAGACCCTACCGGTTGTAACATTATTAGACTGTGATGTTGTGATATCAAGGAAACGCTCGTAATGTCCTAGATCGAGATCGGTTTCTGCCCCATCATCAGTTACAAAAACTTCACCATGTTCATACGGATTCATTGTCCCGGGATCCACATTAATGTATGGATCCAATTTTTGAATGGTTACTTTTAATCCCCGTGCAACTAAAAGACGACCTAAGGAAGCACAGATTATACCTTTACCAAGTGATGATGTTACCCCTCCGGTAACAAAGATGTATTTTGTGGACATTCAGAGAAGAGTGAAGTTGATGGATGCTAAATATAGTGTACTC
>Ga0316208_1003577_pt1 | contig 11077 bp, 11 predicted proteins | sample 3monopyrite_MG_FD_204944 | JGI IMG/M metagenome (GOLD analysis project Ga0316208, IMG submission 204944) | Microbial mat bacterial communities from mineral coupon in-situ incubated in ocean water Damariscotta River, Maine, United States -... | ecosystem: Environmental > Aquatic > Marine >... | reverse complement strand
GATGAGTTTTTCTACCGATTTAATCGAAAAGCATTCCCAGCATCAAGTTTTAACACTTTAATTAGTCGAATGATGAATCAAAAACCTTATTTTAGTTGACAAAGGGAAGTATGTGGGTGATTCAATAGAAATTATTAATCATAAACATGCAGCGTGACTTAACTCAGTGTCCAGAATTATATTGTATGTTCAAGACTAAGTTCATGCTAAAAGCCAAGTCTCAACATCATTGAACATAGCGATCTTAAAATCTATTGTTTGATTCCTAATAAAAACGCTATTTTTGCACTATGAAACGAGTGGTTGTTGGTTTATCGGGTGGTGTTGACTCCAGTGTTACTGCATTATTGCTGAAACAGCAAGGTTATGAGGTTATTGGTATGTTCATGCGCAATTGGCACGACGAATCCGTCACTCTTTCTGACGATTGTCCTTGGATAGACGATTCCAATGACGCTTTACTCATTGCTCAGCAGTTGGATATTCCTTTTCAGGTGATTGACTTGAGCAAAGAATACAAAGAGCGCATCGTGGATTATATGTTCGATGAATATAAAAACGGACGTACTCCCAACCCAGATGTACTTTGCAATAGAGAGATAAAATTCGACGTGTTTCTAAAAGCAGCGCTCGAATTAAACGCTGATTTCGTAGCAACAGGTCACTATTGTAGAAAAACTCAACATGAAGATGGTTCCTTTGGATTATTAGCTGGATTAGATCAAAATAAAGACCAGTCCTACTTTTTGTGCCAATTAAATCAAGACCAATTAGCGAAAGCCTTGTTTCCCATTGGAGAATTGCAAAAAGAAGAAGTTAGAAAAATTGCCCAGAAAAATAACCTAGTTACTGCTGACAAGAAAGACTCACAAGGACTTTGCTTTGTTGGTAAAATCAGTCTCCCAACATTCTTGCAACAAAAATTATCGCCAATTAAAGGAGACATTATTGAAATACCGAATGACTTAGAATTGTTTTTCAATTATAAGTCTGTAGAGCCTAATAAGGAGAACATCAAAGCGTTAGCGGCTCCTTTCATTTATTCTCCAGAAATGGGACAAGTTGTTGCATCTCACCAAGGCGCACATTATTACACGATAGGTCAACGAAGAGGTTTACACATCGGCGGACGACCTATGCCCTCTTTTGTCATCGGTTTGGACATTGAAACAAATACGGTCTATTCTGGAATGACAGACGATCACCCTGGACTGAATAGATATGCACTTAAAATTGAGTTGGATGATGTGCATTTTGTATCTAGTCAACACTCAATTGATAACATCGACCAACTGCAAGCTAAAATAAGAATTAGGTATAGACAAGCTTATCAAGAAGGGTCATTGCATCTAAAGAGTGATGGTCTTTATGTACTTTTTAAAGAAAAACAACGAGGTATAACGCCTGGACAATTTGCTGCATTTTATGTGGATGATGAGTTGATTGCTTCTGGAGTGATTAGTTGAAAAATAAGTTTTTTTATCTTTATCAATAGAATTGTGCGAAAAACGTATCAATTAACGTAGGTGATTTACCTGCAACAACCAAACATACATGAGAAGTACTATATGACATTACTGAAAACAAAACGTTTTACAAACGTGAACGTGACGCTTTTGGCAACAGAACAGTGGAAGAATATCAGAAAGCCATACCTCTAGCTACTTTTATTTTTAAGCGACAGAAGCCATGGTTCATGTTTGCCAGAATTGCATCTATGATTATTGTACTACCAGCAATACTCTTGATTACAATTCTAACATTGCTCTAAATTCGTTTTTAGAATATAATAAGTTTAGTTTTTTTTTTGCGGTGTGGAACGAAAGCTCTATTTTTAAAGAAATAATGTAGTCAAAAAAAGAGTGCCTTAGAAAATAAGCAGTTTATTTACAAAATCCGTTGGATTAGCATTGCCATGAAGAAAACATTCACAATAATAATTTTTCTTATTAATTACATTGTTTGTGGACAAGGTTTGAATGGAGAGCTTGCATTCAATGAAGATTATTCCCAATATTCATCAGGTATTGTGGCAGTTGATGAATTCTCTTTTTTTGTAAAAAGTCAAAGCAATAATTCAAGCTTCTTTACAACTTGCTCGTTGATTAAAATCGATACTCTTGAGAATATTCTTTGGGATAGTCCGATATCACCACAAGTGGCAGAGTATATACAAGTTAATGAACTCATTCAATCTGAGAATGGTGGTGTTTATCTATTGGGGATGGGCTTAGGAACATGTGATATAGCTGGCGACTGCTTTTGGTTCATACAAAAGTACAATTCGCTAGGTACACTTATATGGAGCAAAACTTGGACTGACATCAACTGTCAAGCTAATTTGAGTGGTTTATCGCTTATTGATAGCAATGAATTATTGGTAAATTACAGCAACCTAATTGATTCAAAAATATATACACTTGGCCCCGGGGGTTCCATTACAGATAGTTTGGAAATTTATCGATTTGAACTAGAGGGCATCAATGATTTGGTTGGTTATCAAAAAACAGCGTTCAAACAAGATTCAGTTTTTGGATTTGACAGTTTTGGAACTATTGTCGCGACAATAGGATTTAGTTCAACCGTTCAAACTACGAAAGTGTTTAACGATACATTGTATGTTTTAACGCAAGATAGTCTTTATACTTTTGACTCTAGCTTCAATGAAGTCAGCAGTACCAGTGAAATAGGATATTCTGACTATTCTAATTTAAAAGTATCCAGCAACAAGATAAAATTTATGAGTCACGGTATAAGTAATCAATTTGTAATAACCTTGAATCGTCAGTTGCAACTTACTAATCTTGTAACAATTCCTATTGTTCTCGAATTAAATACGGATAAAGATTTTAATAATTCTCATTTTTCGACCAGTATCAATTTTGCGCTAACTCAATACACCTCCATTCGTCATTTAGATTTTTCACTTAGCTCTAATCAGAATAGTGCGGTTAATTCAACAGACATTGGAATCATTGACATTCTCCCTACTCAGGTTACAATTAATCCCTACCAAAATTTACAAGGTATTTATCAATATGACATTTATGCTGATGTTTTGGTTAAGAATTTTGGAAATAATACATTAACTGACTGTAGAATCAACCACGCTATTCAACAAGCAACTTGCGGAATGTATTATTACTCTGAATATTTTTCTAATTTAAACTTGGCTCCAAATGACTCTGTTTGGATAACTCTAGGACTAATGCATTCGCAAATAGGTAGTTTTCTAAGTGATACTCTCCTAGCAGGCATCTGCGTTTATACAAGTCATCCTAACTATAAGACAGATTTGAATGTAGCTAACGATCAATCTTGTACAACTGTTCTTCTTGGATATGCGAACCTTGAAGAAGCTTCATGGTCCCAACTCACAATTTATCCAAACCCTGTCAAAACATCTTTAAATATTCAATTGACTTACTCAAACAACTCGCATTTTACTATTTATAGCACACAAGGGGCGCTAATAAAAAAAGGGGAAATTGACTCAGCTAAAATTGATGTAACAGAATTATCAAAAGGGTTATACATACTGTTTATAACATCAGACAATGGAGTGGTTGAACACAAAAAGCGCTTTATTATAGAGTAAGTGTTATCTAAATTAACCGTGTAATTCTACGAAAGTTGAGTTGTCTTTTTTGTGGAGTGACACGAAATTGTTATTTTTAGATGGAAAAGTGGCTAAAAAGAGATGATTTGGAACGACTAAATCGTTTAAAGGTGTTTAGCTCTACGTTAGCGGTCAGTTAAAGCGAAACCTAAATGACAGATATTAGAAAACAATTCATACAACTAATTCAAAACAGAAGTAAAGAAAACTCAGAGTCCTTGAAAGATGACTTTGTAAAAGGACGGATTGGGAAATGTATGGAAACTCTAAGAACGGAATTAGATTCGTTTATTCGAGTTATGTATTTAGGTAGAATTTCTGACATTGACGAAAGAGAAAGACTTATACAATTGACTCTATCTGGTGAAAAATGGACTGAATTGACACGCAATAATAGGTGGAAAAAGGTGACTGATAGAGATATGGTTGATAAAGCAAGTGAACTAAAGGGATACATTCACTATGTGTATAAATTTGGTTGTGGTTTTATTCACTTATCCGATTTTCATAACTACGCAACCACAAACCCATTTCATAATCTTAACGAAACTGAAATATCAGACATAAAAGAATATTTAAACCAATATCATTCATATCCTGTAAATCAAGAATTATCAGTTGAGAATTTGAGAAGTTACATTCCAAGTGTTTTTGATAAAATATATTCAAACTTGACTTGTTATTTTGACCAAATTTTAAAAGATGAAATAATAGTAATATAAAAACCGAACCGCTAACATAGAACTGAGCTAAAAAACAACTAATTTCTTTCTTTTTTAAGCTGCGTTTCTACTTCTGTAGTTTTCATCGTAAATCAAGTCATTTTTGCAAACTCCGTAAGCTTGCTTAATCAACTTATTACATACTGCAATTAATGCTAGTTTTTTCGATTTTCCTTTTCCCTCAATTCGTTCATAAAGCGCCCTACATTGAGGATTGTTTTGACAGGCTGTAAATGAGCACATAAATAGATGATGTCTGAGCATTGGATCTCCTTTTTTACTAATATAACTTCGCCCTCGAATACTACTTCCAGATGTTCTTTCAACTGGAGCCAAACCAACATAAGATGTAACTTGTTTGGCACTCGTAAAGTCTCTGAAATTATTCGTTGTCACCATCATTAGCATTGCTGTTTTCTTTCCGATTCCAGGAATACTTCTAATGTTAGTGAGAACCTCTGGAGCATGTTCTTTGAGCAATTCTTCCAAGCTTGATTCAAGTTTTTTTAACTCAACCTTAATGCGTTTTAACTGGAGCTTTAGTGAGCTAATCATTATCCCTTGAGTCCGACCTCCACTTTGAAGATTATCTAACTTGTTCTTCAACTGTGTCTGTTGCTTAACGTACAATTGCATTAAAGTAGTCAGTAACTTTCCCTCTTCAATAAACTTTGGTTCTGGATCCCATAATTCAGGGTTTTGTTCGATACCGAACAATGCTATCATCATTGCATCTTGCTTATCTGTTTTCACCTTTTGTTGCTTCATTTGAATGAAACGTTTAACCACTAATGGGTTGACAACACTCACTTTATAATTCAAGCCAAACAGATAATTAGCTAATTGAAAATGGTAACATCCTGTTGCCTCCATTACAACCAAATCTTCTTTTTTCAATAACTTTTTAAAAGCTTTAAATCCATCTTTGTCATTACTGAATTGGGCATGTCCCAACTCCTCACTGTACACATCAAATGTTAATTTTGAAATGTCAATTCCTATTGTTTTCATATCTTTAATTTTAGGGAAGAACAATTGTACTTGATACTGCTACCTCAAAACAGGTTTGCACACCTTGAGAACTGATCGTATTCTGGTACTAAAAGAGCGGGGACCACCTATGTTGACGTGTTCAAAGACACTACGGCTAAAAAGGTCTTTATCCACTCTTTTGTTCTTCTTGTTTAACTAATAAAATTAATTGATTTCAAACTTAGGATGGCTATATTTAATACGGGTTTTGATGCTAAACCCAAAGTTTAGAACTTATAACCAAGTCCGCCAAATCTTTTTGATTTGGCTTTACAATAAAAAAGTAAAACAAAATAAAAAGTTTTGGCTAAGTGCTTAATCGAAAGTTCACTACTTTCAATCCCCGTACTAACCATAGCCGATACGTTACTACACAAAAAAAAGTCACCCGCAAGGATGACTTCAACTATTTGCACCAAAAACTATTCTCAGTTCAACGAAAATAACAATGTTCTACTATCGTTTTGAACTTGTTGGTCACCATTTTTTACCATGTCCATTAGTTTGGCCACTTGAAAAATAGAAAGGTCACTTGATGCTCCTTGTATCTTGTGCTGCGATAATTTAAATTTCGCGTTTTTTATCGTATTGTTGATCATATTGAAACTTGTTAATTGCATGTCATTTTCTTTACTACAAAAGCATTTACGGGTTGCTTTTTCAAAATGTTACAAAAACGGCGATAAAAATTATTTCGCCAACCAATTAGACCGTAAAATCTCTTCTAATACTAAGACGTAATAGACTGGTTATCATTACAATTATGCAAAACACTTATTAAAAAGGTGACGACTTCTTTTTAATCAACGGGTAGATCAAATCTTCTAAACCATTGATTTTAATTTCCAACATGAGCTCTAACTGTTTGCCATGTTTACCTGGCGGAAATCCTTTATTTTTCAGCCACAAAAGATAAGGCTCAGGAACATGCACCAAAAAACGGCCTTTGTATTTGCCATAGTACATTTTCGCATTTGCCAACTCTACCAATTCATGCTCTTTTTGCATTCCTCTTTACTATTTTGATGGAATTGCATTTAGTGTATCCAGAAAATAATCCCAATACTTCTGAACCGAAGAAATTTGACATTTCTCATCTGGAGAATGAGCTGCACGAATATTCGGTCCAAACGAAATCATATCAACACTTGGTAAATGTTTAGAAAGAATACCACACTCTAGCCCTGCGTGACACGCTTTAACTTGAGGTTCAGCATTGAAATTCTTTTTGTATAGACTCTTCATGATTTCTAAAATTGCAGAATCAGAATTTGGTTGCCATCCTGGGTATTCTCCATTTTGAACCACAGTCGCACCGATTAAATCAAAAGGACTCCGAACTGTATTCGCGACATCATCTTTTGTGGATTCAACACTTGAACGCTGTAAAGACTGTGTAATAAACTCACCGTCCTTTAGAATTATTCTTGCCAAACTAGAAGAGGACTCTACTAAACCTTCTATGTCTGGGCTCATTCTGAAAACGCCGTTATGCGTTGCATATATTGTCTGAATTATTTTGTTTCGCTCATCCGAGGTTGTCATTTTACTACCTATAGAGACTGTTTCAGAAAGAAGAAATTGACATTTTTTTTCTACCAATTCCAATTCTTTTTTCAGCATGAAAGAAGCTTCAGAAAAAACACTTTTCAGTTCATTGATAGAAGAATCTTCAACAGCAATCACAACGGTTGCTTCACGAGGTATCGCGTTTCGCAAAGAACCACCATCAAATGAAACCAATTGAAAATCAATTGACTGCATCATTAGTGAAAATAACAAACGATTAGCAAGCTTGTTAGCGTTACCTCTACCTTTGTCAATATCCATTCCAGAATGTCCGCCAGTCAAGCCTTTGACCTTTAACTCAAACAATTGATAATTCTCACCTATTTCTTCTTGCTTATAGGTATAACTCGTATTGGTGTCAATACCGCCAGCGCAACCGATAGATAATTCATCATCGTCTTCAGTATCGAGGTTTAAAAGAATTTCTCCAGAGAAGTTAGATGCGTCAAGATTAATCGCGCCTGTCATACCCGTTTCTTCATCTATCGTAAACATCGCTTCAATTGCAGGGTGAACAATAGAATCTGATGCAAGAACCGCCATGATGGTTGCGACTCCGATACCATTATCTGCGCCTAAAGTTGTACCATTTGCTCTTACCCAATCACCATCGACAATCATTTCTATTCCTTGTGTATCAAAATTAAAATCAGTGTCGTTGTTTTTCTGATGCACCATGTCAATATGCGACTGAAGAATAACTGTCTTTCTATCCTCCATTCCAACAGATGCTGGTTTTTTGATAATTACATTACCAATGGCATCATTGATTGTTTCCAAACCTAATTTCTTCCCGAAATCCATCATGAATTGAATCACTTGCTCCTCTTTTTTGGATCCTCTTGGAACCGCATTTAAATCTGCAAAATTGTTCCATAATTGATTGGGTTCTAGTTCTCTTACTTTCATGATAATATTTTAATGTCTAATGATTTAATGCCTCACTTTTCTCCTCTAAACTGTATAATTCTTTCTATGTACAATTGTTCTACTTTTGCTCTTGCCCAAGGCGTTTTTCTTAAAAATGTCAAGCTACTGTTGAGTGTAGGATTATTTTTAAAGCAATTGATATTTACCAAATACCCCATATTTTCCCAACCTAATTCAGCTTCTAATTCAGAAACAATTTGTTTAAGGTTAATTCCATGCAAAGGGTCGTTTGAAATTCCAGACATTACTTGATTAGTTTCTTGTATCTAATTCTTTTCGGGCCCTTATCACCCAAACGTTTTTTCCTGTTTTCTTCGTATTCAGAATAAGAACCTTCGAACCAATAAACTTCAGAATCTCCTTCAAAAGCAAGAATGTGCGTACAAATTCTATCTAAGAACCATCTATCGTGAGATATCACAACAGCGCAACCTGCAAAGTTTTGAATCCCTTCCTCCAATGCTCTAAGCGTGTTCACATCGATATCATTCGTTGGCTCATCGAGTAATAACACATTCGCTTCTGTTTTGAGTGTCATGGCAAGATGTAATCTGTTTCTCTCACCACCAGAAAGAATGCCCACTTTTTTGTTCTGATCGGAGCCGTTAAAATTAAACTTAGAAAGGTATGCTCTGGCATTGATTTTTTGGCTACCTACTTCAACGTATTCCAAGCCATTAGAAACAACATCAAAAACCGTTTTATCATCACTAATTTCAGCATGGGTTTGATCAACATATCCAATCTTTACTGTTTCTCCGACTTTAAATTCTCCTGCATCTGGCTGTAATTCACCCATAATCATTTTGAAAATGGTTGTTTTTCCGGCTCCATTAGGCCCCACAATACCAACAATTCCAGCTGGTGGGAGTTTAAAGTTTAAATCACCATAAAGCAACTTATCGCCAAAACCTTTCACAACATGTTCGGCATCAATCACATTTGTTCCTAAACGTGGACCATTTGGAATTGGCATTTCAAGTATTTCGTCCTTTGTGCTAATGTCTTGAGCAAGCATTTTATCATAATTGGCAATACGTGCTTTATTCTTAGCATGTCTTCCTTTCGGATTCATTCTTACCCATTCCAGCTCTCTTGCTAGCATTTTTTGCCGTTTAGACTCCGATTTCTCCTCTTCTTTCAGCTTTTTTCCTTTCTGTTCTAACCAAGAAGAATAATTTCCTTTCCAAGGTATTCCTTCTCCTCTATCCAGTTCAAGAATCCAACCCGCGACGTTGTCTAAGAAATATCTATCATGTGTAACAGCGATAACCGTTCCTTTGTATTGTTGTAAATGTTGTTCTAACCATTCAATCGATTCAGCATCCAAGTGATTGGTAGGCTCATCAAGCAATAGGATATCTGGGTTTTTTAATAATAGTCTGCATAAGGCAACTCTTCTTCGTTCCCCACCAGAAAGTGTTCCAATAAGTTGATCTTCTGGAGCACAACGCAAAGCATCCATTGCTCTCTCTAACTTTGTATCCAATTCCCAAGCATCTTGAGAATCAATTAAATCTTGAACCTCTCCCTGTCGCTTTATCAACTTATCCATTGCATCTGCATCATTGAGAATAGCTTCATCCATGAAAGAATTATTGATTTGCTCAAATTCGGCTAGAATATCTACCGTTTCTTGAACACCTTCCATAACAATCTCTTTTACCGTTTTGGATTCATCCAATTCAGGCTCCTGCGAAAGATAACCAACAGAATAACCTTCTGAGAAAACAACCTCCCCTCGATAGGTTTTATCTAAACCAGCAATAATTTTCATTACCGTTGACTTACCGGACCCATTTAGACCTATGATTCCTATTTTCGCCCCATAAAAGAAGGACAAATAGATATTTTTAATGATTTGCTTACCTGCAGGAGTATCTTTAGAGACACCAACCATGGAGAATATTATTTTTTTATCGTCTGACATTTTGCTGTTTTATTGGTAAAGATTCAAAGTTAACAAAAGACTCGGAATCAATTTTTAAATAGAAAAATAAAAACAAAAAAGCTGAGTAATGAAGTCATTACTCAGCTTTAATAAATTTAATCCTATAATAACCTGTATCGGTTATTTAAGAATAGACATATTATTTAAAATCCACTTGCTACTCCTGCTCCAATTCCAAACAAAAGAGCCAAAACATAAAATGCTAAAATAACAATCATGAAAATCCCCATGAATTTGAACATTTTCTTTAAGTTTTCAAAAGCAATGTTCACTTCTGATTGACTTTGACTATTAAGACCTATTTTTATTTTTTTTGAAAAGAGGTATAAATAATAAGTAGGAAAAAAATATAATGCCGTCATTCCAAGATATAAAACACTTGTAAATGCTGGCAGACCGATCCTCCCGCCCATTGCTGCCCCAGCACCAAGAAGAAATAATGAACCGAGTAACATTAATCCAACCACTATAAAACCTACTATTGCTAAGAAATTAGCCCATTTAGCGGTTTCTTTTAAGTATCCTGTTATTTGAGAATCAATAGTAACTCCGTCGTTTGAGTTTACATTATTGTCAATCGTTTCCATATTATATATAATTTAAAGTAAGTTTCAAGAAAAGCCTCAAAAATGGGCTTTTTATTTCAGTTAATTCTTTGTCAATTCTAATTATCTAGTAAGTCATTGTTTGGAGTGCTTTTTGCATCAATATACTGTGCATCTCCAAATCCAAGAATTGGCCAAAATACAATTCCAAGTAAAAGAAGACCAATAGTAAATCCAGTGTCTTTTCCAAAAGCTTTTGATATAGCATCAATAAGCATGATTAAAAAAACGATATTGACAATAGGAACTAACAAAATAATAGCAAGCCACCATCCTGGTTTTTTAGCAATCTGAGTCATAATGTAGATGTTGTAGATAGGTACTAAGCAAGCCCAACCTGGCTGTCCTGCTTTAGTAAAAACCTTCCACTGGGAAGCAATCATTAACACAATAATTGCAAGATAAATAATAATAATTAGTAGCATAATTTGTTTGTTTTTTAAAGTTAAAAGTTAATTTTCGAGTACAATATATAAAAATATTTTACTCAACAACAAGGTTTGTTAATAACTTAAAAGACTGTTTGAATCACCCACATACTTCCCTTTGTCAACTAAAATAAGGTTTTTGATTCATCATTCGACTAATTAAAGTGTTAAAACTTGATGCTGGGAATGCTTTTCGATTAAATCGGTAGAAAAACTCATCA
>Ga0316208_1003574_pt1 | contig 11089 bp, 6 predicted proteins | sample 3monopyrite_MG_FD_204944 | JGI IMG/M metagenome (GOLD analysis project Ga0316208, IMG submission 204944) | Microbial mat bacterial communities from mineral coupon in-situ incubated in ocean water Damariscotta River, Maine, United States -... | ecosystem: Environmental > Aquatic > Marine > Coastal... | reverse complement strand
CCTTCGAGATGTTCGTGGTGTGGACGGCACTCGGCGACGGCGAAGTGCGCGGTCGCATCTTGTGGGAACGTGAGTTCGACGAGCGCGGCGGCTTCCCGCCCGAACCGATCTCGTCGCGCGCCGTGCTTGCCACCGAGGGACCGGTGGGCTTGCGCGTCGCGCACGAAGCGCTGCTCGAGAAGAAGGGTTGTTGGAACTGTCACGACGCGCTGGTGTCCGACGCGCAGGAGCGCCCGGCGCCGGTGCTCGACGACATCCGCCGGCGCGCGGGTTCCGCTTGGGTCCGCGACTGGATCGCGTCGCCGCAGAGCGTGCGCCCCGGCGCCGACATGCCGCAGGTCCTGTTCGGCACGCCGGAAGAGACCGACGAACAAGCCACGGCGCTGGCGCGCTTCCTCGAGAGCCTCTCGGACGCGCCCGAAGCGTCCAGCGCCGCGACCGAAGCTGCCGTGTTGAAGCGCGGCCGCGACCTCTATCACGCCGTCGGCTGCGTCGCGTGTCATGGCGCGCTGTCGACGCCGGCCGAGCTGCTCGACGATCCGTACTCGCCGAACGAACTGCCCGCGGACGAGCCGCTCGCGCCCTTCGGCGCACTGGAAGGCAAGTGGCGCCCCGCCGGCCTCGCGGCCTTCCTGAAAGACCCGCTCGCGACGCACCCCGACGGTCGCATGCCGTCGCTGAACCTCGTCGACGAGGAAGCCGACTCGATCGCGAACTACCTCGCCGAGCACTTCGGTCCCGCGCGCGACCTCGAGGGCGCGGCGACGGACGAACAACTCGCGCTCGGTCGCAAGTTGTTCGTCGCGCAGCGCTGCAACTCGTGTCACACGCTCGCGACGCTCGACTTGCCCAAGCTCGACTCCGCCGGACCGATCGCCGGTCACGACGGGTCCGACGCGTGCTTGAACGAAGCGCTACCGACCGAGCGTGACGCCGCGCCGTACTACGACCTCGACGCGACGGAACGCGCTGCGCTGTCCGACCTGCTCAGCACTGAGCTCGCCTTCCCCGCCGCCGACGCGGACTTGCCGTCGCGCCACCTCGCACTCGCGATGGAACGCCACGCGTGCCGCGCGTGTCACGTCGCGGACGGAGTCGGCGGACCGGCGGACGACGCGAAGGTCTACTTTTGGACTGCGGAAGAAGAGACGGACCTCGGCGACGAGGGACGCTTCCCGCCGGACCTCTCGGGCGTCGGCCACAAGCTGACGACCAGCTGGATGCGCGAGGTGCTCACGAACGCCGGCGTCGCGCGCCCCTACATGGCGACGCGCATGCCGCAGTTCGGCGCCGACCACATGGACGGGCTCGCGGAACTCTTCGCGGCGCAGCAAGGGCTCGCGCCCGACACCGACGTCGCGCCGCCCGAACTGAACGACGAGCTGGTCATGACCGGCCGCGAGCTGATGGGTCTCGACAAGATGGCCTGCGTCACCTGCCACGTGTACAAGGACTTCCCGCCGCTCTCGACCGACGGCCCCGACATGACGGCCTTCGCTGAACGCCTGCGCTACGAGTGGTGGCGCGGCTACGTGCACGATCCGCAGCGCTACAAGCCGGGCACGCGCATGCCGAGCTTCGGCACGGGGAACGTCAGCAGCTTCAAGGACGTTCTCGACGGCGACCTGACGCAGCAAGCGGATGCGCTGTGGGCGTACATGAATCTCGGTGACTTCATGCCGGTGCCGGAAGGGCTGGAAGCGGAGTCGGAGATGATCATCCCGGTCGGCGATCGACCGGTGGTGATGCGTGCGTTCTTGCCGGAGGTTGGAGCGCGCGGGATTGCGGTTGGCTTTCCGAATGGACTGCACATCGGGTACGACGCGACGAACGCTCGTCTCGTGCACGCGTGGTCCGGCAAGTTCTTGGATGCGGCGGGCTCGTGGGCGGGTCGCGGCGGCTCCGAGAACGACGAACTCGGCGAAGTAGTCTGGAATGCAGCGACTGCCCCCACCCTGCTCTTCGAATTCCCCACCGACGGTTGGCCGGACTCGCAGCCCGAGTCGACGACGGTCGAGTTCCACGGCTATCGCATCGGCAGTGACGGCGTGCCTGTGTTCGAGTCGACGCTGGACGGCGTTCGGATCGAGGAACGGATCGAGACGCAGCTGACTCCGCAGCGCGGACTCAATCGACACTTCCGACTGTCGGGACTTTCAGACGTACAGCACGTGTTCGTGACAGGAGCCGTCGATCGGGACAGCGTTTCCGGTGGCGAACTCATCCTTCTCGTCATGGATTTCGACATCGAGATCACCGCATGGAAGGCCGTCGAAGATCCTGAGATCTGTGAAGCCGTGAAGGTCCTACCGGGCTCCGACACTGTCGAATTCGTCATCGAGGAGCGCTTCTAATGTTGGCCACCTTGAAGCTCGCACTGCTCCTGGCATGCGCGGCACCCCACACCACCGCTCTGTCGTCGCAAGACACGATCGGCGACATCCCCTACGAGCGCCAAGCGACGCGCGCGGAGACGCTCACGCACATGCTCGGCGTGCTCGCGCCCTCCGCGGGCGAGTGGGACAACTGGCACTTGCTGTCACCCTTCCCCTACGAAGGGCACGAGCTCGGGCTGCTGGCCAGTCCGCTGCCGCCGGAAGACGAACTCGCGTCGATGACGGCGGGCGGTCCCGGCCCCGACCTCACGAAGCGCTACGTCGGCAAGAAAGGCTTCGACGTCGCCTGGTTGCCCAAGGGCGACCTGACGAACCGCAAGGTCGACCTGCACATCTTCGAGGACGCGGAGCTCAATGACTTCGCGATCTGCTACCTGTACGCCACCGTGCACTCGGACGTCGACAAGACGGTCGAGCTGACGATGGGCACCGACGACGGCGTGCGCCTGTGGCTCAACGGCGAGCTGGTTCACGACAACGACGCGGCGCGGGGCATGAACCCCTTCGACGATCACCTGACCCTCGATCTGAAGGCCGGCGTGAACCACGCGCTGTTCAAGATCACCGAAGCGGTCGGCGGCTGGGAGTTCCAGATCAACACGCGTCCGCCGATGTCGAACGCCGACGACGCGCAGCTCTACTACTTCCTCGACCGCGACTTCCCGCCGTCGCGTGAACGCGAACACTATCGCGTGCTGACCTATCCGAACCCGCCGGGCGAGGAACTGGCGGTCGGCGGCCTGGCCTTCCTCGGCGACGGCACGCCCGTCGTCACGACGCGCCGCGGCGATGTGTGGTTGATGGACGGCGCCTACGTCGAACCTCCGCACGAGGTCGCCTTCCACCGCTACGCCAGCGGCCTGCACGAAGCGCTCGGCGCGGCGGTGCGCGTGGACGAAGACGGGGAAGCGATCTACACCGTGCAGCGCGGCGAACTGACGCGCCTCGTCGATACCGACGGCGACCGCGTCGCCGATCGCTACGAGACCTTCAACGACGACTGGGGCGTCTCGGGCAACTACCACGAGTTCGCCTTCGGTCCGAAGTTCGACGCGGAAGGCAACGCGTGGGTCACGCTGAACGTCGGCTTCTGCGGCTCGCTCGGCAAGTCGACGGTCCCCTACCGCGGCTGGGCGCTGAAGATCGCGCCCGATGGAACGATGACGCCCGTCTGCGACGGACTGCGCTCGCCGAACGGCATGGCGACCTGGAACGACGGCGAGATGTTCTACGTCGACAACCAGGGCGACTACGTCGGCACGAACCGGCTGTCGCACTTGAAGCCGGGCTCGTGGCACGGACATCCGGCGAGCTTGCGCTGGCGCGACGACTTGGACTCGCCCGAAGATCGACCCGCGCGCCAACCGGCCGCCGTCTGGTTCCCCTACAAGAAGATGGGGCAGTCGACGGCGGACATCGCGCTCGACACGACGGGCGGCGCCTTCGGCCCCTTCGCCGGCCAGTTCTTCGTCGGTGATCAGACGCTGGCATCGGTGATGCGCGTCGACCTCGAAGAGATCGACGGTCACTACCAAGGCGCGTGCTTCCCCTTTCTCGAAGGCTTGTCGTGCGGCGTGAACCGCATCGGCTTCGCGCCGGACGGATCGATGATCGTCGGACAGACGGACCGCGGCTGGGCTTCGATCGGACGCCGTCGCAACGGTCTCGAACGCATCGTCTTCACCGGCGAGACGCCGTTCGAGATGCTGCGCATGCACGCGACCGAGACGGGCTTCAAGCTCGAGTTCACGGCCGACGTCGATCCCGAGACTGCGGGGAACATCGCGAGCTACGCGATGTCCTCGTACACCTACGAGTACCACGCCGAGTACGGCGCGCCGGAGTCGGACACGCAGCAACTCGTGATCAGCTCGGCAGAGGTGACCGGACCGCGCGAAGTCGTGCTGACCGTCGAAGGCCTGCGCGAGAACTACGTGCACGAACTGCACGCGGACGGCGTGCGCGATGCGCAGGGCGGCGAGTTGTTGCACGCCGAGGCGTACTACACGCTGATCCACCAGCCTGGTCAGGAACACGTCAGCCTCGAGAAGCAGCCGCGCGTGCTGTTCTTGACGCACTCTGCCGGATACGTGCACGAGGTCGTCAAGCGCCCTGACGCCGACACCTTGTCGATCGCCGAGTTGGCGCTGGTCGAGGCCGCGAAGCGTCGCTTCGACGTCGTCGCCACGCAGGACTGCAATGAGCTCGCGCCTGAAAAACTCGCGAGTTACGACGCCGTCGTCTTCTACACCACCGGCGAACTGCCCGTGCCTGACGAGTGGCGCGCGAACCTGATCGACTGGGTGCGCGAAGGCGGCGCGTTCATCGGCGTGCACAGCGCGACGGACACCTGGTACGAATCGTCGACCTTCCACGCGCTGGTCGGCGGCACCTTCGACGGACATCCGTGGCACCAGACCGTGCAAGTCGACGTGGTCGGCGGTGATCACCCGGCGACGAGACACTTGGACGACAAGTTCACCATCGCGGACGAGATCTATCAGTTCCGCGACCACCACGCGCACCCGGACCGCCCGCTGCTCGCGCTCGACATGACCAGCGTCGATGCGTCTCTGTCCGCGCGACCCGGCTCGCCTCACCACCTCGCGTGGTGCAAGGAATGGGGATCCGGTCGCGTGTTCTACACGGCGCTCGGTCACCGACCCGACGTGTGGAAGGACGAGCGTTTCTTGAAGCACCTGCTCGGCGGCATCGACTGGACGATCTCGGGCGAAGACTACCTGGCGCCGGCTCCGCTGGACGCGGTGCAGCTGTTCGACGGCACCGACGTGTCGGCGTGGCAACACCGCGATGGCTCGGAACCGCAGTGGACGAACGACGGCGTCGCGCTGGAAGTCGCCGGCGGCGGCGGCGACTTGCTGACGCGCGAAGAGTTCGGCGACTGCTTGATGCACGTCGAGTTCCGCCCCCCGCCGACCGGTTCGGAAGGACAAGACCGCGGCAACAGCGGCGTCTACATCCAAGGTCGCTACGAGGTGCAAGTGCTCGACTCGCACGGCGACGGTCCGTCACTGAACGGCTGCGGCGCGATCTACAACATCAAGGCACCCGACTACGAAGTCACGCGCCCCGCCGGCAACTGGCAGACGTATGACATCCTGTTCCGCGCGCCGCGCTTCGGCGAAGACGGTGCGAAGACCGAGGACGCGCGCGTCACGATCTGGCAGAACGGCATCATGATCCACCGCGACGTCGAGCTCCCGAAGACGACGGCCGGCGGAGTGAGCGGCGACGAGGCCGCGGTCGGCCCGCTGCTCCTGCAGGACCACGGCAACCCGGTGCGTTACCGCAACATCTGGATCTTACCGCTCTAGCGCCGTGAGGTACCGAGCCGGGGCCAGCTCCTCACAACTCGCGCGCCGTCGGTTGTTGCCGACGGCGCGCGAGTTGTGAGGAGCTGGCCCCGGCTCGGTACCTGTTCCACTCGCCCGTCTCGAGCGACGCGAGGTCACCCGTGTCGCGATCGCCGACGAGGCGCTCGAGCTCCGGGAACAGCTCGGGGTTCGACTTGCCGCGATTGAAGAGCGTGACCTCGTAGCCCACCTCGAGCGCCGCCTTGACGATCGCCGGGCCGAGGAAGCGCGTGCCGCCGAGCACCAGCAGGCGCTTGCCGGAGCCGCCGCCTTCGGCCTGGAGCGCGAGCGGGTCGGCGATGCTGCGCGTGAAGGGCAAGCAGAGCCCGGCGGAGAGGACGTGGCGACGGTTGGGTCGGGGGGTCATGGCGTGGTCTCGTCGGTGGTTGCGATGCGCGACTCGACACGCATTCAAGCGCAGCGTTGCGTGCGAGAGCAACCAAGCTTTCGGAGGCCGCGTTGGAGTTGCGTGAAACGCGCCTCCTGCGCGCGCATCACGGCTCCGTCCTCAGCTGATCGATGACCAAGCAACCGGGACTCAACCCGTCGTGTAGGCGTTCGTCGCGCCTTCGAGCTCTTGCTTCGCAATCTCCTGAACCTTGCCCAGCAGGTCGGCGTCGACCGTGTCCGCGAAGACGTAGAACTTCCAGAGGTTGCGGTAGCTGCGCTCGAGATCAGCGAGGCGCGGCACTTCATCCGAGAACTCGGAGAGCGAATGCACACCGTCGCGACCGGGCCAGCGCACGTGAGTGCGCGCTTCCTTCAGCTGCATGCGCTTGGCCGGACAGTAGACCGTGATGCGCAGCTCGCGCCCCGTCGCAAAGCGCACCAGGTCGTGAATGCGTTCTTCGACTTCTGCGCGTTGAGCCGCACCACCCGACGCGAAGAAGCGCGTGACGAGGCTCTCTTGCACGTCTTCGTTCTCGTAGCGCGGGAAGACGCAGGCGCGCTTCCACAAGCGGCGCGAGCGAAGTGCATCGAGGATCTCCGCGACGTTCGTACGCGTGTCCGCGTCCGCTTTCTCGATCCGTCGATCGAGCAAGTCCAGCACGGACGCATCGGTCTGGTCGTAGAAGTCGGCTTCTGCGACAACGCCGGCTTTCAGTGCGAGCTGCACCGAGCGCGCCAACATCGCGCCGGCCGCGACCTTCGCGTGGTGGTAGTAGACGCGCTCGGAGAAGTAGTAGCGCGCTTCGAGCATGCGCACGATCTCCGACAGGATGTCTTCGCGCAGCAGGTCGTGCTTGGTCAGGTCGATGAACAAGTTCCCCGTCTGACGATCCACCTTGAAGTAGCTCGTCACGCGCGGATCGACCATCAGCTTCAAGCCGGTGAAGTAAGCGTCGCGCGCCAGGTAGTCGAGGATGTCCGCCGCAACCGTTCCGCCGACGATCTGCGACCAGTACGCCGGAACAGCCGTGTCGACGGGCTTCGGCGCGAGGATCGAGAGCACGCTCGAAGCCACTCCGAGCCTCGCGAGCACCTTGCCGACTTCCGTCGCCCCTCCGAGCATGCGCTCGAAGCGGTAGCGCGAGTCATGCCGCTCGAAGATGCCGTCCTGGTCCTCGATGTTGTGACCGAACGGAATGTGGGTGATGTCGTGCACCAGCGCCGCGATGCGGATCACGCGCGCTTCTTCTTCGCTGACGCCGATCAAGCCGGCCGGGTTCAGCTCGAAGGACAAGTTGACCGCGTCGATGATCGACTGCGTGACGTGCAGCGAACCGATCGAGTGATCGAAGCGCGTGTGCAGCGCGCCGGGATAGACGAGGTGCGCCGTCCCGAGCTGCTTCACGCCGCGCAGGCGTTGCATCTCGCGGGTGTCGAGGATGGTGAGTTCCTCGTGGGTGAGATAGACGTCCCCGTGAACGGGGTCGCGCATCACGCTGTACTTCTTGCGTCCGGCCAAGTCGATTCCTCTTCGGGTGACTCGCCAGTCTATCCGCGGACGCCGACGAGTGAGCACCGAGCCTCGCCCGTCCTGCCGGATCCCGCTACTCTCTGCCGCGTGAGCGCGACGACCCTCGACATCTTGTGCCTCGAACCGTGGATGGGCGGATCGCACGCCGCCTTCCTCGAGAGCTGGACGGCTCGTTCCGCGCATCGGGTCGAGGCTCTCGGCCTCGCGCCGCGCCACTGGCGCTGGCGCATGCGGTCCGCTCCGTGGGAGTTCGCACGGCGCCTGCTGCGCGAAGAGCGCGCGCGGCCCGACGTCTTGTTCGTCTCCGACTACGTCGACTTGCCCGCCTTGCTCGGGATGCTGCCGGCGAGCTGGGCCGGCGTTCCGACGATCGCGTACTTCCACGAGAACCAGCTGACCTATCCCGAAGCCGAAGGCACCGTGCGCGACGGACACCTCGGCTGGACGAACCTGGTGACGTGCTTGCGCGCGGATGCTCTGGTCTTCAACTCCGAGTTCCATGCGAGCGAGTTCCGCGCGGCCGGCGAGGACTTCCTCGCCTCGCTGCCGCGCCCGAGCCCGCGCGCCGACTTCAAAGCCGCCCTGGATCGCGCCGTCGTGATTCCGCCGGGCATCGACTGGGAATCGATCCCGCTCGGCGCGGGTGGCAGCGGGCCGCTCCGCGTGCTCTTCCCGCACCGCTGGGAACACGACAAGGAGCCGCTGCGCTTCTTGTGCGCCGCGCGCGAAGCAACCGGGAACGGCGTAGCGCTCGAGCTAGTCTTGCTCGGCGAACGCGGCGGTCGACTGCCCGATGGTCTGGACGAAGAACTCAACGCGCTCGCGCCCTCGATCGCGCACAACGGCTACGCCGACTCGCGCGACGACTACTTGGCGTTGATCGGCACCTGCGACTTGGTGGTCTCGACCGCGAGCCACGAGTTCTACGGCATCGCCGTCGCCGAAGCGCTCGCCGCCGGCTGCGCGCCGCTGCTGCCCGCGCGGCTCGCTTACCCCGAAGTGCTGCCGAGGCCTTGGCACGCGGCCGGACTCTACGCGAAAGGTGAGCTCGCAAGTCGCCTGCACTGCCGCGCCGCCGATCCCGCGCCTCTGCGCCGCGCAAGCGCCCGCCAAGCCCTGCGCGACGCCATGCGATCACAAGACCGCGCACCTGTCGTCGCACGCTTGGATCAGCTGGCCGAAGACAGAAGCGCTGCCGCTCGCAGCGAATGACGAGAGGAGTAGGCTATGGGCTATGCGCTCCATCCTCCTGCTGCTGCTCGGCAGCCTGCTCTCCCCCGCACTCTCCCAGTCGCCGCCCCCTCGGGATCGCCCCACCCCACCGCGCGTGCGTTTGCGCATGTTGAGTGAACTCGACGCAGTGCGGGGCGGCGAAGAGTTCCTCGTCGGACTCAGCTACAAGATCTTGCCGCACTGGCACATCTACTGGAAGAACCCCGGCGACAGCGGACTCGCGACCCAAGCCAACCTGCAAGCTCCGCCCGGCTTCGAGGTCGGCCCGCTGTTATTCCCCGGTCCCGAACGCATCCGCCTTCCAGGCGACTTGATCAGCTTCGCCTACGAGGACGAAGTCGTGCTTTTCTGGCGCGTGACCGCGCCCGAAGAACTTGGTGAAGCGCGGAGCTTCGAGTTCGAGGCGAGCTCGGAGTGGCTCGTCTGCAAGGAAGAGTGCGAGCGCGGCGAAGGCGACGCGCGGCTCGAGCTGCGACGCGCTGCCGATGACGAAGCCGTGGCGCGCGACACCGAGCGCTTCGGCGAGTCATACGACCGGTTGCCGCAACCGCTCGCCGCGCTCGAGACCATCGCGGTCAGCTGGGAAGGCTCAAGAGACAAGCCGGTCCTGATCCTCGACCTCGCCGAGCACGCCAAGCTGACCATGTTCCCCGAGGTCGAGTCGGGCCTGGAGTGGGACCGGACGACGCTCGAAAGCGGGGACCAGCGCGTGATCATGCGCCGGTGGTACAGTCTCCGTCCGAGCGAGAAGCACCCGCTGCCGCGCGTTCGCGGGCTGCTCGCCGTCGAACGAGACGATCGAACCGCATTCTACGAACTGGATCTCACGCGGCCGCGCGCCGCCGAGAAGGAGACACGATGAAGATGACACGAATTCGCACGACTGCACTGGCCGCCATGCTCGGCAGCTGCCTCATCGCCTGCAACTCGGACGGCAACAGCGAGAACATCGAAGGCGTGCAGCTCGACGACACGACCAGCGCGTTCGAGATCGGCGATGCCACGCCGCCGTCGCTCGCGGAAGTCGGTGCGCCGGCGCCGAACTTCTCGCTGCGTGACCTCGAAGGCAACCGACACAAGCTGTCGGACCACAAGGGCAAGATCGTCGTGCTCGAGTGGTACAACCCGAAGTGCCCCTTCGTCGTCTACGCGCACGGTGAAGGTGGGCCGCTCGACACGCTGGGCGATCGCTGGACCGCCGAAGGCGTCGTCTGGTACGCGATCAACTCGGGTGCGCCCGGCAAGCAAGGCGCGGGTGTCGACCTGAACCTCGAGATGAAGCAAGAGCACGGCTTCAACTACCCCCTGCTGCTCGACGAGACCGGCGAAACCGGCCGCAAGTATCAGGCGAAGACCACGCCGCACATGTACGTGATCGACACCGAAGGCACGCTGGTTTACGCCGGCGGCCTCGACAACGCGGGCTTCGGCAAGGTCGCCGACGGCGGCGAAATGATGCCCTACGTCGAACAAGTGCTCGACGACTTGGTCGCTGGTCGCCCGGCCCGCGTTCAAACTTCCAAACCCTACGGTTGCAGCGTCAAGTACGCCAAGTGACAGATCAGAGGATGAACATGAAGAACCACATCACACGCTGGAGCCTCGCGCTCCTGATTACGACCTTCGCCGCGCTCTCGTTCGACGTTGCGGCACAAGCCGCGCAGGACACGGGCAAAGAGAAGGCCGAGACACCCGCGGAGCTCTCGGAAGCGAACACCGATGCGGCCGTGATCGCCGTGCAACTCCCCTTCTACCCGCTGAACACCTGCGTGATCAGCGACGAAGAACTCGGCGACGACACCGTCAACACGGTGATCGACGGCAACCTCTACCGCACGTGCTGCAAGCGCTGTGCAGCCAAGATCGTCTCCGACCCCTCAGCCGCTCGCGCCAAGATCGAGCGCGCCGTGGTCGCGGCACAGAAACCGCTCTGGCCGCTCACCACTTGCCCGATCTCCAGTGAAGCCTACGGCGGCGACATGGGCGAGCCGGTCGACTTCGTGCACGGCATGCGTTACGCCAAGCTCTGCTGCAAGGGCTGCAAGCGCGGTGTCGCGAAGAACCCGGACCGCGTGTTCGGTGCCGTCGACAAGGCTTGGATCGCCGAACAGACGAAGACCTACCCGCTCGAGACTTGCCCGATCAGCGGCGAGAAACTCGGCTCG
>Ga0316208_1003572_pt1 | contig 11094 bp, 9 predicted proteins | sample 3monopyrite_MG_FD_204944 | JGI IMG/M metagenome (GOLD analysis project Ga0316208, IMG submission 204944) | Microbial mat bacterial communities from mineral coupon in-situ incubated in ocean water Damariscotta River, Maine, United States -... | ecosystem: Environmental > Aquatic > Marine > Coastal... | reverse complement strand
GATGATGTTACAGCGGGGAAGATATTGGGCGGAATGTTGAGCATTTTCTTTCTGTATACGGTAATTTCCAGCTTAGGGGTAATCTGGTGGACATGGAAGAGTGTCAGCGGTTGAGTTTCGCCGGGAAGCCCCCCTTTTTCACCATTGTTTTTGCGGATTTCGGTATCCCGGTGAAAATAAGTAACTTCAAGGTGTAATTACAGTTTACACAAAATTCAAAAAGCGATATACAACACGTATTGGAGCGATAAACGTTGCGAATTGGTGTCGGAAACGGCTTCAAGCGGTGGCGTTGCAGGTTCTTTTCTGCTATTCAGTATCTGTGTGAGGGATGCGTTCTGTATTTTTTACAACAGGAGTGTTATAAAGTGGGAATGCTTGAAAAGTCGTTTCAAATTTATATTTCAAATAGATACACCTGATTGAGGAGAAGGTGAGAGTGGAAACTGAGGAAAAAGTAATTGCAATTGTCAGCGAACAGCTGAACTTCCCAAAAGAAGAGATCTCGTTAGCGAGTTCTTTTACTGATGATCTGAAAGCCGATTCGCTCGACCTGGTCGAGCTGGTAATGGAATTCGAAGAAGAATTCGACATTACCATTCCGGATGATGATTACGAAAAAATTAAATCCGTCGGCGATGCCGTCAAATATATTCAAGAGAAAATCTAATTGATGCGCCGACGTGTTGTCGTTACCGGGTGCGGAGTTGTCACTTCTCTGGGCTGTGAAGTCGCTGAGTTTTGGGACCGTCTGTGTGCTGGAAAAAGTGGTGTTGGGCCAATAAAACGGTTTGATTGTTCCGACTTCAAAGTTCGCTTTGGAGGCGAGATTGTACCGTTTAGTCCTGCTGAACATATCGAAATCAATCCGAAGGAAATCCGACGGATTGATCGATTTGTTCAATTCGGCCTGGTCGCTGCTCATAAAGCGATCAAGCAGTCCGGTATCGATTTCGACCAGGGCGATCCGTATCGTCATGGGGTCTTAATCGGTAGTGGAGTGGGTGGCCTGAATGAAATCGAAAACCAGCACGATGCACTTTACAATAAAGGTCCATCACGGGTATCGCCTTTTCTGATTCCTAAAATGATGGTCAATGCCGCCAGTGGGAATATCTCGGTTTACTGGAAACTGAGAGGCCCCAACAGCGCCATCGCAACCGCGTGCGCTTCTGCAACAAACGCTTTAGGAGATGCAGCTCGACTCATTCAATATGGAACCGCCGATGTGATGATTTCTGGTGGCAGCGAAGCCGGGTTAACACCGATGGGGCTTTCCGGTTTTTCACGGATGAATGCCCTTTCAAAACGAAACGATGAACCCGAGCGAGCTTCCCGCCCGTTCGATGTGGATCGCGATGGCTTCATTCTTTCTGAAGGAGCAGGGATTGTTGTCTTGGAAGCTTTGGAACATGCCCAGGCTCGTGGAGCCAATATTCTCGCCGAGATTGTTGGTTACGGAATGTCAGCCGATGGCACGCACATGACCGCACCCGATCCCAAAGGGCGAGGGGCAGGTCATGCAATGAAGCTGGCATTAGAAGATGCAAAAATTGCTCCAACTGAAATCGATTATATTAATGTCCACGGCACAAGCACTCCGTTAGGAGACAAAGCCGAAACAGCCGCCATTAAATCGATCTTTGGAAACCACGCTAAAGAACTGGCGCTTTCCAGCACCAAAAGCCAACTGGGGCATTTACTGGGAGCTTCGGGTGGTGTTGAATTTGTTGTTTGTACTCAGGCGATTCAAGAGCAGGTGGCACCACCAACAATTAATCTCGATAACCCAGACCCCGCTTGCGATCTCGATTACATCCCCCACGAAGCCCGGCAAATGAAGATGGATCACATCCTCACCAACAGCTTCGGATTCGGCGGTCACAACGCCTGCCTGGTTCTCAAACGCTTTGATGGGTAAGAATAAGTTGGTTTCGTTCATTCAATAGATTTTTGATTGACTAACTTACAGGCGAGGTTAACTGCTTGAATGAGGCTGTTGTCATTCGCGATGCCTTGCCAGGCGATGTCAAACGCGGTGCCATGATCGACCGAGGTGCGGATAATCGGCAGCCCCAAAGTAATGTTAACTGCATCGTCAAATGAAATCGCTTTAAGCGGGATCAACCCCTGATCGTGATACATGCAGATGTAGGCATCGGTTCGTTCGCGTATGGCTGGAACAAACGCAGTGTCGGCTGGTAAAGGGCCGGCGATATCAATGCCTTGCTTTATTGCTTGCTCAATAGCTGGCAAAATGATTCGTTCTTCTTCCTGCTTTCCAAACAGGCCATGTTCTCCCGCGTGAGGGTTTAATCCGCATACCGTCAATTGTGGTAACCGCCCGCGAATTGCTTGCATCGCATTGTTGGTGAGGTGAATCACTTCAAGGATTCGCTCCGTATTGAGAAGAGCAGGCACTTCTTCATAACCGACATGGGCAGTCACCAGCGAACAGGTAATTTTTTCTGAGGTCAACATCATGCAGATCGAATTCGATCCGGTCATCGTTTCCAGAATTTCTGTATGACCCGGGTAAGAGATTCCCGCCAGATTAAGAGCTTCTTTATGAATGGGATTCGTTACGATGGCATCCACGTGGCCGCACTTCGCCTGTTCAATCGCCCGCTGAATGTAAAGATAAGCAGCTTGCCCATGTTGAGCATCGATCTTCCCTGGTTGGACAAAATTATCTTCCAGGCTTTGCATATCAATAAGCGTTGCCTGAGTTACTGAATTAGGGTTTTCGACATATTTCTCCCATGTGAGGACAGGAGTTGAAAAAATCCAGGCAAGATGTTTGGCAACTCGTTTCAATACGCTTGCATCACCAAAAATCAGCGGAATGCAGCACGGGTCTGCTTGGGAACAGGCAAGATACTTCAGGCAAAGTTCCGGACCAACCCCAGCAGGATCGCCCATCGTCATTGCCAGCCGAGGGAGTTTGTGAGATTGATTTTGATTCGAGTTCAAGGACATGGTTAAGCTCTTATCATTAAAATGCTGCGCAAAAGTGGCAGGATATTTTTGATGAATCGTAGGTTAGGCTTTCCAGCCTGAGACGAATTGCACTGATCTTTCAATGGACAAAACAGCGATCACTGGTCAACCAGAGAGTAATTCTTATGGATGCCACATTGGTCAGGCTGGAAAGCCTAACCTACTTTTTTTGGTTCCGGCTACGCCGGGTTAGGTCTGTGTAAAAACAATTGAGTGTTAAGTTGGGCATCGCCAGCAAAGTATAACGATTATAAGAAACCGTGCGATTGTACTGTTCATGGATAGAAAAGTCTTGAAGCTCTTCAGGTTTCCTAAGCATTTCTGTATCTGCACGGTGGGATTGTAAACGGCTGCGTCGATGAATAAGTCAAGGTGGTGACAAAAAAATCAGGCGAGTCGGGTCAGTGATGACCCTGGTAACTTTCGAGTGTAGATTGTCCGCCGTTAATGTAACAGCATCGTGAACCGGGGGTTTCTCCACTGGCTCGCCAATAACCAGTCAGATTCCATTCTCATGATAGTTTGTGTACAGGATGATGTTGAAGTCTGGTTGCAGCGTGTTTGCAAACAGGTTGAAATTCCAAATGCTCAATTAGAATTTCATTCTGTTGCAGATGTAGGAAGAGATTGTGATTTATCCCAAACACCCCGGCATCACCTTTCACGCAGAAGAGACCTCAAAGAACAAAGCCGCCCCATCGCCTGGGAATCGTCCATTCGCAAAGGGACGCAATCTCTCGGGAAACTATGTGTGCGGGTAGATGAAAGTGAAACGCTCAACCCGAGCTTTCTGGATGCCTGTCAACTGGCTGATACTCTTTCTCGCATGGCTGCGGACTATACCGAGCTAAAAGAATCGCTGCAAAACATTCAGCAGGGCGAAGAGAAAGCAGCAGCGCCAGGCGAAATTCAGCAAGTCAACCTGCTTGTTGAACAGACATTGAAAACAGCGGTGAAATTGACTGGATACCGCGGAGCCGCTTTCTTTTTGCTGGACGAAGACGGGACGACGTTACGCTTAAAGCATTATTGCCATCAGGGATTGGAAGAACTTCCAAGTATCGAACGAGATCTGCAAACGGCTCCGTTTGATCGTCAGGCATTTCGGGACGATATTTCTATTTGTCTGAATCAAGGCATACAGGATAAAGAGTGGCTGCCGAATTTTGTGACAACGGGAATTTGTTTTAAGGTCGCAACGTCCGAAGGTGCAGTCGGAACGCTGTGGTTTTTTGATCGTAGAGCCAGAACCGTCAATGATCGTGACTACCATGTTCTGCAATCAATAGCCGTGCAACTTGGCACGATTCTTGATCGTGTCATTTTATTTCGGCAAAGTGCAAATCACCGGCGTTTGAAAACCGAACTCCGTTTGGCATCTGCAACGCAACCTGCAAAATTACTCAAGTATGTTTCTGCGGACCAGGTGATTGAATGTTACGGTCGCTGCTTGAGTCAATACGATGTCGGTGGTGACTTATGCGAATTAATTCCGATTAGCCAACGGTATCTGTTTGCCGTTGTGGGGGACGCATCCGGCAACAGCATCCCGGCTGCAATGGTGATGACAGCAGTTCGCGGAGCCATTTACGCGATGATATCGGAAATTACTCATCCACACTTTTCGCAACGGGCAGGCTTAATCCCGGAATTATCGATTATTGAAAAAATGTCTTCCTTTAAGCCGAGTTGCTTTATGGAAACCCTCAATCGCATGCTGGTCAATTTAACAGACGCGTATCAATTTATGAGCTGTGTTTGTGGAGTGTTCGATTTGAAAAAAATGTCATTCACTTTTTGCAACGCCGGGCATCCCTCGCCGATCCATTTATCACAAAAGAAATTGAAATACCTTCCGTCGCACGGATTACTGCTCGGCATTGATGAGGACATAGAATACAAACAAGATACCATTTCGCTTCTCGCAGAAGATGTTCTCGTACTTTATACAGATGGAATTAGCGAAGCGATGAGCCGTTCGACACATCGGCTGTTTCGACAAGATGGAATCGCAGCGGCTGCAAGACTTTCGATGGATCAAAATGCAGAAAGAATTTTTCATTCCATCTGGAACCGCATGCTCGCCCACAGTGCGGGAAATCAGGAATCCGACGATGCAACCGCTCTCGTGATTAAGCTGCTGCAACAATAAAATCGATGCACAGTTTCATCTGAAATTGCCATTATATTACTAAGCATCGAGCAAATAATAACTGTCGCAACTTTGAATCGCAGGGTGGCGTGCTTGCACCACCTATCAAATACGGCCCTCTTTCATCAACCTATCGCCGATTGTTAATTCTTTCCGATTCTTTCGAATCATTGAAAGCAACCCGGCATGCGAAGATGGAGGCAAGCACACCATCCTACGAAATTGCTTGCATGATTTGAAAATCGATTCGCGTTTTGAAAGTTTCAAATCATGCAGACCTGTTGGACGCAGCAAAAGATAAACGGAAGAGGCGACAGTTATTGTTTCATCGTAGGTTAGGCTTTCCAGCCTGACAAATGTGGTTTCCATGAAGCTCACCTTTTGATTTACCAGCGAACGGACCTTTTTTCTCGAAAAGTTTGTGCGTAATGATGTCAGGCTGGAAAGCCTAACCTGCGATTCTTCAAAATATCCTGCCACTTTTGCGCAGCATTTCATTGATAAGAGCCTAACGCTTTTTTTCCTGCCTTATTCCCAATCGTCCATCACATCTTCAAGCAACTCTTGCTCAGAAGGACCTTCTTGAATGGGGGCTGCTGCGGCTTCGATGAGTTCGTCAGTCTTTTTCTGAGTGAGAAGCGTTTTCTGGAATTCTTCCATCTCTTTTTCCAGATCGTATTGTTCATCTCTCGCCGAGTTTTCAAGAGGCTTTTCAATTGTCGCTGTGGATGACGGGAACTCTTTTGCTTGAGTATCTGCTTGTAAGGCAGCCTTCACTTCAACCGTTGCATTTTTATTTGCAACAGCATTACTTGAAGCTGACCGGGGAGCAGGGTTCATATTGCTTGCAGGTGCAGAAATTTGAATAGCTGGTTTCTGATTAGGATCAAACGCTTTGGCTGCCGGTTGTACTGTTGCTGTCGCTTTTACATTGACCGCGCGAACAATTGTGGGACTAAGATGCTGTTCGACTTTGGCAAGAAAGTCGTTTTTATTAAATGTCGTCTTGATAATATAGCTATCAGCACCCGCCTGAATGGCAGCTAAGACGACCTCTTTGGAGGCATCTGAAGTGAGCATCATCGTTTTAACGGCTTGAAACCGTAGATCATTTCGAAACGCCTTGAGTGTCTGTAAGCCATCCCAGCCAGGCATCTGGTAATCAATGATAACAAGGTCCGGGCGATGTAATTGTGCCTTATCAAATCCACTTTCTCCATCGGAGGCAACGGAAATGATGTAATTCTTCCGCAAAAGTGAAACAATCACGCTGCGAAACATCGGGTCGTCATCGATAACGAGTATTCGTAATCGACTGCTCATATGAAAAACGCCTTCTTTATTGCGTTGGAATACGCACTGGTAATACCTGGTGAATTTTATGTATCGGTCATGTCGCGTAGGGGATTTACCTTATGCTTGGATTATCAGTGACCTTTGCATTTTGCTCTGTTAACTCGTTACTACAAATAATCTGACCTCTGCTTGATGCACAATCCTTATAAAGCGAATTCAATTCCAGCAGGACTTCTCGCTGTCTTGGGGAAATAGAGAGAACTTGCGTATTCACAGAATGATCAGTAGGCATTTTTCTGCAACCTGATGAAAGGGCTTTTTTTGTGACAAACCATGACGAAATTTCATCTTCGCCTGGATATGTACATTCGTTGAACGAAATTTTACTACAGGGTATGTAAAAGCATAGTTCACAAAAAATGAATCATCCTGGTTAGTGAATCGTTCAGGGATATCATTCTATAAAGTTGCTCACGCAGCAGGCACAATCGTTTTAACAGTTATAAATAAATTATTCGAGTATCTATTCAGTGAAAATTTTCATATGGTTCGCTTCTTATCTAACTCGGCGTAGCCGGAACCAAGCAAGTTTTACGCAGGGAACCACGAAAGAAACGAAAAACACGAAAGAAGAGACAATCATTCGTTTAACGGCAAGCCGAAGGCGACTGCGTAAACAGGCACCCTTCCGCTGAATAAGTTACCACAAATATACCATTCATGACCGTGTGCGGTATACCAGGCTCATTACTTCGCTTACAGATGACTTTACAGGTTGTTAGCATACTTTCTCAAAAATAACACCGCGAGTTATTGTGTGGCTCATTTCATCTCGATTCATCGTTACGACACCTCAAACAGAATTGAAGTTTATGTTTTTGCGATTTCAGGAAGTTGTGGAACAGGGAATAGAACGAAAACTGCATCTGGGGGTCCAGCTAAGTCTTTCTTATCGGGAGAAGAATTATGAGTTGGCCTGCGGTCAGTCTCGTCCAGGGATATCGCTTGATGTTGACACGAAACTATTCTGGCTCTCGGCGTGTAAACCGATTGCTGCGGTTGCGACTTTAATTTTGCAGCAACAAGGCCGTTTATCGATTGATGATCCCGTTTCCGAACACCTTTCCTGCTTCACTGGAACAGGGAAAGATCAAATTACGCTCAAGCATATTTTGTCGCACACCGCTGGCTTGAAAGATGTACGAACCGGCTGGCCCGATACGGATTTCCAACAGATATTAACGCGACTTTGTGAAACGCCCATTCAAGAAGGTTGGATACCGGGCAAGCGAGCCGCTTATGTGCCTGCTGCCAGTTGGATTTTGCTGGGAGAAATCATCGCAAGGGCCTCGGGAATTCCTTTCGTTCGGTTCGCTCAGCAGGAAATACTTGATCCTCTGCAAATGAACGAGACCGTTTGTGTCCATCGCGAAACAGCAGAAGAACTGCAGGGAACAATCCAAATGTTTGACCGCAGCGATGGGGAGATTCGAGAAAGCGATTACGTCAATCGCATGCTAAGCGGCGTTGTTTCTCCCGGCTCCTGCTTTGCTGGTCCTGCACATAATTTACGCAAGTTTTACGATTCTCTTCGGCTCAGTCATAAAAACCGAAAGGAAATTCTTACTGCTGAATCAATTCGGCTGATGACGTTCAGGCACCGCGAAAACCTTGTTGATGAAACATTTCGTCATAAGCTGGATTTTGGCCTGGGGGGCATTATCAATTCCAACCGCTATGGTGTAAAAACGGTTCCTTATGGGTATGGAGTGCATAGTTTTGAAGGTGCATTTGGGCATGGCGGTTCGCAAAGCTCAATCGGTTTTGCAGACCCGGATCGTGAAATGAGCGTTGTCATTATCGCCAACGGTCGTCCGGGAGAAGGTCAGCATCAAAGACGCTTTCGCCACCTGCTGGCTGCATTGGAAGAAGATTTACAGAACCTTGGGTGATATTGGACTTTGCCACAAAACCTCGTAGTTGTGGTCACCAGACCGCAGAGTTCCCACAAAAAATGAGTCTTTTGCCAAAGCCTGAAATTCAAGGTTCGCGTGAATCACTTTCCATTAACCGCAAACTGCATAATTCGTACAGCGTGGCCTGTACTGAAGTTGTTTTTCTTTTTTGAAATGCGGATTTCAATATGATGTTTTTTGTCGGTTAATATTTCCGCAAGCATGACTGTTCGTGGATAGTGCAGCGATTTGCTGTAGTGGTGATACAAATCCTGCGTTTTCCATTCGCCGTTATCTATTTGGTATTCGATCATGCCTGCATCAGGACCGGCAAGAATGTATAAGCCGATGCCTCGCCCCTGGAAATTAAACTGAAATTTTGAGTCGGGAGTTTCGCTTGTAAGGAATGTTTCCTTGGCAAAGCGACTACGAAAACTGCCTGGTATCTTTTTCCAGTTTGGCTGATGAAATTTCCAGGTGGAATCGGTCGCGGCAACTTTCGGTGATACCCAGTGCAAATATTCGTAGTTGCAGGAATCGAGCGGCTGCATTGCCGAGACACTTTTCTCTTTTGGTGACCAGTCTGTTTTTGTTTCTTTCAACAGCTTGATAATCATTTCTGCAGCAAGCTGGTTCCCCGGTTTTTTCGGGTGAACGCCGCCGTATTCTTTCCAACTCATCTGCTCTGTTTCAATTAAATCGGAGAGACAGCCTGCAACATCGACGCTGCTAATTCCGTAATAGCTGGCAACGTGATCGTGCGATCCGCTGGAAACTGGCCAGCCGCCCTGCGCAATCGCATCGAGCATTCCAGGATTGGTGAAGTAGATCAGAACCAGATCGGTTGCAGGACTTTCTCTCTTCACCCGGCGAACCATCCCCTCCATGCCGCGTGTACATCTTGCTGCGGTATGGACAGCATCGGAATCGTCATTAACTGCCTCCTCCAGGAACAGAAGATCGATATTGCCCCGGCTCAACACATCATCTTCAATACGTCCTGCCCCGGTTGTTGAACAAGTTGATGCAATCCCGGCGTTGATGAATTCAAACTTTGTCTGCGGATAGTTTTCGGTAAGCCACTGGCAAACCAGCGGACGAAACCCGTTCATTTCAGTAATCGATCCCCCCAGAAATGCAACTCGTCCGATTTTCTGTTCGATAAATTTCTGCTGGCATTTTCGAGGAAGCTTGCGAAGATGAATATTCTTTTGAAGAATCTCAGTCCTGTTTTCAGGAGCGTGAACTTTCGGGACATCGCTGGCGAAATAATCAATACTCGGCGGTCCGACCAGATAACCGAGGGATTGTAGAAACCGATCCATTTCTCGAGCCGTCTCCACAAAATACGAGGAATGTGGCGGAGCCGGTGGCGCTGGTTTTCTGCCAAAATTAAAGAAGCCGTGCGGCTGCCCCTCGTAAGCAAAAAGCTGACAGGAATTTTTTAACGCGATCACCTTATCATGAAACAACTGCGTCGAGGCAAACGGCACCGCTAAATCTGCCTTGCCATGAAAGATGATCGTGGGAGGCATCGAGCGGGTAAGATGATGAATGGGTGAAAGTTGTTCGGGAGGTAAACCCATTTTCTTCGCAACACTTTGTTCAAATTTCTCGGGCAGCACATCAGAACCATCCAGTTCAGCCAGCATCAATGCAGGATTAAACAGAACCAGTGCATTCGGTTTGGAACTGATTGTCGTATCTTCGGTCGGCTCATCAAATTTTGTCAATGTTGCCACAGCGGCTGCAAGATGCCCGCCCGCTGAACCGCCTCCTGCCGCGATGCGATTCGGGTCGATACCAAGCCGTTTTGCATGTTGACGCAGGTACCGAACAGCCGATTTGGCATCAGTCACACATTTTTCGGGCAGCACACCATGCCTGCTTTTTACACGGTAATCGGCAGCAACCGCGACCATCCCCCGTGAAGCGAGATACTGGCAATGTGGTGCGAATTGCCTGGGGGTTCCCGCTGTCCAGCCGCCTCCAAAAAAGAAAACAATCGCCGGCTTCAATTCCTCTTTCGGATGTTCGGCCGGCTGATAAATATAAAGCGAAAGTTCGACATCGCCAATTTTCTTATAAACTTCACTGACCGAACCGGGCATCTGAAGTGGCCTGGCTGAACCGGGAAGCAGCTTCAAAAGTTCCGCCTGTGCCGTACTGTTTATTAATAACAGCAGCGTAAAAACAAAAACGAATTTTACTGGAGAGCATTTTTGAATTGAAAAAAGCATGTTTACATATCCCTAACCCGGCGTAACCAGAACCCAAAAAGTAGGTTAGGCTTTCTAGCCTGACGAATGTGGTATCTATGAGATTTACTCTCTGATTGACCAGTGATCGTTGTATTATTGATTGAAAGATCAATGCAATTCGTGTCAGGCTGGAAAGCCTAACCTACGATTTATCATAAATATCCTATCACTTTTACGCAGCATTTTATTGACAAGATATTAATGCGACAGTTATTTTTTGAAATCGGTGTTCGCTTTTGTTAAATCGAGTTCTTTAATCCAGATATTACGGTAGAGAACCTCGTGACCTTCGCATTGTAATTTGAGGCCGCCGGGAGTGTCGGTGATTCCTTTGCCGCCATCGTTACCGCCGTCGATTCCGGAAAACTTGCCGCCCCATACCTGATTGATCGTCTGGTTGGAATGGACCTTAATGCCGTTGAAATACATG
>Ga0316208_1003571_pt1 | contig 11094 bp, 7 predicted proteins | sample 3monopyrite_MG_FD_204944 | JGI IMG/M metagenome (GOLD analysis project Ga0316208, IMG submission 204944) | Microbial mat bacterial communities from mineral coupon in-situ incubated in ocean water Damariscotta River, Maine, United States -... | ecosystem: Environmental > Aquatic > Marine > Coastal... | reverse complement strand
AAGTCTCAGTCAGGAGCGGGAGATAAACAGCCACAAGAGAGCATATTAGTGGCACGGAGGAAGGCATTCAAACGACGCCGGATGATGCTGGAGTCAGTGGCGGATAGAGCCGGATGAACGGACAGCCAGAGGTGGATGGACGATGGGTCCACCGAGTCGTATGCGGAGGCGATTGACTGAACGGCACGCAACAAATCTTGCCGGCGACTGGCAAAGAACGAACATGGACAATCACGCACAACGTGTTCGAAGGACTCCACATGGTTCTTGTCATCACAGTAGCGGCAGTACGGGCGGATACGCTTACCGGTTTTGTCGCAGGCGCCTATCTTGTTGAGAAAAGCATTCCCGATAGCTCCAAGCCTAGCGCGGGCCCGGAGGAGATTAGCGTGTGGGCAGTCAGCCCATTGCGCTTTGGACTGGTTCTTGGAGAGGACCGGCCAGCCCTGAGATGAACACTTCCAGCTTTCCCGGACGAGTGAATCCAGGTGCGCATACAGAGCAGCCACAGTTACACCAGCACCATAGCATGGGTTAACGACAGACAGTGAATTCAGACCTGATTTTGCACGCCTGTCCGCCTGGTCGTGCGGTTCAAAACCGATGTGCCCTGGGATCCACACAAAGTGAATTTCCCATCCTCTGCCGACAAGGTTGGCGATGCCCGTTCGTGTGTCGTCCACTAGGCGCCATGGCGTAGTTATCTGGAACCTGTGCATCGGTCTGAAGATATTGTCGATGGCGTCGCGAGAGTCGGAGAATATCACCACCCGCCTGGGGGAGCGGTTGGGTGACGATGGTTGGGTGTACTCGTCGCTGTCAAGATGATCAAGGACCACCCGCAGGGAATAGTTGATGCCAGCGAGTTCTGCTTCACCTATAAGGCTCATATTGGAGTAGCCCATTGATATGTGCCATTCCTCAGCGTGCCCATCGCAGTTGTTGTGGTAGAAATTGGCCCCGAATGCAGTTTTCCCTGGGTTCGTCTCGGCGGAGCCATCCACAAAGATGCTGAGGAGCTCACTGGAGTTGTTTAGGAACTCTCCCCAGTTATCATAGATCCAAGCCTTAGGACGCCAAGACCTGCATGCATGTCGATACACGTTATCCACCAGGGGAGTCACTTTCGCCAAATGGGTGAATCTGGGCTCTTGATGCACCGCGGCTGGTGGTGCGCTACATCGCCTATGCCTCGAAGCTCGATTGCCGTTCAAACCAAGCCGGGGGAAATAGGATATACACTCATTGAGCCGGCCCTGGATGGAAAATTTGGGGACAGCGCCATTGCTGGTCCCCAGGATGGTTTGGAGAGAAGGTAGAGCTGGGTTTTTACGGGTTCTAAGGAGGTATCGCCCCGCTTGTCTTTGGAGTCGGAGCGAAATCGGTGGGAGGTGTAGGATTGACTCCATTCCAGTGGAGCTGACTGCTCGATGTACGCCCAACGCCGAACATAGCGCTCTGTGTTGGACCGCGCGGAACCCCCTCAACTCTGATTTCTTGTAGTGCGTAGGCCTGAACCACAGGTGGCAGCCCAACTCCAGGAGCGGCCATACAAGTGCCTTGTACAGCTGAATAAACTGTGGTGGCGTAAGCCCCATCGTGTACTTGAGTCGTGTGATTGCTCCCAATACACGGCCAGCTTTAGTCGCGCACGCGCGCCTGTGTTCCGCAAAGCTGCCGTGTTCGTCGAAAATCACACCGAGCTGCTTAACTGAGCTCGTTCTGGTTAGTTCATGACCGCCAATAGTCAGCTTCAGAGCGTCCAGCACTGCGTCATTCCAGTGAGTGTCATGGTCCCTTCTGAACACGATCATGTTGAACTTAGCTGTAGCGTAACTGCAGCCCATCCTCCTCACTGCCTCGGCGCTGACTGTGAGGCCTGATTGGAGTTGGGCTGCAGGTGATTCAGGACATTCCTTCTTGAAATCTTGAAGCTTGATCTCCTGACCAAAATTGGCGTCGTCTGCATACGCTTGGCTGAAAACCTCAGGTCCCACCTCGGAGACCGCTGACAACACTTGGTCAATCAAACAGGAGAACAAAGTAGGGCTCAGACAGCTTCCCTGAGGAACGCCCGCAGCCACTGGTCGAAATTTGGAGAGGAAACCGTCCACCTCAACTGCTTGAAAGCGCCCGTTGAGGAAGTCCGAAAGCCAGCAAAGGAGGGGTCCACCTACTCCTTTCTCGTGGATGGCCTTCAGAATGGCGTCTGGGTCTGCCGAGTCGTACGCTTTAGATATGTCGGTGGAAACGTACACAAAAGCGTTCTTGTTTCGGAAAGCCGCCTCGATGCGGTCTTGGAGCCTAGTCAAGGCATCTTGAGTGCTTCGGTAAGGTCTAAAACCGAATTGGTTGTCGGAGAGCTTTTGCTCGTCCAAGAAAGGTGGTTCAACTACCGCTTGTAGCCTCTGCAGCACCATACGCTCCATGAGTTTGGCTGGGATGCTGAGCAGGGAAATTGGGCGGTAGTCTGTTGGCCTTGAAGATGGTTGTGTGTTCTTGCTGAGGGGGGTAACTTTTGCAGTCTTCCATAAAGTTGGTAATTTGCCCCTCCGCCAGGATTCGTTAAAAATGCAGAGCAAGCTAGTGAGCCAAATGTCCGGTGCCTTGGCCAACATGTCAACTGTTACCGTGTCAAGCCCTGGGGATCTTCCCGCCTTGGTTTTCATGTGGTGGATTTGCGCCAACAACTCGGCTTTAGAGAACGGGCTGTTGCATACCTCTGCCGCCGAGTCTACAGAGGACACGTGCGCTTTCCAGTATTGTTCTGTAGAGGGGTGTGGCTTGGTGGACACCGACGTAAAGTGGTGGTTGAAAACCTCCGCTTTGTCCCTGGCGGCGAAGGCCCTCTTACCTTCTTGGTCCAGTGGTGGTATAGCCTGCTGCTTTGTCCCAGTGAAGGCCCGCACTAATGTCCAGAAGCGTTCCGCAGGCTTTGCAGATGAGGCTAGCTGCTCGGCGAGGAGTTCATTGTTCGCTTTGCGCATGCTCCTGTCCGCGGTCCTGAAAGCCTCACGAGCTTGTCGGTAGATGTCTTTGAGGCGACGGCTTTTGCAGGCCAAGTACGCTTGTCTTGCATTGTTCCTGTTCCTACGGGCACGAGTGACTTCATCAGTTTCCTTTGGCCATGGGTTGTTGTCAGCAGGTCTGCGCCTCCTGGTCCCGATGGAGTCTACCGCACACTCCACAAAATCGGAGAGGAACTCCTGCCATAGATTGTCCATGGGGGCATCTGTTAGGTTGCGGCCGTACCAGCGCCTCCCCATCGCCATCAGCTTGAGTTGGTACTTGGGGAGCGCCAACTGGTCTAAGTTTCTCCATACCATTTGGCAAGGAGCCTCCAGACTGCGAGCTGGGCGTGCTGCGAACTTTGCTTGAATGACCCGGTGGTCTGGACCAATTTCTTCATTCAGCAGACACCACTCAGACAAACCGGCGTCAAAAATACTGTGGGAAACACATGTGACGTCAATGGCGGAATCCTTACCGCAGGGGTTGATAAAAGTAGCTTCGCCAGAGTTCAAAATGTGCATGTCATGTTGGATGAGGATGTCGAGAAGGGCCTCGCCAAATTTATCTGGTTTGGCAGGCTGCCCCCAAGCCTGATGATGGCAGTTGAGGTCCCCACTTAGGATCACGTACGGCGATTGGGCGTGTGCGAAAGTTAGTAAGCCGTTGAGGGCCTCAAGGCTTGCGCTGGAAGGCTTTGGTTGGTATATGTTCAGAAAGATTTGAGGGAGGGGAGACCCTCGAACCGCCAGCATTTGGAACTCGAGTTTGGCTTCACGAGCTGACTGGCTAAGCCCTGTAGGCGGGCTTATCGGTCCTGCAGGGAGCGAAGATTTGATGAAAGCAGCCAACCCGCCGCCTTTGGAGTCCATTCTGGGCTTGAACCAACCCTTGTATCCTGGTGGTGTTGGTGGTTGGTCCTTCGCTTCAAGCCATGTTTCTTGCAGGAGCACTAGATGGGGTTTGTAGGTGGATAGGATATAATTAATATCTGATTGACGATGGCGAAGGCTTCGAACATTCGCTTGGATTATGTTTAGCCGGTCAAGGCCGGCTCGGTGAGTGCGACGGCTACGTATTTTCCGTCTAGGAGGCGAGGGCAGTGCCGCTCTCAGCCGTCTTCGAATTTGTGTGTGTGCTTCACTCATAGTTGACTGTGGGGCCAAACAGCGGATGGTAGGGGTTGGGGTAACTTGAGCAGCAATCAGTCTCGATGATGGTTGTTGCTGTGGGTGGTTGGTTTCTTGCTGCCGTGTGTCTCTTGTTTGTGATGAGCTCGAACAACAAGTACAAGTGAGACACCCATCCTGATGGCCCCTGAGTCTTACCAGAGAGGAGTTTCCATTTGCTATTTTGCGTTGTTTTGATTTTGATTTTGTTTCCAGCTTGTTGTGAAGCTGGCGTTGGGGAGTGGAATGTACTTGACAGGCTCTTTGAGTAATGTTGACTTCAGGGGTGGATTGGGGAGAGCTCGGAGAGACAGAAATCGTTAGTTCTGGTCTAAATGGCCCCTGAGTCTTACCAGCTAGGTTTACGAACATTGGTCATTGTTCGGGGCTGCCTCGGCAGCCATGCGCTCTTCATCTGAATCAACTTCCTCTTCGGAAGATGAATGATCTTGCTCTTTTTCCTGCCGTTTCTCCAGAGCTTCCTGTTTCTTCTTTTCCTCCTCCTGTTTCTTCTTCAGCTTTTCCAGTTCCTTCTTCCTGATCCTAATCGATTTGCGGATCGCATCCTTGTTGGTGTCCTCCTCTTGAGCGGTCTTAACGTCCAGATTTGTTGTCTCCCGGATTGTGGTGACCATCTCTGGGCCTGAGGAGGATCGGGAACGAGGAGCAGGCGACTGCTCGTTAATGGGCTGGGTGAGAAGGACCTTTGAATCGTCGCCTTCGTCGGAGCTTGTTGTGACTGCCATGAAGCCGAAATGTTTCCCGACTCGGGCTGCGAGAGCCTCAATGGCCGTTTCTTGGAACCTGTGGAACTTTTCTTCCACTATGGCCGCCACATCCGCCTTGAGTGCCTCGTGCATCTTTCCTGTGTCGGGAAGTACATTTTCCTGAATATTAGTAACTGTGTCGTTGAAGCTCGACTCCATATCCTCTAGCATTCTAAAGATGCGCTTGTGCTCGCACACCAATAGATCTGTGTGCTCTGGGCACAACTTCTGCAAGTCGTCAACACAATTCAGCGTCATGTTGCGGACCGTGGTGTAGTCAGCCATCAGCTGCTCCATTCTCCTGGACATGAGGCCCACCTTTTCTTCGAGAGCGTGGCGTAGCTTCGCCTCTTGTTGTAGCTCCTTCTGTAAGGCTTGGAGTTGTCTGTTGGAGGCCGCGATCCTTATTGGCGCGTCTTCAGACAAAGGGTCCTGATCATCGGCGTCAATGGGCACCAACGGATCTTCGTCAGATGGGGTGGGCGACGGCATCGATAAGTCCAAAACAAAACCTTCAACATCCTCAGTTGAGGCTAGCCTGGCTAGGCTGCTGTTGTGGTCGGAGACATGTTTCCTGTCAAGGTTGGATGGGTTGGAATGTTTCATGTCGTGGCTGGGGCGACTGTCAAACCGATCCACGGGGGGGCTCTTTCTTCTTGCCTCCGAGCCCCAGCTCGAATGGGTGCTCAAAGCAGCCGCCGCCTTTTGTTGTCGAGAGAACGCCTTCTTACTCAGATCACGGCGGTGCTTTGCGACCAATCGGAAACCTTGGTGGTCCATTTCACTTCGTGTAGGGGTCCTAGGCAGGCTGGCTGACGGTCGCAGTTTGGCCAACCTGGCTGGGCACTCCAATCCCCCACAGAAATGGTTAGCCTTGCACCTTGCACAGTAGGGGCGACGTTTCTTGCACGCCCTGGGTCCCTTCTCACGCCCCCTACAATTAGGTGCATTGCAACGCTGGCACACGGCTTTGCGCTTGCATTTCCGACTCGAGTGGCCAAAATTGGAGCATCGGTGACACTTGATGTGATGCGCCAGTTCCACCTCGAAAGAGAATATGTTAGCATATTCAAAACGGCCAACCGAGAGGAGCTCCGCTGCGCTGACCTCTGGAAGGCGAAAACGCACCACAAGTGACTTACGCCCATTTGTCAATATGATACGCTTGCCCATACGCGCGCCGGGGTATCTTTCCACCAGGGCATTGCCCAGTTCTTCTAACTGGGTACGCATGGGCACCTTGCGCATGACCATCTGGATCATGCGAGGTGGTGGGGCATGAGCACGGGAAAAAGCTATCCACCCAAGCTTTCCCGCGATGGTGCACACTTTCTTGGCGCCTACTGCATTCGTCAGAACCGACGCCTTGCTTGTGTCCCGAGGGAACTTATGCCATTCGAAAGGCTTTATGTCGTTCAAAGCCGAACCCAGCTTCAACCGGTTAACCCCGGCCTCGCCTTGATTCAGTTGCACGAGCCAGCGATCCATCGCGAGACGAACCGTACCGACCGTTGCTTTTTTTTGCTCCTTGATCTGCTTGCGTGACAAGGTTGCACGCGTGGCTGCCTTGACAAGCTCAAAGCACTGTTCGCGGTTCTGCACGTAGGCGTCGAGGTGGGGGCACCCCAGCCCGTGCTTGGCCGCGACCTGGGAGAGGATGACTGGGAAGCAGTTCTCGATGTCAATATCGTGGTACAGTCCGTGAGCGCACAGGCGACGGATCCAACCCGAAACACTTTGCATGCTGGGGTAGGCATACAGTCGGCCAAATGTGAGAGACTTGGCATGCTTGTACGTGGCACGGAGCTCACCGGTATCCGGGTCGATGGACTCCATGACGCGCATGAGCAGTCGTGCGAGACCAGGGACTTCCAACTTGGCCCTTGAATTGACAATCCTAAGCAACATGGGCAGGTTCCATCTTTCGGTGAGGATGATGTTCCGAGTCATGTGGCAGTGTAAAGTGTTTCCTTTACACAAAATTTGATACAAATTTCGATACAAAATGCCACCTTGGTTGTCCCGCGGATGGACACCCAATCCCACAATGGGAAGGGGAGGTGGCTGGTCAGGCTGTCCAAGTTGCGCCACTTGAGTGTTATAAACAGAAGTGCCCCAACTTGGACAGATAACAATTCCGGTTCCATGATAGGGGGCTCACCAATGTGACTGCCAGAACGTCCGCTTGGAGAGCTGCAGTTGATATACCAGTTTCCGGTTTTGAGATTAGATCGATTCAACATTGGATGGACTGCCCTGACTCAGTGAGGGCAGGGAGCGCTTGTAGAACCAACCTACTGGCGGTTCGCGGACCAACAAAGAGACACGCATTGGGAATCACGAATAAAACTTCATTCCCACCATCCCCACAATGGGAGGGGGAGGTGGCTGGTCAGGCTGTCCAAGTTGGGTCACTTCTGTTTATAACACTCAAGTGGCGCAACTTGGACAGCCAACCAATCCACCCTTTGTCCTCATGGGTCAGGGAGATGGAAATCAATATCAAATGAGCGCTCCAACTTGGGCTCCTTGGCACTCACTAATTCACTATCAGTATGGCCATGTGTCGCAGCTCTGAGCAGCGGCGCAACCCTCCCAGGTAGGGCCTATTAGCGCTTGTGGAATCAGCGCTTGTAGAACCAACCTACTTGCGAATCGCACAAATGTGTGATTTACACGTACAAGAAAACGACAGAGTCGGCATGGCCACACAGAACAAGTTGAACTCAGAGCCCAAATTATCTACGTTGGAGCCCAAGCTGGCTACACCAGAGCTGCTAGAGGTGAATGGCGCATTCTACAAGCGCATAGATGGCTTGGCCAATACCAACATTCTACCCGATGATGAACGCAAACGACGGATGCGCGAGTACATGAGAGTGTACCGTCGCGCAAAGCGAAAATCAGCAAACGAAGAGTAAATAACTCATTGTCCAAAGAGAATACAAATAAAAAGGAGCGATGCCTCGTCCTCTATCGCAGGATCTGCGAGAGCGCATTCGGAAGCAACTTGATGCCGGAGAGTCGGTCCGCGAGGTCAGTCAAAGATTCCTCGTTGGTGAGAGCACTGTGCGCCGCCTCCAGAAAGCAGACACATTGGTGCCACGCAAGCAGGGTGGCTACCGGCACTCGAAGCTGAACCGCGAGCAGATTGTTCAGTTGTCCCAGCTGGCACTCGAAAATCGCAAGCGAAGTGGCACCGACATTCGCCAATTGGCGATCGAACGAGGTCTCATAGAACCAGGAGTTTCATTGAGCACCATCTATCGTGCGCTCAACAAGACGGGTCTGAAACATGGTCGCCTCTCGTGGAAGGACCCCAAACTGCAGACAGACCCTCTGATTGCATACGAGCGGCGGCGTTTTCGCTTCTACCAGCGTACAGACCCTGTCTTTGCGCCAGAAAGGCTCATTTTCTTCGATGAATCCAACTACCCTTTGTGGGCTCAATTTCGCCGCGGATGGATAGTCCCGGGGCAGAAGAACGAGATTCCGAGGCCCAAGGGCGTGTCGCCTCGTGTCTCTGTGTTTGCGACCATTGGCGCGCCAGATATTCTGCACTACAAGGTCTACCGGCCCAGGAGGGAGTACAAGGCTCTCGGACGTCTCTACGAGTCCTCAGAGCTCTCGAATCCAGGACGCGGTATCAAGTTGCCCTACACGGTCCGACAGTTGAAGAAGGAGTTGCGGAAGCGAGAACTCGAAGAGCTCCTCAAGGAGCATGGTGTTCGCACGTTCGGCGCCAACAAGGCTGTCCTCATTGAGCGCGCAGTTCACCTCAAGACCAAAGGCCTCCTGGGTCTCCCACGTAGAGGTCATACGGACAAGGGCGGCAAATTGATGCCTGTCCTCAACACTGCGGCCGACGTGTTCCAATACTTTCACAGTGAGCTCATTCCGACACTGGGTCACTCCATAGCTCAGAGGCGCATCGTCATGGATAACGCATCGACACATGGTGCTCCAGGGCTATCGAATGAGCGCGGTGTGAGTTTCTTGCATGTGCGTGCCATTGAAGATTGGGATCTGGGTGGTGTCATCTTCCTGCCGCCTCGGTCGCCCTCACTGAATCCCATCGAGCTGCTGTTTGCATGGACCAAGCACTGGATCCGCAAAGCGGCTCCTGATCAAGGGTACACAGAAGATGGCCTCGTCGATGCCATTCACGAGACGTTTGAGCGATTCAGGGAGAGGCTTCGCGATGCGCAGCTTGCAGGTCGTCCGACCATGATTGAGAATTGGCTCCGCAAGTGCGGCTATGGTGAACAGAAAGAGATTCGGCCCAAGAGGCCTTTGCAGATTCTCGCGGATCCGAATGGGACCATTCGGGAAGACTTTGAGAATAAGGATCTCGAGGATATCTTTGCTGGAAAATGGATCACTCGGAGACACGCACAGGACCATAAAGTCCCTCCTAGGACTCGTTGGCCTGGCTATGGGCCCAATGAGCCGCACGACAAGATCATCATTCAGCCCGAGATGGACGTCGCTGTGCTCGGCGAGGACGTTTATGAGCTCGAAGACATCACAGACGAACGCATCGTGGATGGCCACAAGATGTACCTCGTGTCGTGGAAGGGCTACCAAGAGCGCTCATGGATACGCGCAGATGACATTGTCGCTGGCCGAGAGAAGCTCGAAAGACGGTGGCATGCGCGCAAACGGAGAGGACCAGCGTGACATCCAGGTTTGAGAGGTCCCATCTTGCGTTTTGCAGTCAGATTGGTGGTTCAGTCATTGGTGGCCTATGTCAGAAAAGGTCTCAAGAGGGTGGCAGTGGTCAATTAGTCCAGATTGAGTTTTGTGGCTGCATCGTCACAGATTGCGGCTGCCTATGGTACCACATTCCACGTGTTTGTGCTCCGGTAGTGAAGAGTGCTATTGTCCATTTGATGGATGATTTGAGACAGGTTGCTCGTAGTGCAAATGAAACGCTGCTAAGGCGATGGCTGGGTGTCCATGTAGGCAGGTCGAGTAAACCTGAGTGTCCCTGTAGACCTGAATGTCCCTGTAGGCAGATCGAGTAGACAGATCTAGTAAACCTGAATGCCCTTGTAGACGCACTTGGTTGGCAAAAGGGCATAAAGCTAAGGGACTTGCAAGAAAGAAAAATGGACGCCTTCCAGTGGTGTCTCAAGTACTGGCACCCAAATCACTCTCAGGGAATGGCCATGCTGAGACAGCTTACGCGTGAGCAGATGAACGAAGTGCATATGAGATACCTCGACCGCTTTCGGTACAGGAAATAATAAAGAGAATGTATTCACGTACTATCATGAGTGTTGCCACTCGGTGAACAGTGTTCCCACAAGGGCAACGATGAGTGCTTTTGTGAGGAAACAAGGGAACGCAGAGACCTTGGTTGCGTTTTGCAGTCAGATTGGTGGCTATTGCGCTTTCGTGCGACCCATTGGCGGGAGCGCTGGTGAGACCGCGATTCGAGGCCGCACTCAACAATCAGGTAGAGGTCAATATCGGGCGGCAGCGGCCACAATGAGGCCAGTCAGAGTGTTCACAGCCATGGACTCACAAAACCTGACTTTCCTTGATGTCTGCGAATAGCTAACTCTGTGTTCACGTAGCATGGCAGCAGAGTGCAGCTTATCTGGTTCACTTGGGTCCACATAGATCAAGCACATGGGGCAAGGCGATGACTGGCTAGGATGTACACGCACGTGGTCGGCATTTTCTTCCGCAGAACGAAGAAGAAAGCAGAGATAGACGCCTTCCAGTGCCTCAGGTCACTCAGAAGAGATTACAATGTTGCGAAGCAGGTCAGCGAGGTCCTAAGATGAGATACCTCGAGAGCGCTTTCCATAACAAAATGAAGCCCCATCAACAACGGCTAAGCGACTGTGCCCACTTTTCGCTGCAATGTGATAGGCATGCAGAAAGGCACTTATGATGACGCCTGACCGATGAAGTGACCTCCTTCTGAGCCCTCATCCTGCAGTCTCCACCTCGTTGCATGACCTTTGGAGGCCACCATGATACTGCGAGGAAACAAACAGCTACTCTCTCAAACAAAAGGCGTGAGCGCCATTTCGGTCCATGCGCTACGCGTGACAATCACCATGACTGGTGGCTGGACAGGACAACCCTGAGTCTGGCACTGGATCATGTCAGCGCGCGCCATAAACATAAGTTGT
>Ga0316208_1003570_pt1 | contig 11097 bp, 8 predicted proteins | sample 3monopyrite_MG_FD_204944 | JGI IMG/M metagenome (GOLD analysis project Ga0316208, IMG submission 204944) | Microbial mat bacterial communities from mineral coupon in-situ incubated in ocean water Damariscotta River, Maine, United States -... | ecosystem: Environmental > Aquatic > Marine > Coastal... | reverse complement strand
TATCAAGCTGGCACTTTATCTGGCAACCCAGTTGCAATGGCAAGTGGATATGCATTGCTCACAGAATTATTAGAAAATAAAGATCACATTTACAAGGAGTTAGATGAAAAAACTCTAAGGTTAGAAAATGGTCTTGGTAAAATATTACTTGATAATAATATTACTGGCACAATCAATCGTGTAGGCTCAATGATTACTTTATTTTTTGCCGATGGCATTGTAAGTGATATGAATTCTGCATCTAAAGGTGACAACGACAGATTTAAAAAATTCTTCCACGGAATGCTTTCAGAGGGTATATACTTACCGCCTTCATCTTATGAAGCCTGGTTTGTTTCTAATTCACATAGTATGGAATTAATCGACAAAACATTAGAAGCAGCAATTAAAGTTATTAGAAACTTATAATAAAACTAAAATTATCCAAATAAGACAAATTTATCTAATTTTAATATTGGAATTGGAGCAGAATTAATATGCTAAATTCATTAAGATTTTCATAAAACTGCATAAATGTATAAATATACATTAATAGCGTCTCTCCACTGACGCAATTTAGCTAAATTGCGTCAGTGGAGAGACGCTATTAATGTTTTAATGATATTAATTCTTGTTTACTATAATATAAATTCTTAGATTGCGTCTATAAACTGACGCAATTAATGTTAAATGCGTCAATTAAATGACTATATTAATATTATTACGATCTTTATGATTGATTTTAGCACATTAATAGAAAGAGATATAGAAAATATATTACTTAAAAAAATTAAACCAGGTAAGGTATTAATCCTTACTGGAGCAAGGCGTGTAGGCAAAACTATATTACTCAAACAAATATTGAACTTAGTTGATATGCCCAAAATGATGTTAAATGGTGAAGACCAAGCAGACCAACTTCTATTAGAAAATCGAACAGTAGAAAATTACAAAAGCATGATAGGCAATACAAAATTATTAGTAATAGACGAGGCTCAAAAAATTCCTGATATTGGACTAAAATTAAAATTAATGGTCGATGAAATTGAAGGAGTATCAATAATAGCAAGTGGCTCATCTGCATTTGACCTGTATAATAAAACTGGCGAACCCCTCACAGGTCGAAAGTTTACATATAATGTTTTTCCATTTTCGGAAAATGAATTTTACAAAATTGAAGACCAAAAACGTAGCTCAGAAAGGTTAAAACAAAGCTTGATATATGGGAACTACCCTGAGGTAACTCTACTTGATGATTTAGATGATAAGCGTGAATACCTCAGAGAAATAGTAAATTCATATTTACTAAAAGATATTCTAATATTTGATAATATCAAATACTCCACAAAAATATTTGCACTTCTAAGAAATATAGCATATCAAATTGGGCAAACAGTTTCATATCAGGAGTTAGGTCAAAAACTTGGAATGAGTAAAAATACAGTTGAAAAATATTTAGATTTACTGTCAAAAGTATTTGTCGTATATAAAGTTGAGGGTTTTAGTAGCAATTTGCGAAAAGAAATAACAAAAAGTAGTAGATGGTATTTCTACGACAATGGTGTAAGGAATGCCATTATATCAAATTTTTCGCCTATTATATCCAGAAATGACATAGGTATGCTTTGGGAAAATTACATGGCTGCCGAAAGAAGAAAGTATCAACACAATAATAGGATGAGTGTTAATAATTATTTCTGGAGAACTTATGACAAACAAGAGATAGATATGATAGAGGAGAGAGATGGAAAATTATATGGCTGTGAATTCAAATGGAGTATTAATAATAATAAGCCGCCAGCAGCATGGTTAAAAGCATACCCAAGTGCAAAATATAATGTTTACAATCAATTTAACTACAAAGATTGGGTAGTAAATAAATGAAATAATTAGTAATTCTTTGCTGATACCATTCCTATTTGCTTTCTATGTTTTACAAATAGGAATGTGCATCAATAGTGCTTTAAAATCTAATAGTTATTCTTTAAATTTATTTGGTTTCATTCCAATTTTTATATCATACCAATCAATTTTACGTGAAAAATACATCACTACGCAAAGTATGAAAAATATACCTAAACTACCTATCAATAAAGCAAAGTCTTCTAACTGTATGATTATAAAGATAAATGTATAAAAAATTCCTAGAATACTTCCTATCATCAATGACAAAGTTTTAGATTTAATCACTGCAATCATATAGGCTGTAATTAGACTGATAGTCATTAACGAAGATAAAATGTATGAGGAATTGAAATCTATATGTTCAGAAAATGATAGTAATAATGTGTAAAAAAGTAAAATTGCAATTCCAATCAGTAGGTATTGAATAGGGTGAATAAAAACTTGATTTAGTACTTCGACAAAAAAGAAAACCAAATAAGTTAAGATTAAAAATAATATAGCATATTTAACAACTCTGTCCGATTTTTTGTATTTATCTACAGGCAATAATAAATCTACTCCAAAACTACTTTTTTTAATTGAGTACTTGTTACCTATCCAATATTGTGGGTAATTTCTGTTTAGGTTTAATATGTTCCAGTGGGCTTCAAAACCACTTTCTGTAACTTCTCTGTCGTCTGGCAAATAGTTCCCAGAAAAGCTGGGTGTTGTCCAGTTAGATTTTAGACTAACATCTGTTGTTTTTCCAAGTGGATTAAAATAGATATTTTGACTGCCTTTTAGCTCAATGTCTAATGAAAATGTATAATTTGCATTACTATCGAGGTCTATTAATATTGAAGAATTAATTCCACTGCTTATTATATCAGGACCACTGATTCCTGAATTAAATATAATATTTTCACCATTCCAATTCAAATTAACTTGTTTTTCAATTCCTTTTAAGTCGGTTATTCCTAAGTTTAATTTTGCCAGATCAAGGTGTAAATTAGTTTCATTAATATTAAATTTTGATAAATCAATATGATTGAATATTCCTGAAATATTAAGCTTAGTATCATAAACTATCACTTCATATATTCCTCTAATTCTTTTTTGAGGATTCAAATCACCATTAACTTTTAATGTCTCTGGAAGAAAGTAGAGCCAGTTTTGAGTTTTCACTGTTGTAAAACTATTTGTATTTGGTATTAGTTGCTTCGAATATTCATCAAAAGGGATTGCAATGAATGGTCCAGTAATTGTTTGGACACCGCCCCATTTTGAGCTTACTTCATTGATAGCATTAGACTGAATTTCTTGTCTATCATCAATTAGATTTTTCACCATATGCGTAGGCACCATTAGCACTAAGATTAATGCTAAAATAATTCCTAATTTGAAGAATATATTTGTTTTTAAATTAATCATAAAGTTACCATAATTATTAAACAGTATTAATCATTTCTAACGGAACATGAATAAATATGTTTCAAAAGTTCATTTATAATAATAAAAAAGCCACTATCTATTAAATAGTGGCTTTTATATTAATTTAGTGTAAAGGTTCTAAGAAACTTATTTTTTCTCATCTTCATCTACTACTGTAAAATCAGCTTCTTCAACGTCTGGCTCAGAACTCTCTGAATTTGGAGCATCTTGTCCGCCCGCTGCATCTTGAGCTGCACCTTGTCCGCCAGCTGCATTAGGGTCTTTATCTTGATACAAGTTTTGAGAGGCTTCACTCCAAATCTTGTTTAATTTATCTATTGCAGGTTTTAAGTCGTCTTCATTTTCTTTTGCAGCAGTTTCAAGTCTTTTTACAGCATCTTCGATTTTTGTTTTATTCTCTGCAGGAAGTTTATCGCCAAGCTCATCGATTTGCTTTTTAGTTGAGTGAATTAATGCGTCAGCCTGATTTTTCAGATCAATCGCTTCTTTTCTTTTTTTATCTTCATCTGCATGAGATGCTGCTTCATTTTTCATTTTTTCAATTTCTTCTTTAGAAATTCCACCTGAAGATTCAATTCTAATATTTTGTTCTTTATTAGTTCCTTTGTCTTTTGCACCTACAGACAAAATACCGTTCGCATCTATATCAAAAGTTACTTCAACTTGCGGAACGCCTCTTTGTGCTGGTGGTATTCCGTCAAGATGGAATCTACCAAGAGAACGGTTGTCAGTTGCCATTGGTCTTTCGCCTTGTAGTATATGAATTTCAACTGAAGGCTGATTGTCAGAAGCAGTAGAGAAAATCTCAGTTTTCTTAGTTGGAATAGTTGTATTAGCAGGTATCATTGGTGTTAATACTCCGCCCATTGTTTCTATACCCAAGGTAAGAGGAGTTACGTCTAATAATAGTACATCTTCTACATCACCAGAAAGAACTCCACCTTGTATTGCAGCACCTACTGCTACAACTTCATCAGGATTAACTCCTTTTGATGGGTCTTTACCAAAGAAGTTTTTAACCATTTCTTGGATTTTTGGAATACGAGTGGAGCCACCCACTAATATAATCTCGTCTATTTCATTAGGAGTAGTTTTCGCATCATTAATTGCTTCTTCTACTGGTTTCAAAGTTTTTTCAAATAAATCTGAACATAATGATTCAAATTTCGATCTTGTAATATTTACGTTTAAGTGTTTTGGACCTTCTTGTGTTGCTGTAATAAATGGTAGATTAACATCAGTTTGAAGAGTTCCAGATAGTTCCATTTTTGCTTTTTCAGCAGCTTCTCTAAGTCTTTGAAGAGCCATTGGATCTTCTCTTAGGTCGATACCTTCTTGAATTTTAAATTCATCAGCTAAGAAATCGATTAATTTTTGGTCAAAGTTATCTCCACCAAGGTGAGTATCACCATTTGTAGATTTCACTTCGAAAACGCCGTCGCCAATTTCTAAAACTGAAATATCGAATGTACCACCACCAAGGTCATAGACTGCAATAGTCATATTCTTGCCTTTTTTATCCATACCATAAGCAAGAGCGGCTGCAGTTGGTTCGTTGATGATTCTTCTTACTTTAAGACCAGCAATTTCGCCTGCATCTTTTGTCGCTTGTCTTTGAGCATCATTAAAATATGCAGGGACAGTAATAACTGCTTCATCTATTTTTTGATCCAAATATGATTCTGCAGTTTGTTTCATTTTAGTTAATATCATTGCAGATATTTCTGGAGCAGAGTATTCTTTTCCGTCTATGTCTACTTTAACAGCTCCACCATCGTTAGAATTTACGATTTTATAGGGGACCATTGACTTTTCTTCGCCAATTTCACTGTCTCTTCTTCCCATAAATCTTTTAATAGAATAAACTGTATTTGTTGGATTAGTAACAGCCTGTCTTTTGGCAGGTTGTCCGACTAATCTTTCGCCATTTTTAGCAAATCCCACCATTGAAGGTGTAGTTCTTCCGCCCTCTGCACTTGCGATAACTTCAGGAGATGCTCCTTCCATTACTGCAACAACAGAGTTTGTTGTTCCTAGGTCAATACCTATAATTTTTCCCATAATGTACTCCGTGCTTTATAATTTTATAAATTTTATTAATAATCTTTTATTTATTTTATGACATTTTGTCATTTTTGCCATTTTGTCATCGCTAATCTGACAATAAGTCTTAATATTTATTGATTAATGGCTGTATTATATATATTAAAAAGATTGTGCCAAAAAATTATAATTTGTTGAGATTAACAATATCGTGTTTATAGACTTTTTCTTAATATTAAAGATTTGAATATAAATAATAAAGTTATGGGTTAATCCGAATAAGTGAATATTAAAATTACTCCAATTTTTTTTAAACAGTAGCTTGATCTTGCATAATATATTATCTTTGCGAATTCTACTCTTAGAAAGTAGTACCCTTAACCATAGCTTAGATTTGTAGTATAATAAACTTAAGAGTAATAAAACTGTTTTGTTTATATTTTTTTTGGTATTATAGATAGATATGTATTTGGTCGAATTAGGGCAAGAAATTTTTTGCTTTATTTTCGATGTCTATTTTTAGTGCTTCTGGACTTTTAACTTTTATAACTCCACCCCACTTTAATATCCAAGACGATAATTCTGGGCTTAATGGAACTTTTATATTTAAAATTAGGTTTTCATCTTCATTGAACTCATTGAATAATAATTGGGAGCTATGGAAATTGCGATTGAGGAAGAATTCTTTGTAGTTTTTGTCGATTTCCAAACTTACTTTATTTAGTTCTCCATGATAAACACCAAATCTGTTTTTGGTAAATTCTATAAAACTAAATTTTGGAATTTCTATAGATTTTTGTTTGATTATTTTAATATCGTCAATATACTGAATAGCGAGTGCTACGTGGTCTTTGTAATATGGAATATATGCTGCTACATACAAAACTCCGTCATATTCAAAAAATTCACGGAAGAGACAGTTAAATTCTGTGTCCTTTTTATTTGGACGCTTGTAATTGACTTTTATCCAAGTTTTATCTGAGATGTGGTTTATGATATTATTGATTGTATCGGAGTATTTTTGGTCAGAGCTGTAGTCAAATTGTCCAAAATTTTGATCCCAATACATCGATTCAGCTGAGTAAGCATTGCTATTGTGGTTTGTCTCTTGTTCAATTTTGTCTATTAGTCTATCTACTTCTACTTCAATTGTTGTGTTATTAAATGAACGCAGATGTGCTTTGAGCATATTTAATGATAATATGTAATTTTTATGATTGTTATGAAGTGTAAAATTATTTGGAGTATTCTGATACTTTGAACTTACTAAAATTTCTTTTTGATTATCAATATTCCGTTTAGATTCTGCATAGGGAACAAGTTTTTCTAATTCTTTGATGTACCTTTGAGCAGATCGAAGTTCCAAATTTTCGTCGAATTCTTTTGCAATTAATTTGATTGTTTTTTGGGCGGTAAGAGGAGTACCTGATAATAGCTTATCACGGAGGTATATGACTTGTTGGATTTTTGACATAATAGTTTTTGTAAGTTTTATTTTTAAAAATATAATATAAGGAAAATAAAATTATTTACGACAGCAAATGACTTAATTATTCTTATTAATATAAAATAAAAGGTTGTATTCTTTTATTTTGTTAATCGAGCATAAGTTAACTTTAAAAATAATAAATAAAATTTGATTCGTCTATCTATCTTTTAAAAATACACAAAGGTTATAAAGATATGAGTAATGGAATTATTATTGCTTTGATAGTGGTAGGGATATTTTTAGCATTTAAATTTTATACTAAGGCAGGCGACAATGTTAAAACGGTTACTGTAACGGAGCTGAAGCAAGCTAAAAAGAATAAAGAGAAATTTATATTGGTAGATGTTAGGGAAGATTCGGAAAGAGCGGTTAATAAAATTGAGGGTTCTTCTCATTTGAAATTGGGTGATGTAAAAAAGGGTTTTGAGAAAAAATTTGCGAAGACAAAAAAAGATGATAAAATAATTCTATATTGCAGAAGTGGACGAAGATCTGAAACGGCGGCATTGATATTGCAAGATTTGGGTTATTCGAATGTATTTTCACTCCAGGGCGGTATATTGGATTATTTAGATAATGAGTAATTTATAATATCAATAAATTAAGGGAACAAACTAAGGATTGATACAACATGGGATTGTAAGTCCTTGTTGTGTAGATATTTAATATAGTATAGATTGAATTTTAGTAGCGAGAGTAATATAATTATTAATAAAATGCAACATAATAGAATTATAGCTTTAGCGTTTGCAGTTGCAATTGTTTTGATTATTATTACATATAATTCTGATTCTCAAGGTAATAGTACAGTGAATGATTTGGAAAAAAATACGAAAAATATTACTGAAAATACAAATGAAAAGGATACTATGAACTTTGAGATTAAAAAGTCTGAAGATGTTTGGAAAGATGAATTGAGCGAAGAGGAGTACAGAATTCTTAGGGGCAAAGGAACTGAACGAGCTTTTTCTGGAAAATATAATCTGCACTTTGAGGGTGGAGAATATTTATGTGCTGGTTGTGGAAATACTATTTTTGATTCTGATACAAAGTATAGTTCACATTGCGGCTGGCCAAGTTTTTATGATGTGGATAGTTCGAAGGTGAAAACTGTGGAGGATCGTTCGTATGGAATGGTAAGGACTGAGGTAGTTTGTGCTAAGTGTGGTGGTCATTTGGGTCATGTATTCAAGGACGGACCAGAGCCTACTGGGTTGAGATATTGTATCAATTCAGTATCGATTAAATTTAAAAAAGATACGACTGAAAATAAATAATTTCCTAATAAAATATTTTTAATAAACAAATGCAAAAGACTACAGAATATTATTTATTAACGTTTTATAAGTTTGTAAAAATAGATAATCCTAAGAAAGAAGTAAAAAAACTAAAACAATACTTGAATGATATTGGTATGAAAGGGAGAATATATATCGGTGGGGAAGGAATAAATGTGCAATGCTCTGCAAATATTGGACAAACCGAGGCAATGAAATTATATTTGGAAGGGCATAAGTATTTCAGCAATATTCCTGATATAGATATAAAGGCAACTCCTATAGATGGGCATAAGTTTCCAAAAATGGCGGTTAAGTATAGAGAAGAAATTGTTGCTTTGGGGAAATTATACCCAGTAGAAAAGCTGAAAGAAGCGACAAATAAAGTGAGTATTGAAGAATTTAAAAATGTATTAGACAATGAGAGTGTTGAGGATTATGCAGTAATTGACATGCGTAATAATTATGAATTTAAGTTGGGTCATTTCAAAAATGCTATTCCTGCAGGGACGAAAAATTTCAGTGAAACCGAACAGTATATTGAAGATTATAAACGTGAATATGGTGATAAAAAGTTATTTATGTATTGCACAGGCGGTATTAGGTGCGAGAAAATTGGTGCTATGCTCGAAGATGCTGGTTTGGAAAATGTATTTCAATTAGATGGCGGAGTTATCAAATATATAAATACTTTTGATGATGGAAATTGGTTGGGCAATTTATATACATTTGACGAAAGGGTTAGCACGGAGGTTGGCACGCATAAAACTCATAGTATAATATCAAAATGTCACTATACTGATGAGCCAACTGAGCATTATTATAATTGTCGATATGGTCCGTGTAATAGTCAAATAATTGCGAAACCGAAGCAATATAAGAAACATTTTGGTTTTTGCTCTGCGGAATGTTATCATAAAGGCAGAGAAGATCTTTACATTAGAGATGTTGCATTTGACACTGTTAGCTACAAGGATATTAGAATAGAAATTAAGTTAGATAATTCGATTATTGCAGAAAAAGTAAGCTTTGTTCAAGAGCATTTGGATATGGAATTGCGAGGGGTTAAGTTCCGCTATGATGTCCCAATTGTTGATAGTACAGCGAAGGTGTTGCGAGATATTGGGCGGTAGAATATTTTTAATTTTATAAACAGTTTTAAATAGGATTTTTTAATCGTATCATATCTATTCTTTAGGTTTGTATCATAATTAAATGATGTAAAATATAAAGGATAATGATATGTGGATTGAAGTATTTAGTACTGGTATTCATAGAGACTCGAATGGGGTAAGTAATGAGTATGATGATGCTAAGTTAAGTAGTATTGTTAAGATGTATAATGAGAGTGTGTTGGAGTCGGACTCGTATGAGGCACCATTGGTAAAGGGGCATCCTCAGTCGAATGCACCCGCTTATGGTTGGATAGAAAAGCTTGCAAAGAGGGGAAAAATATTAATGGCAAAGCTAAAGGGTATTTCACCTGAATTGGGTGATGAAATTAGGAAAGGGAGATATAAGAAGGTGTCTATTTCCTTGTATGGAGATAATATGCTTAGGCATATTGGAATATTGGGTGCTATTCCTCCAGCAGTTAAAGGGTTAAAAAATATTGAGTTTGCTGATAAGGGTAGTTGCAATTATGAACAATCGGAAAAGGATATATTTATTCGACAGGATTTTTCTGAAATAATGGAGGAGAATATATTATTGGCTACGAAATTGGAGTGTGAGAAGAAAGCTAATCAGAGGTTAAAATTGGAAAAATTTAGATCAGATACGAATGAATTTATAGAGAATTGTTTTAATAATAAAATGAATAAATTAACGCCAAGTAGTAAAGAAAGGTTACTGAATTTATTTGAGTTATGCGGAGATATTAATGTCAATAATGTTGAGCTAACTATAAAGAATAGAGACTATACATTTAAGGATGATGGAAATGAGATGATAAAGGGACTTAGGGAATTTATTGAAAGTTTGGAGTTCATTAATTTTGATGTATCGTTTAATGATAGTGATGAGGAAAGACAAATTTTTAATGGATTAGTAGATAATGAGAGGCTTGCTATACATAATAAAGCAATGGACATAAGTCAGAATTCAAAAGATGTTAACTATGAAGAAGCAATTAGCTTAGTATTAAATAAATAATTATAATCAATAATAAGGAGTCGTAATGTCAGTAAGAATAGACGAATTACGAATGGTAGATCCTGTGCTTACTACTGTTGCACAGGGGTATACAAATAGCAATTTTATTGCTGAGAATCTGTTTCCAACGGTACAAGTAAAAAAGCTAAAAGGTCAGATACCTAAGTTTGGGAAAGAAGCGTTTATAATAAAGGATACAAATAGAGCAGTCAGAGCTGATTCGAATAGAATTCTACCGAAAGATTTGGAGCTTATCACTTATGAGACGACAGAAAGGGATGTAGAAATGGCAATAGACTATCTTGAAGAGGAGGAAGCAGCAGACTATACAAGATATGAAACACAGGTAACTAAGGATTTAGTAGATACATTAGCATTGGGCAAGGAAAAAGAAGCTGCTGACTTGGTTCAGGACCCAAATAATTATATTGGAAGTTTGAAAAAGATTATTGACGTTACCACTGCATTTGATGATTATACAAATTCAACAAATCCTCTTGATGAAATAAGTAATGCTGCGTCGAGCATTAGAGGGAGGATTGCTAAGTTTCCCAATACTATGGTTATGGGATATAGTGCATATCAGACATTGATAAATCACCCTGTACTTGTTGGCAAAATTAAATATTCTGGCTTGGAGAAAGTAAATATAAATGTATTAAAAGAGCTTACAGAGATTGAGAATATTTATATTGGAAAATCAGTTCATACATTAGATGGTACAACATTTACGGATATATGGGGGGATAATATTATCTTGGCTTATGTAGATGAGAACGAGAGGGGTAAACGTTCGGAATTTAATCCGAGTTTTGGATA
>Ga0316208_1003569_pt1 | contig 11098 bp, 11 predicted proteins | sample 3monopyrite_MG_FD_204944 | JGI IMG/M metagenome (GOLD analysis project Ga0316208, IMG submission 204944) | Microbial mat bacterial communities from mineral coupon in-situ incubated in ocean water Damariscotta River, Maine, United States -... | ecosystem: Environmental > Aquatic > Marine >... | reverse complement strand
CTCGCAAAATTACCCGAGCAGTCGGCCGCATTAAATTGGGACTGCAGAAAAAGCTATATCTGGGGAACATAGAGGCGAAGAGAGATTGGGGATTTGCTGGTGACTATGTGGAAGCAATGTGGTTAATGTTACAACAAGAAAAGCCCGATGATTTTGTTATAGCGACGGGCCAATCCTATAGTGTTAAGGAGTTTCTGCAAACAGCCTTTGAAATGGTAGATCTTGAATGGAAAGATTTCGTAGAGTTCGACCCACGCTATTTACGGCCAGCGGAAGTGGATTACTTACTTGGTGATCCATCGAAGGCCGCAGAACTGCTTAACTGGAAACAAAGAACAGGTTTTAAGGAACTTGTTTCTCTAATGGTTGAGCATGATATCGATTTAGCTAGAAAAGAAAAAATTCTACAAGCTAGCTGACCTCAATAATCCTTGTATCCACAGCAACTAAGAGGTCAATTCATGAAAGAATACAGTAAAATATATATCGCAGGGCATAGAGGACTGGTTGGTTCTGCGCTGGTTCGCAGACTAACAAAACAGGGATTTACAAACCTTATTACTCGACCAAAATCGGAATTAGACCTCACAAATCAACATAATGTAATTGATTTTTTTCAAAAAGAGCGTCCAGAGTATGTTTTTCTAGCGGCAGCGAAAGTCGGTGGTATACATGCCAACAACACCTATCCTGCTGACTTTTTGTACTCAAACTTAGCCATCCAAACAAATGTAATTGATACAGCTTATAAGTTTGGAGTAAAAAAATTGGTTTTTTTGGGCTCGAGTTGCATCTATCCTAAGCTGGTGCCCCAGCCAATCAGAGAAGATTCACTTTTGACTAGCTCTTTGGAGCCCACAAATGAGGCTTATGCCATTGCAAAAATAGCTGGACTGAAAATGTGTGCTGCCTATCGTAAACAATTCGATTTCGACGCTATTTCCTTAATGCCTACAAACCTTTACGGGCCCGGTGACAATTATGACCTTGAAAACAGTCATGTTGTTCCTGCGCTAATGAGGAAAGCTCATGCTGCCAAAACTACCAGAGCAGAATTCGTACAAGCATGGGGAACAGGGACGATTTTACGTGAATTTATGTTCGTGGATGACCTGGCGGACGCTGCAATATTTTCCATGCTATACTATGATGAAGCAGCACCACTAAACATCGGAACAGGAAAAGATCTAACTATTCATGAACTTATTACACTCATTAACAAAGTTGTAGGTTACAAGGGTACGCTACAATGGGATACGACAAAACCTGACGGTACTCCTCGGAAAGTCCTAGACGTATCACGACTTCATTCTCTTGGGTGGAAACACAAGGTGATGCTTGAAGAAGGATTAAAGCTCACTTACCAAGATTTTCTACAGTCCGTAGAATAAGAGTAGAAGCGAAACACCTAAGTATAGAACTAATAGTGTTTCTTAAGTCAACAAATAACTAGCTAAGAAAGTTTCTTTAGTAGCTGATCAAAGTTATTGTACAAGAAAGTACATTTTAAGTAGCCTCACTAATAACTTGTATAAAAAGTTCGCTGGTTATAGAGAAGACAAATGAACAATGTGAACCATACTACTGCCATTTCCAGAAAATCTACAACACACCATAGTAAAGCATTATGGCGTTCCGACATAAAAAACACCTTAATGTTTCTATGTGATGGTGCGATAATTTTATCGTCGGCTCAGATAGCATGGAATTTAAGGTTTGGTATGTCTCTGATGGCGTCGGACTATATCTTTGTAATTACAATAGGTTGTCTAACCTGGCTACTCACAGCAAATAAAAGCAATTTGTATAAAACTCAGGAGCATTGTCATGCCTGGCAAGGCATACGTAAGGTGATAATGAACTGGGTGTATGTTGTACTCGGAGTTTCTGTACTAGCGTTTGCCACCAAAAGCGGTCAAGAGTTCTCTAGATTGTGGGCGGCTGGATGGTTTGCCTGTTCTTTAGTCGGCCTCTCATTAGTACGAATTGCTTGGAACATTGCAACTCAGAGAGCGGAGCAGGCTGGCATACTCACGACAAAAATTGCTTTAGTCGGAACGGATGAAAAACAGGTTAAAAAAGTAAGCTGTTTTTTAGAAGAAAGTGACCAGCCAATTGATATTGTTTCTGTTTTCATAGAATCCCTCAACACTAATCAGTGTTCTACAAAGAGAGAAACCAACGGGGGGATTACCAATCTAATCAACAACTACCATACATTAGATTTGGATGGGGTTTGGTTAGCTGTCGACTGGAATGAACCCAAGAAAATAGAGTTCTTAAGAAACCAACTTGCGGTATTACCTTGTGAAATTCATGCGCCAATTTTGCCTATAGCCCGCTCATTTCCTAGATACAAAGTAAATCAACAGATCGGTATTCCTGCTTTAACCTTAGGACGACGTCCTTTAGCTGATAACGAAATATTTCTCAAAAGAGCTGAGGACTTGTTCTTTGGCGCTCTGGCTATAATAGCATTGTCGCCATTAATGCTCTTAGTTGCGCTACTAATTAAACTTGATAGTTCTGGGCCAGTTTTCTTTAGACAAATTAGGCATGGCTTTGCCAATGGTACGTTTGAGGTATTCAAGTTTCGTACCATGACTCTAGAGTCATGCTCAGACAACAAGTTCAGTCAGGCCACAAAGAATGATCCTCGAGTAACCCGGATAGGAAAGGTTCTGAGGAGAACAAGCATCGACGAGGTACCACAACTGCTAAATGTCATTCTAGGCCATATGTCTTTGGTAGGCCCGCGCCCGCACCCAGTGGCGTTGTCCAATCGTTATTTGGGTAATATTGATGAGTATTTGGCTCGACATAGGATGAAACCGGGCATCACTGGATGGGCCCAAATTCATGGCTTTCGAGGTGAAACCGATACAGAAGAAAAAATGATGAACCGTATTGAGTATGACCTTTGGTATGTAGACAACTGGTCAATCTGGTTAGACATTAGAATTTTATTTATGACTTTGCCTGCATTATTAGATAAAAATGCATATTAGAAGCATCTAACATTAGGGGGGGATATGCACGACAAACTTCGTGTCTTAGTGACTGGAGGAGCTGGTTTTCTTGGCTCCCATTTATGTGAAAAGTTAGTTCTTCATGGCCATGAAGTCATATGTGTCGATAACTACTTCACAGGTTCCAGACAAAACATTTCACATTTGCTTGAACATAACAATTTTGAGGTTCTGCGTCATGACGTAACATTCCCACTATATGTAGAAGTCGATCAGATATATAACCTTGCCTGTCCTGCTTCCCCGATTCACTATCAACGTGACCCAGTGCAAACAACCAAAACAAGTGTTCACGGGGCTATTAATATGCTCGGGCTTTCAAAAAGAGTTGGAGCAAAGATCTTTCAAGCGTCAACAAGTGAGGTATACGGTGACCCTACCATTCACCCCCAAGAAGAAGAATACTGGGGCAATGTGAATCCCATCGGCCCTCGTTCCTGCTATGATGAAGGAAAACGCTGTGCGGAAACGCTTTTTTTTGACTATCATAGACAACACTCATTAAACATTAAAGTTGCCCGTATCTTCAATACATATGGCCCAAGAATGCATCCAAATGACGGGCGTGTGGTGTCTAATTTTATTATGCAAGCTCTTAGAAATGCACCAATTACAATTTACGGGAATGGCAATCAAACCCGGTCATTCTGCTACGTAGATGACCTTATAGAAGCTTTTTTGCTTTTCATGAATACGTCTAACGATATTACAGGCCCTATAAACCTCGGCAATACTGAAGAATACACGATCTCACAGCTAGCCGAACTAATCGTAGAGCTAACCGGGTCCAAATCTAAAATCCAGTTTAATCCATTACCCGCTGATGATCCTATGCAACGCAGACCTAGCTTAACTAAAGCAACCGAAAAATTAAATTGGCAACCAGAAACACCTATAAAACAAGGCTTATTAAAGACCATTAACTATTTTGAACTGAAAGCTCAAAATGCAACAATCTGATTGATCTGACATAAGACTGATATACTATTTCTAATTCTACAAGGTTGATTCATGAAGTACTCAGCTTTAGCGTTGTTAATCGTTTCACCAATGCTGTTGGGTAGCGTTCAACCAATATGGCAATTTATGTGGATAGTTTATATTGGCCTAATAGGTACTCTTTATGCCATCCGCACACTCAAAGGAAAAACATCTTACTTAAAAATCAGAAACACTTCAGGTCAACGTAAATGGTCTATTTTGTTATTCATAATGTTTATTTTGTGGAGTAGCCTTCAATCAACCTATACAGATCCCCGACTTTGTACTGATAGCTTCTTCCCCACAGAGTGCATGCCACGATTTGTATCGTTTAATCCCCAAAACTCAATCAAGATAACATTGCTTTTTTTGGCTCACTTTCTACTGTTCTGGCTGGTTGCAGATGATCCCAATAGGAATAAGTATAATTTTATAATTTTTCGCTCTATACCAATAATAGCCACTTGTTATGCAGTATACGGGTTGGCCGTGTACTGGGGCGGCAATGAATACATTCTATGGTTCCCCAAAGAACGGTACGTAGGCGCCCTAACCTCCACTTTTGTGAATAGGAATAGCTTTGCCGCCTATCTTGGAATTGGCGTTATCATAAGCATATCTCTAACTTTACACATGTTTTCAAAGCGATTGCCGTTTGGGAAAAAAACTGACTCAAGAGTAACAGTCTCTGAGTTATTTATGACTTTTTCTAACAGTTGGCATATGATACTTATATCGCTAATTCTTCTGACCGCTCTATTATTAACAGGATCAAGAGGCGGGACAATATCAACGATCCTGGGTCTGGTATGTTTAGTTTATCTGCATACATCAAATTCGCGAACGACGAAATTAAATCGCTTCGCAATAATCTTCGTAGTATTATCCTTAGCACTATTTTCTGGATTAAACAGTGGAGATCTACTTAGTGAACGACTACAGCAAAGTAATGTCATAAATAATGAACGCTTTGAAATGTACTCGACTCTCTTGGCAGCGGTGAAAGAAAATCTTTATACAGGTACAGGGTTAGGTACATTTAAAAATGTGTTTCCTCTTTTTAGAGGAAGTAACATTGAGACTGTTTTCTTTCGAGGCCATAATGATTACTTGGAACTAGTTCTTACATCCGGAATTATTGGATCGTTACTTCTGCTTGGTGCTTTGCTACTATTATTCCTATCAATATTGGCAGAAGCTAGAAATGGGTCACGCCACTGTATAGTGACATTTTCGAGCTTGGCAATTACCGTTCAAATCGCATCGCACTCACTTCTAGATTTTCCACTACAAATTCCAGCTGTTTCCTTCCTATACACTATGATATTGGCTCTCGCTCTTTCTTCTTCCGAATCCACCTACACATAAACAATAATTGTGCGAATATACTCATATAAAGCTCTACATTCATGAACATTGCAAAAAACAAACTTCAAATATGTATCATCATGCCAGCCTACAGGAGCGCTGATACGATAGAAACTGCCATTCGAAGTATAAAAAATTGCTCTGTTGGCCTCAAAATAGCTGTATCTGTCAGAAAAAATGATGTTGCTACAATTGAAGCAGTTAAGAAACTAGAACACCCTAATGTGTGCATTATAGAACAAAGTGGAACTGGCATTTCGAACGCACGCAACACTGTGCTGAGAACTGTCACTGCGGATTTTTATCTATTCCTTGATAGCGATGACTCAATAGTGGGAGAAATCCTTGAGTTTTACGCCAGAGATATTAAACACTCCACCGAAGTCTGCTTAAGATACTGCGATTGGATAGCCCAACTACCTGATGGTAGTGAAAGGCAAAAAAAAGTTCCATTCATCAGTAATAGGCATTTGAGCTGTTCTTTACTTTGCATTGAGAACTTTCTTGCAACAGGCGGAACATTATTGGACAAAAGAATAGTAGATGACATCGGCTATTTTGATGAAACATTAAGCCACGGGGAAGATTGGGAATATTGGATTAGGGTGCATAGGAGATATGCCTTTAAAAAAGCACCGTTGATCGGGCTAAAATACCGGCACACGAAGCTATCTCAACTCAGAAGCAGACCATTTTGGATGCAGGAAGTTGATATTATAAGGCGGCACAATCCATCTAAATTTCTTCGAATGTTCGGCATTGCCTGTGCCAAAGGCCGCTACGCAATATATTTTCTTTTAACTTTCAGCGCCAGATCTCATATTGAGAAGCTTGACTACAAAGTAACAGACTTTCTCTGGATTCCTTTTGCCCTGTCTCTAAAACTATTTAAAAGAGCCTTATCCTATCTATAGTGGCTTGATGAATCAGACGTGCTTCACACTGGTTCTTGGGATGAACTTAAATACAACTTCCTGATGACACGACCTATTGTTGAACCCTGTCAGGTCAACATGATCAATTTTTAGTCCCTTTTCCCAGTACCAAAGCATTTCTTCTGCTGTAATATCTCCCGCCCTGTTCTTATTCTCATTTTGCACTTTATTAGCTGGAACATTGACTATAGCAGACTTTCGCCTTGTAACGCCCAATCTTCGCTGGAAAATATGATTAAATATTTGCAGAGATTGTTCAAATGAATTTGGCGCCCTAAAACTCCCCGCCTGAACCATCACAAATACTTCCCGAGTATCAAAAATATTACCATCCACAGATAATGGATAGCCCCAATCCAACTTCCCTTCGCTCCAGCACCAACAAAGTCCATCGAACTGTTCATTTCTAAAATCGATAAACGGGGGAAGCGGTTGATGCTGGTTTGTAGTGTAACAAAAATCCAAATTTTCTCCCAGTCTAAGCGAACATACATACTTGGTAGGATCAAATTGAATAAAACCGTCTAAGTTCACCGTCTGTGTAAAGACTATATCGTCAACCAGAAAAAAAACTCTCGGAGTACATACATTACTCAAAATACCGATCAAGTCACAGCGGAATTCTTTTTGTCTAACCCAACTTATTCCTAACTCAGTTACTTCTGAGATAAGCTCTTTATATGAATTTAGTAATTTTTCTGTACTAGCGTCATAGAGAACAGTGATTTTTATCTTTGGCCGTACGAGGTCATAAAAAGAAGATAGTAAAGCATCTAACTGAATAGGGCGGTCTTTAGAAAAGATCACACATTCCATCAATGCTCCACTATTCCCAACAACAGGAATATTGTCACGCAAAGTAACGAATAGCTGCTCATTAGCATCCATAAGGGTTTCTATTGTGTGATTTGCTCCAATAAAGACACCCATTTTTTTTGCTAAACTTACTAATGCACCTTTGAGCACCTAAACTACTCCAATCCACACCTACTTGATCTAAAAAACACCTATATCTTAAAGTGTGTAACCTGCCTCTTTCGCATCTTCATGAAACATCATCACCGTTTCAATTGAAAACTCATCTAAATCTTTTCCAACGAGTTTCAATTTCCTCAAAATATCACTTGTTGCCGTAATGACATGGCAGCCAACTTTGTTTGCTTGGAAAACATTAAGTAATTCTCTGGGGCTTGCCCAAATCAACTCAGCAGTCTTATTACTATCTAATAACCCAACACACCTCGACATTATTGGTACAGGATCTATACCCGTATCAGCAATACGCCCAGCAAATACAGAGACATAACTCGGCACTTCAGAATCTAGTACTCCTACTACATTCGCAACTTGTTCTACCGTCATTATAGCTGTGACATTGACCTTTACGCCTTTACTCACCAGTCGCTTAACAGTGCTTAGAGAAGATTCTGCCTTGGTATTTGTTATTGGTATTTTTACATAGACATTATCGCCCCAGCTAGCGATTTCAGTAGCTTGCCGCTCCATTTCACTATGAGTGTCTGAAAACACCTCAAAGGAAACCGGCTTATCTCGAATGACTGATAAAATACTTTTTGCAAATTGTCTGTAGTCAGACACTCCGGCCTTCTTCATCAAAGTTGGGTTAGTCGTTAAACCCTGGATATAAGGTAAGTTAGCCATTTCCAACATGGTGGCTTCATCTGCTCCATCCGCAAACATTTTTACGTCTAGTAAATCGTAGAGAGTCATCCTATTGCTCCAACTCATTTAAAATAATATCTACAGCTTGCTCCAAAGAACTTACACGATAATCTAAGTGCCTTGGCTGTCGTTCAGCATAGTTATAATCAATAAAAAATGTAGTGCAGTCGGCAGCTTTTCCAGCAGCAATATCTTTCCACCTATCACCAACCATATAACTCTTACATAGTTCTACATTAAAATCTGACCCAGCCTGCATTAACAGTCCTGGATTTGGCTTTCGACAACTGCAATGGTCACTGTCATCATGAGTACACATGTATATAGCGTCAATATCAAGTTGTTGTTCCAAAAAGATATTTATTTCCTCTACTTTCTGAAGAGTTGTGGTACCTCGACTAATGTCAGGTTGATTCGTAACAACTATGATCAGATACCCTGCTTGCCTCAGTTGTTTTAGACTATTCTTAACTCCAGGTAGTATTGTCACATTTTCTACGCTATCAGGAGGATGAGGTTTTTGTTCTCTAACAATACAATCATTTATGACCCCATCTCTATCCAAAAAAACTGCTTTCGTCACTTGCCAACAGTTTCCCATTTAGTTGCCCGTTCTTTTATGACAGGATGAGATACCAGCAGGTGCCAAACCACAGCTTGGAAGGCTTCAGTGTGAGGAGTAATTGTTTGCGAATTAACCGTTGGAATAATTACACATGCATTGGCATTTTTAGCAGTATACCCTCCCTCTCTTCCCACTATGCCTACCACAGAGGCGTTCACTGACTTTGCATAATCAATAGCTTCAACAATGTTCGCACTAACATTGTTTTCCGCATCACCGCCTCCTACAGACATCACAAAAAGACAATCTCCTGACGTCAGATTACTTACTTTCAACCACTCAGAAAAAACTGTCCTCCACCCTTCATCATTAGTTCTCGCTGTCAATTCCGAAACATTATCAGTTGGTGCATAAGCTTCTATATTAGCAATTTTACGGAAATCATTGACGGCATGTGAGCAATTAGCAGCACTCCCCCCAACTCCTAGAAAAAACAACCGTCCCTTTGATGACTTTACCTGCTGAATCACAGATGCCAGATGCTCTATGGCTTTAGTATCGATACGATTTAATATTGCTACTGCCTCATTCAAATGATCACTTGAATAGCTCATCTTCCATCCTTTTTCTAAGAAAACGATCGGCTTCCCTTAGTCCGTCTTTGGAGCCTACTTCATAAAATCGGTTTACTACTTCAAATCCTGACATCTGCTGTTTTTCACAAAGTGACGAATATACATCAGCAAGATCAAAGGTGGCGATATCCGCCCAAAATTCAAATGCCTCAGCAGCGAATACGCTTAGGCCATAATCTATGTAAGACATGCTGGGTTCCGGTTTGACTTTATTATAGCGTAGAGGAACTCCAGACTCATAAAAAACATTGCTTCTATCCCACATGCCTTGGTTAGAGAATACTGTCAATAATGAAAGCTTGTCTTGTTTGCAAAATGCCGACTGAATATCTGCAAACGAACAACAAAGAAAAGAATCTCCATACATGATAAAGAATTGACCTCCCAACTTGGGCAATGCATTCCTAATTGCGCCGCCTGTTCCTCTTTGCTCAGCTCCATCAAACGAATACTCTATGTTAAGACCCAGCTTCTCTCCATTTCCTACAATCTCTTGAATTTTCTCACCTAGATACCCGACGCATAGCACTACGTTTTCAACACCTTGTTCTCGAAGATTTTCAAGTTGATGAAAGATAAATGGCTTGCCTGCCACTTCTAACAAGATCTTTGGTACATTACTTGTTAATGGGTAAAGCCTCGTCGCCAACCCGCCACATAATACGGCAACAGGAAACATTTTCACGTGAGCACCAGCTTTGTGCCTTCAAAATCAAAATTGAAGCGCATTTCCTCTAATCCAATAGCTTTCATAGCATGTCTTAACTTGTTTCTATCGTACGCATAAAACATCAAAAAGCCTCCACCTCCAGCACCAACTACTTTCCCACCTATAGCTCCATTTTCCAAAGCAGTGTCATACCATGCATTAATATGCTCATTACTCATTCCACTTGAACGTGCCTTTTTATGCTCCCAATGTTCATGTAGCAATTCCCCAAAAGCTTGAACATCACCTGCTTCCAAATATTCTTTGCAATGATAACCAAGTTTTTTAACAAACTCTAGGTTGTTCAGCATATCTCTATCGTTCTCTCGAGTTCTAGAATTCTGATCGGCTAAGATAGTTCCAGCCTTTCGACTAAATCCAGTAAAGAAAAGAAGAAGATTATCTTCTAGGTCAACAAGTGTATCCTGGTTAATGCTTAGCGGGGACGCTGAAACAGAGTCGTTTTTATGAAAGTCGAAGCAGGTTATTCCACCATAAGCTGCAATATATTGATCTTGCTTTCCAATAGGCTCTTTCAACCGGTCTATCTCAACATGACATGCTAACTCAGCCAACTCACTTTGATTGAGGTGATGTCTTTGGTAGGCGTGTAATGCCCTCAACAAAGCGGTTGTAAAACTACCAGATGACCCTAAACCAGTTCCTGAGGGCACATCAGCGAGAGCTGTCAACTCAATCTGCCGTTCCGGCAAATTCATCATCTTTATTGCTTCACGTATGATAGGATGTCTAATCTCATCTTCATGTCGAGCGCTCTCAATCTCAGAGTATTTCAAGTAAATACCTGGTTTAAACGGCCTAAGTACAGATACATATACATACTTATCTATTGCCGCAGAGATCAAAAAACCGTCATTTTCGCGATAATATGATGGCAGATCCGTCCCTCCACCACCAATAGACACTCTTAACGGACTACGAGCTATAATCATAACCTGACTCTTTATAAACTTTTTCAACAATTTCCAACGAAGCTATTGCGTCATCTAAGTTGGGAGATGTTTGAGCACCTATACGAATTTCACTTAGGAATTCGCGCATTTCGCATTCCCAAGAATTATCGGCCATAGGATATTCCCAAGCATAGGTTTCGGGAGGTCCCATTTCTGGTAACATTTTATAGTGTGTAAGTCTTTCAACGCCATAACTTCCCCCCAATCCGTTGATTTCAA
>Ga0316208_1003568_pt1 | contig 11099 bp, 7 predicted proteins | sample 3monopyrite_MG_FD_204944 | JGI IMG/M metagenome (GOLD analysis project Ga0316208, IMG submission 204944) | Microbial mat bacterial communities from mineral coupon in-situ incubated in ocean water Damariscotta River, Maine, United States -... | ecosystem: Environmental > Aquatic > Marine > Coastal... | reverse complement strand
AACCAACCGCGAGGATAACCGCATCGAATTCGTTTCTCAATTTTTCTGCTGGAATATCTTTGCCAATTTCGGTATTGGTGATGAACTCAACACCTTCTTCTTTCAGCAAATCCAGACGACGCTCGACAATTTCTTTTTCGAGTTTCATATTCGGAATGCCATACATCAACAATCCGCCCAAACGATCCGCTCGTTCGTAAACTGTGCAGAAGTGTCCCGCCTGATTCAACTGAGCCGCCGCCGCTAACCCTGCCGGACCTGATCCGACAATCGCGATTTTTTTCCCGGTACGTGTTTTCGGCGGCATTGCCGAAACAAGCCCCTCTTCAAAACCACGATCAATAATCGAACGCTCCATATTTTTGATCGTTACCGGCGGCTCATGAATCCCCAACACGCAAGAACCTTCACACGGCGCCGGACAAACGCGCCCGGTGAATTCCGGGAAATTGTTTGTCTTATGCAACCGGTCAAGGGCTTCTTCCCACAAACCATGATAAATCAAATCGTTCCATTCCGGGATCAAATTATTCACCGGACACCCCGCAGCCATATTGCTCATCATGCCGCCGGTGTGACAAAATGGCACTCCGCAATCCATGCACCGCGCCCCTTGCTGTTGAAGCTCAACAACTGGAAGCTGTACCGCAAACTCGTTCCAGTTTTCAATCCGTTCTTTCGGAGAAAGTTCGCAAGGAGTCTGTCGTGTATATTCTTTGAATCCGGTTGGCTTTCCCATAGTTCTTCTCAATTATCTGTAAACACAAAGTAGGTCAGTATCTTTTCAATGAAATGCTGTACAACGTGGCAGTTTTTTTGATAGCCACAGAGGACACAGAGAACTCAGAGGAATATATTGAAAGATTTTGAGGTAACCCAACACCACTTTTTTGGGGTATTGAGTATTTTTTAGTCATTTCAATGACTAGAATATTTTTTATTTCTCTGTGACCTGTGTGGCTAAAGACTTATTTCACACTACGGCTGCGGTTTCTTTTTCGGCTTCTTTTTCTTTCGCCAGTTCCGCCAATGCTTTTTTATAATCAACCGGCATCACCTTGACAAAGTTGCCAATGTTGTTATCCCAATCAGACAGTATCTCTTCCGCAATTTTCGAACCGGTGAATTGCTGATGGTTTTCGATATACATCTTCAATTCGGCTTCTTCTTCTGCAGAGTCAACCTGTTCTAATTCGACTAAATCCAAGCTGCAATTTGGCAGGAATTGATCTTTCGGTTGATACACATACGCAATCCCTCCCGACATCCCGGCTGCAAAGTTGCGGCCTGTTTTGCCCAGGATGATTGCTTTGCCGCCGGTCATGTACTCACAACCGTGATCTCCCACTCCTTCGACAACCGCAATCGCTCCGGAATTTCGCACACAGAATCGTTCTGCAGCCATCCCTCGCAAATAGACTTCACCAGAAGTTGCCCCGTACAGGCAAACATTCCCCGCGATGATATTATCGGTCGGTTTGAATGTCGATTCTGCTGGAGGAGTCATGATAATCCGACCGCCACACAATCCCTTGCCAACGTAATCGTTGGCATCCCCCACGACTTCAATCGTCATGCCGGATGTCATCCACGCACCAAGCGATTGCCCAGCAGAACCTTTGCACTTAATGTAAATCGAATCTTCCGGCAAACCATTTGGTCCCCATTTCTTGGAAACCGTATGGCTAAGTGTTGTGCCGAACGCGCGGTCGATATTTTGAATCTCCATTTCCAATCGAACCGGCTGACCGTTTTCAATCGCAGGTTGACACTTGGGAATGAGAACCATCTGGTCAATCGATTCTTCCAGTCCATGATTCTGGTCCCGATCACAGTACGTTCCTGCATTCGGATAAAGTGATTTTGGCATAGCCAGTATCGCAGAAAGATCGAGATGTTTTGTTTTCCAATGATCAATTTCATCATTGAATTCCAAACGATTACTTTGTCCGCACATTTCGTTGATTGTGCGGAATCCCAATTCCGCCATCTGCTTGCGGGTATCTTCTGCGACCATGTAAAGATAATTGACGACATCATCAGGCGTACCAGAAAACTTCGCCCGTAATTCCGGGTCTTGCGTTGCTATCCCGACCGGGCAGGTATTGAGATGACATTTTCGCATCATAATACAGCCCAATGCAATCAGCGGTGCGGTTGCAAAACCGAATTCTTCTGCCCCCAGCAAGCACGCAATCGCGACATCCCGCCCGGTTTTTAGTTGTCCGTCGGTCTGCAAGCGAACCCGGCTGCGAAGGTCGTTCATCACCAGCGTTTTGTGAGTCTCTGCAATTCCCAATTCCCAAGGCAGTCCCGCATGTTTAATGCTCGTCAACGGCGATGCTCCCGTCCCGCCGTTATCGCCGGAAATGAGAATGTTATCTGCGTGTCCTTTAGCAACACCAGATGCAATTGTCCCGACACCAACTTCAGAAACGAGTTTGACAGAAATTCTTGCAGTCGGGTTCGCATTCTTCAAATCAAAAATCAACTGTGCCAGATCTTCAATCGAATAAATATCGTGATGCGGCGGCGGACTGATCAACCCAACGCCCGGCGTTGAATGCCGCGTCGCTGCGATGATTTTATTTACTTTCGAACCGGGCAACTCTCCCCCTTCGCCCGGCTTGGCTCCTTGCGAAATTTTAATTTGCAACTCATCTGCATTTGTCAAATACCAACTGGTCACACCGAATCGCCCTGAAGCAATTTGTTTGATTGCAGAACGCTTTGAATCACCATTTTCCATCGACTTGAAGCGGGTGTAATCTTCGCCTCCTTCGCCGGTGTTACTTTTCCCTTTCAAACGATTCATCGCAATCGCGATTGCTTCGTGAGACTCGGCTGAAATCGAACCGTAGCTCATCGCACCGGTGCAAAATCGCTTCAGAATTTCGCTCGCTGGCTCTACTTCTTCCAGCGGAATCGATTCGCATTTTTTATATTTTAGAAGCCCACGCAATTGACAGTTCCGTGTTGATTCTTCATCAGCCAGCTTGGCGAATTCATCATACGCATTCTGCTTCCCTGTGCGAGCTGCTTCCTGAACCTTGGCGATCGTGTAAGGATTCCACGCATGTTTTTCGCCTGTTTTACGCCAGGCGTACAAGCCCATGTTTTCCAATAAGGGCAACCGATTCTCATCCCGCCGCGGGTAACCAACCGAATGACGTCGCAGGTTTTCTTCTGCAAGAATTTCTAACGTCACTCCTTTAATTCGGCTGGCGGTTCCGACAAAACAGCGGTCAATGACATCGCTGTTCAGTCCGACAGCTTCAAAAATTTGTGCCCCTTTGTAGCTGGCAAGAGTGGAAATCCCCATCTTCGCAAAGACTTTGAGCATCCCCTTGGCAACACCTTTACGGTAGCCGGCGACAATCGATTCTTCGCACCAGTCTCCCTCCAGTTCGCCATTTCGCAGTGCCTGTTGAACGGCAGCAAAAGCCATGTACGGGTTGATCGCATCGGCTCCGTAACCGGTCAGCAAGCAGAAGTGATGCACTTCCCTCGCTTCACCCGATTCCAACACGATCCCGATGCGTGTCCGCAATTCATTTTTCACCAGGTGATGATGTAGCGTCCCCGTCGCCATCAGCGAACTCATCGCAACTCGATCTTCGCTTAATGCCCGGTCCGATAAAATCACCAGTGAATAACCATCTGCAATCGCCTGTTCGCTCTGTGCGCAAACCCGATCCAACGCCGCCTTCATTCCCCCAGCGCCTTCCATGCGTGGGTAAGTGATATCAATCGTTTTTGTTTTCCAACCACGATGATCCAAATGTTTGAGTGCGGAAAGTTCGTGATTCGTCAAAATTGGATGAGGCACCGCCAGACGATGACAATCTTCAGGACTCTCTTCAAGCAAGTTACCTTCCGGGCCAATAAAGCACTCCAGCGACATAATCACTTCTTCCCGAATCGAATCGATCGCGGGGTTTGTCACTTGGGCAAAAAGCTGTTTGAAATAATCGTACAACATCCGCGGCTTTTCGCTCAAGCAAGCAAGCGCGGTATCGTCACCCATCGAGCCAACCGGATCCCGTTTTTGTTCGATCAACGGCAGCAGCATGAACTGCATCGTTTCGCTGGTGAAGCCGAACGCCTGCATTTTGCGGAGCAGCTCTTCATCATTTTCAGCATCGACAGGAATGTCTGAAGCAGGCAATTCACCCAGCGTGATGCGTTGTTCCTGTAACCATTGCTGATACGGTTTACGATTCACGATTTCGTGCTTGAGTTCTTCATCATCGATGATGCGTCCCTGTTCAAAATCGACCAGGAACATTTTGCCCGGTTGTAAGCGTCCTTTCGATTTCACGTTGGCAGGATCGATATCGACCACGCCAACTTCACTCGCCATCACAACGCGATCATCATGCGTGACATAATAACGGGACGGCCTTAAACCGTTGCGATCCAACACCGCACCGATGTAATGTCCGTTCGTAAAGGAGATCGAAGCCGGTCCGTCCCACGGTTCTTGAAGTGCTGAATGGAATTCATAAAACGCTCGTTTATCTTCAGGCATTGAATGATGATTTTGCCACGCTTCAGGAATCATCATCATGACCGCCTCAGGCAACGAACGCCCTGCCATCAGCAAAAATTCCAATGCATTATCGAAGACACCGGAATCGGAACAGTGCTCTTCAACAACGGGCATCAACTTCTGCAAATCTTCGCCAAATAGATCACTTTGCATCGCTCCCTGACGGGCGTGTGTCCAATTTTTGTTGCCTCGCAGCGTGTTAATTTCGCCGTTATGAGCCATAAATCGACACGGCTGGGCGCGATCCCAACTAGGCATCGTATTAGTTGAAAAACGAGAATGCACCATCGCCAGATGGGACTTATATTTCGGATTCTGCAAATCCTTGTAGAACGGCATCACCTGATGCGGCGTCATCATCCCTTTGTAAATAATGACTTCTGTTGAAAGCGAACAAATGTAAAACAGCAGGGCTTCGGGATGTTCTTCAGCAACACGCAATCGGTGACTGGCAACTTTTCGAATCACAAACAGTTGGCGTTCAAACGCTTTTTGATCCACCCCATCAGCGGCGGCAACGATCAGCATTTCCATGTAAGGCATACACTCGCGAGCGGTCGGGCCGATATCAGCCGCGTCTGCATCAACCGGCAGGACTCGCCATCCGATCAGTTTCTGCCCTTGCTCTGCAATCAAATCATTCACAACCTGCTTGCAATGTTCCCGTCGCGCAGAATCCTGCGGCAAAAAGACAATCCCGGCTCCATACAAACCAGCTTCGGGAAGTTCTTTGCCGAGTTCCTGCGGGATTACTTCGCGTAACAGTTCATCGGGAATCGCGGTGAGAATTCCTGCTCCGTCACCGGTATTTTCTTCACATCCACACGCACCACGATGTTCCATTTGCCGGTTAATCTGATCAGCGTCATCAACAATTTGATGCGAACGCTCCCCTTTCAAATGGGCAATAAAACCGACACCACAGTTTTCATGTTCGTACTCTGGCGAATACAAATCGTGAGCCAGCGGATAACCATCTTTTCGTATTGGACTACTCATACCATCTTCCCTCAAAACTTATTCCATCACTACTTGAAATTCAAAATTCTGATTTCAAAACAATTCAAACCTAGTCGGTCAGGCTTTCCAGCCTGACAAATGTGGTTTCCAAGATGATCGCCTCTTGTATTATCTGCGACGCCACCATTTTCATACGGAAAGTTTGCGTACCAGTGCGTCAGGCTGGAAAGCCTAACCTACATTCCTTCCACATATACTTTACGAACGACTCAGGCAGAAACCGGACAAGAAACTGTCTCGATGTGACTCTTCTGAAGTGCGTCTATCAACTTAATCGCTGCCAGCGATAACTCGCGTCCTTTGCGATGGATGATCCCCAAAGGTCTCACCCAGGAAGTTCCTTCAATCTCTAACGAATGCAGCCGACCGGCTAACGATTCTTCAATAACTGTCGGTTTGGGCAACAACGCCGCCCCGGAACCAGACTCGACATCCCGCTTCACATATTCAACGTTGTCGAACTCATGGACTATATCTACATGGACGCCAGCTTCTCGAAACCAGCGATCTGTTGCTCTGCGTATTTGTAAATTCGGACTAAAACCAACACATCGAACCCGATTCAAATCGACCGGCTTAATCGAAATTTTGTTGAACCAGGGGTGCTTCTTTCCGACCGCAACAACCATCGGCTGATCCTGCCAATGCACACAAGTAAATTCCTTTTGCGATTTCGGAAACGAAACCAGCCCCAACTCATCCTGCTCCTGCTCCACCCGGCGGTAAACTTCATCCGGGTGAACATAGTCAACCAACACCTCAACTTCAGGATACTGAGCCTGAAACTGATCAATCGTTTCGTTGATGTGCAATAATCCGACCGAATAGATCGCAGCGACACGAACCCGCCCCGTCACACGATCTCCCATGCTTCGGATTTTATCTTCTAATTCATGAAATGTCGCCAGTAGATCGCGAGTTCCTTCAAAATATATCTTTCCCGCCGCTGTCAGTTCGAAAGGTCTTTTCGACCGATCAACCAAACGTACACCCAGTTGTTTCTCCTGCAATTGCACCGCCTGGCTGACCGCAGACTGCGAAACATGCAGATGATCTGCCGCCCGAGAAAAACTGCGTTTCTCAACCGCATCGCAAAACATTTCTAAATAACGCAGGTGCATTTCTGATTCCAGACTTGCATATATAAATATAACTAATGATACCAATGCCTTAATATTAATAAATTCAGAGTTACGATTATGCAAGGCTCAAATAAAATGTCAACCCGCAGCGAAAAACTGGCCTCGTTTATAAGGTCCATCGATATTTGATCAAGGAATTTTGGATCGCCCGCAAAGTGACCAAAAATGGGTAACTGACTGTGGAAAATCGTAAGTGGGAAAGCTTAAGGAAGGCTCGAACAATTACAGTCTGGTTTCATCTAGGATACGACAGTTATTAGTCGAACGGCCCTCAGATGTTTCCTCTGCTTCTTCAACGCTTTGTTGTTGCAGCGATCTTAACGCGATCACTTCTGCAATTTTCTGAATCCCTGCTGCTGGGAATCGCTTGCGGAAATCGACCATCAGCGAGTCATCGAACGGCGATTCTTTTGTTTCACCGATGATCATATTATCACTCACTTGCGCACATCGTAGAGGTCACCAAAAGATAAAGTGAGCAAAGTAAGCCAGCCGTGCTGGTGAATTCTTCAAAACCGATAAAGAATTGCAGATAAGGATTTTCCTGGATCGCTGCGACGGTTTCTCGATCCGTCAGTCCCTGTTTTTCTTTGATCAATAACGCCCCCAATGCAAGGCGAGCCGATTTAATCGGTGTCCCCTGATCCGAGCTTAAACCGGCATGATAAATTTCTTCCGCCAGATCCCTGATAACCGTTGAGCGAGCAGCACCCAACGATTTCCTGGATCAAGCTGACCGCTAAAGGGAAGATAAAAGCTGGGGAATTCCAACTGCTGAGGAATCTTTTTTCGGTACATTCTGCCACCATTTTTGTAAGAAAGCCGCCCGCCTGCCGGCTCCAATCGCCACGGCTCAAATTTCAGCCGCAAGGGTTTTGGCCCAATTCACGAAAAACTCTTGCACTCAAGGTCGAAAGAATAGCAACTTCAAGCAATAAGAAAAGAGCATAACACTTAATCAGCAAGCCCTAATTGGAAATCAATCGGGATGTCTGTGTCGAACAGTAGGGGCAAATGGGGCCTGAATAACCTCGAATAATCACTAAAACAAGATTCTTCCCCTGAGCCATTTCGCTCGCCTTTACCGATTTGCCATTCAGGTCGGTGAAAGTTAAATCTGCAACTCCTGCTTCCAAATCGCCATTAGACTCTGGAGAATCTGCAAAGGCAATTGATTGATGATCGATTCCGTACCCATCATCCGAGTAGCCATAGTCTCCATAAGCAGGTGCAGCCGAATCGTCTGATTGCACCGTGGGAGTTGATGATTTTTCTTCTTTGGTGCATGCCGCAATTAAAAAAGGACAGAGTGCAACAATCGCATAAAGAGAATCTCGTTTTATCACAGAATGGTTCCTGCTGAGTGATTTAACGATTAAAACGGAAGGGACGCTTTCAAAGATTATTGCAGCTCAACGCCCACAGTACAGAAGGTGTTATTTGAAACCAAGCCTGCCATTGCTTTTTCCCGACGCAAATCCAGTTTGCACTGGCTCTCCCTCTGCCCGTGCTGTATGGGTTATACGGGATGATCCACGGCAGAGGATTGTAACTGGATTATGTGGTGTAGAGATCGCGCCTGTTTTACTACACCGGGATGAGCGAGTCAGTCCAGTTATGAGGAATCGGTTGAGCCAAACTGTTCTGGCGACTGTTTGTTCTGCGGATTGATTATCTTCAGAAATACTTCCCAGCCGATTTGACTTTTACCAAATCCTTATTTCCTTTTGCGGGGAAATAAAGACTCAGGGATGAGACATCGTAGCGAAGCAGAGTGAATGGTGTTTGCTACTTAATGCCGGTGGATGCGGCGAAGTTCGATAGAACGAAACAAACGGGTTCGCCCCGATCAACTTCTCTGAAGAGGTTCCCCATGAATAAGACAACAGCGTTATTTCTTTCAAGCCTTTTTTTTCTTACCGGGGTTATTCTCGGTTTGAATGGTCGCGATTCAGGCATGCGGAATTCTGCCCATGCAGATCATATCAATGCGAGCGCGGTTGATCAGGTTTATCGGCAACTGGCAGGTGGGAAAACTTCACTGGCTGATGGAAGCCAGCTTCTCTCTCGCATCTCCCAAATTGCAACTCCCAGCGTTGTGCATATTCAAAGTGAACGCCGAACGGCTACTTCCGGATTGGTAGAAGAAACGGGATCGGGCGTCATCATGATGAGTCCAAAATCAAAGATGCCATTTGTCGTCACTAACAGGCACGTTGTTGCAGGAGCAGACTTGCACGATATTTCCATCCAATTACACGATGGGCGAACCGTTAATCCGATTGATGTCAGGATGGATGAAAAATCTGATATCGCCGTGTTGATGATCAACGAAACCCGTGTGCAACCGGGACGTTGGGGAGACAGTGACACAGTTCATATTGGGCACATGGTGCTTGCGATGGGAAGTCCGTTCGGTTTGAGTCAGTCTGTCACGTTTGGCATTATCAGTGCCAAGGGGCGACGTTCGTTACGACTTGGCGATGCAAACGGGGTCATCAACCAGGATTTCCTTCAAACCGATGCCGCGATCAATCCGGGAAACAGCGGCGGTCCGTTAATCGATATGAATGGTCGTGTCATCGGCATCAATACCGCAATCGCCTCCAACAGCGGAGGCAACGAAGGTATCGGTTTCAGTATTCCGAGTAATCTGGTCCGATATATCGCAGAACAACTTGTCGCACACAAGACCGTTCGCAGAGCATATCTGGGCGTTAAACTGGACCCCGATTTTGATCGCGAAACGGCTCAAAAACTGGGGCTGGACCGTGTTCGCGGTGCCCGTGTTGTCGAAGTTTACAAGCAGACTCCCGCTTCGCGTTCCGGTTTGCACGTCGAAGATGTCATCCTTTACTTCGGTGGTGTCGAAATTCAGGACGAAAATCATTTGATCAACATCGTTTCGCTGACGACTGTCAATACAACCGTCAAAACGATCATCCTGCGTAACGGAAGAAGGCAGACATTACCCGTCACGCTGGGAGACCGTAGCGATCTCGAAAAACGTAGCGAAGCCCCGCTGCATAAGAAATGGCTCGGAAAGACAAAGTAAGGAATGCTCGAACAATTACTGTCGTCATTTCGATGCTCTGTTTTCTTAGCCGATGCTAATCTCAGCACGACCTTGCTGCGGAAATAATTAATTTTTCAGCGGCAAGCCAAATGCAATTGTACATAGAAGGTAACGATTCAGACCTGTTGCAGGAGAAACTATTTATTCAAAAGGAACACAGGCATTCCTTTTATTCAAAAGGAGTACAGACATTCCTGTCTGTTTTGTAAGAGTATGCTCTGTTACAGGCAGACAAGAATGTCTACCCTCCGTCCAAAAGGAGTTTTGCATAAATAGAGGTTCCTTAAACATCGCTGAATAGTTACCACAGGATTTAATTTGCGTTTGCGGTTCTTTCGGGAGGATGAATTTGCATTGTTGCTCGCAAGCCGGGTAGCAGGAGACCATCCGGGTTTTCAACTTCTGCCCAGACCCGTACCTTCTGGGCAACGGCTGAGGCGGCTCCATCGATAAACCGAATTGTTCCATTGAACGTCGCATTGTTGATCTGCGCTGAAATCGCTGGGTCTTCGAGCCGGACGACAACCGGGTCTCCAATTTTTATTTTGAAGGCATCAACGACTTCAATGTTTCCGATCACTTTCAGGATTTTGAAATTGGTGATCTCCATAATTTCACTTCCCTGCTGAACAGACTCTCCCGAATTCAGCAGCCGGCGCGTGACCATCCCGTCAATCGGACTGATAATCAGATGTTCTTTGAGTCGTTCTTGGGCCTCTGCCAATTGCAATTTGCGAACTTCCAATTCATTTTCCGCTTGTTCGATTTGAAGCTCTGTTTGTTCTGCTGACAGCTGCAAACGTCGTAATTCATAGCGGGTAACCACCTGCAAGCCTGGTCCGGCATCCATTTGCTTTGCCTGCTCAAGTTCTGCTTTCGCGACTTCGCTTGTTTTCACAGCCAGTCGAACTTCAATATTATTTTCTGTTTGTTTTTTTGCAATCGCTACTGTTGCCCGCGCGACATCATCTTGCAATCTGGTAAGAACCTGCCCGTGTTTAACCTGATCCCCTTCTTCAATTTTCATTTCAGCCAATACGCCGGGTCTGTCTGAAGCAACTTTGGCTTTGTAAAGCGGCTCCATCGAACAATTCGCGACATAAATGACCCGCTCAGGTTGTGAGTCCTCAGCGATACAAACAACTTCTCCATGAGTTGCAAGCGAAACCGCCAGCAACCCCGCCAGAAATAATTCACCTCTTAATGAATGGATCATCTTGCTCCTTTTTGAAATCCAACTTGTCAACATGATTTTACTATACCGTTCAACCATTAACTCTGTACAGACCTAACCCGGCATAGCCGGAAC
>Ga0316208_1003566_pt1 | contig 11100 bp, 8 predicted proteins | sample 3monopyrite_MG_FD_204944 | JGI IMG/M metagenome (GOLD analysis project Ga0316208, IMG submission 204944) | Microbial mat bacterial communities from mineral coupon in-situ incubated in ocean water Damariscotta River, Maine, United States -... | ecosystem: Environmental > Aquatic > Marine > Coastal... | reverse complement strand
CCACCGACGAAATCAAGCAGTCACTCACAACTGTATTCGATGATCGACTTCCAAAGTGGAATTATCGAGCCATCCCATCCAGACCATAATGCGACATTTATTTGTCGCCCGGTCCTAACATGTGGATCTGCGGCGGTGTCAGTGTCAATTATCACATGCTCAGCGACTTCCGCACGCAGCATGTTGAGTTCCTCGACGAACTACTGACCGACACCATCGCGACGCTGCTGCATCAGGGGCTCATCTCGCTGGACGTGCTCGCGCAGGATGGCATGCGGGTGCGGGCCAGTGCCGGAACCAGTTCCTTCCGCCGCGGAGAGACGCTCGAGAAGTGTCGCCAGGAGGCGCAGCAGCGTGTCACGGAACTGCAGGCCGAACGCGCTTCTCAGACGGACGCCGCGGAGAGTTCGCCACGTCAGGAAGCGGCCCGTCAGCGTGGGGCCGAAGACCGGGCGCGGCGTGTCGATCAGGCTCTGGAAGAACTGGTCGAACTCCAGGCGAAGAAGGAGAAGCGGAAGAAGGGCGACGGAAAAAAGGCTCGCGCATCGACGACCGATCCCGAGGCTCGCAACATGAAGATGGCCGACGGAGGCTTTCGTCCGGCGTTCAACGTGCAGTTCGCGACGACCGGCAAGACGCGGCTGATCGTGTCGGCGGGGGTGACGAATCAGGGCAGTGACCGCGGCCAGATGACTCCCATGCACGAGGACATCAAACGTCGTTACGGCGAGCAGGCGAAGCAGTATCTGGTGGACGGCGGCTTCGCGACGGTGGGCGAGATTACAACCATGGAGCAGGACGGCGTCGAGGTTCACGCTCCGATTCACGGCGAGGACCGGCTGCGAAAGAAGGGCACCGATCCTCACTCGCGTCAGCGGGCGGACACCGACGAGATGTTCGAATTTCGCAAGCGGATGTCGACGGACGAAGCGAAGGCCCTGTACAAGGAGCGTCCTTCGATCGCAGAGTTCCCGAATGCGGTGTGTCGGAATCACGGCCTGCATCAGTTCCGGTTACGAGGTCAGTTGAAGGTTCTGGGCGAGGTGTTGCTGCATGCTCTGACGTACAACTTCGGCCGTCAGCAGAGTCTGGGATTCATTTAACGCGGCGGGGAACAGGCTTCATGGCCGGTTCCCAGTCGAAAACAGGATGACAACCGCATGATCCAACGCCTCGGGCGTTGGCTTGACGACAATCGAACCCCTCGGTCGAGCCCGCCCGCACGGGCTCACTGAAAAAATCGCCTCGCCGAGGTGGGGGGAAACCTGCGATCCACTCAAAAACTCACAGGCTGGGAGTGTGCGTCGAGGGGACCAGAGTCTAACGTTGTCAAATCGTGCCTGAGCGAACTCAACTTGACAGTACGAAAAGGCGACTGCCATTCGGAGGGTTGAGGACTTCCTCGTTGTTTTCAACTCTGGAACACTGAAGTGGGCGAACTGCCTCGAAAAGGAGATGACTGTGAATGATGCCCGACGCGATGATGGACATTGATCGAAACATCCGGCAACTGGTCGCTGAGCTAAACGAATTTCCCGGAATCGTCACGTTCAGCAGCTGCGGCGGGCACCAGGAAGTCACTCTGATTTGTCAAAAGCCGTTTGGTGAATTTAATGTAAACTTCTACGTTTATCCACTTCATGGAGGGTGGCGATCACTGGAACTGATCGCCTCAGTCATGAGCGAGAGCATCGAACACGGCAAGCTAACCTTGACCATCTGGTCAATGGGTGGAGGGACGTCCGTCTGCTTTGAGTTAGCTGGCTGTGACAACGCTGACCCTGACCTGTTGGCTCGCAGCCTGTTGGTCGCCCGTGCAACGTATGACGACGACTTCTCGGTCATGTAAGCAATGCTGACAGAAAACACTCCAGTCCGACGACCGAAATCAGGCTCGATCTTGTCCATGACTTGTGAAGTCGTGAATCCGATTGACGTAAACCGCTGGTTGTCAGACTTCGTCAACGCGGAGAAGACGCACGTAAGGCATCCCGGGCGCGGTGTGACGATTCTGTGCGAGAAGTTCGAATCTCGCCGAATTCGTATCCAGAGAATAGGGTCGCCGCGTTCACGGATGTGGTGAATAAGATCACGCGACGTTCTAATCCGGTGAACCTGAAGCAATTGATTCAGGAGCTGAATCTGACACTGCCCCTACTGACCGGGATGAAGAATGACGGCCACCGAATGATCCTAAGTTTCGACCACATGGGCTCGGGACTGTCGCCCGTGTTGCGGCATCTTTCGCTCGGCCCCTGCTCGGTTCGATGTCCGGCGGCAACTCCACGGACGCTCGGTTCAAGTCGTTTTCGCAGGGCTGGTTCTCAGGTTTCGATTGTTGTTTCGATGGAGGGTCTAATCTTTTGTTCAATCTCAGCGTAGAGGTCTGCCTCTTCGCTGGCGGTTTCCAATGAGACGATCAGGGAATATCTGGCATCTTTCTGCCAGCCATTCAGGTGCTTTCGTTCTTTCCACCATCCGGAAACCGGGTAGACGGCCAACACACCGGAGCTGGCCAGTTGAGCGGCTGTGCCAGTCCAGACATCGGAGTGAATGGACCCTTTGTTGCGGTACCAACTGCCCAATGCCCATTCCTGTTCCTCGGTCGGTGAAGTCGGGTCGGCATCTTCGTCCTGAGCATCAGCACTGATTCTCGCAAGGAACTCGTCGATCGGTTCCAATGGTCGTTTTACGTCGAAACGGAGACCGTGCGACTGGTATCTATGTTTTCGAGTCCACCCTCGTTCGCCGGGATTCGGCTCGATGAAATAGGACAATGTGACTCGCATGGTCACATCCGCTCCACCAAGTTCCGTCAAGACTGAGCTTGGCCAGGGCAACTCGTGGATGTGCATGTGGTTGGTCTTGATTTCATTCTTGTCGTTCTTGCGGAACGGACGGAACGATTCTTCGACAATCATCGTTGCAGCATTGCCAACGCTGGCGAGTGCTTTCCCAAGGTCGGGCACTCCGTAGCCGTATGTTCGCAGACGGGGAACCTTCTTCTCCGGAAACTCTTCGAGCATCTTTTCTGTCCACCGGGCTGAATGCACCAGCAGGGCACGCACTGTCTCAGGCCACAGCGTGGGATACTGAATCCAGATTAGCGCTGCATATCGTGACGCCAGGGCCGTCGCTGCACTGGTATCCCCAGTCGTTGTCAGTTGAGAAGTTCCCATCCCCATTCGAGTTGTTAACAGAGACAGATCGTCGAGGAAATCGGCGTATCCGGTTGCTGGATTAATGGCGTTATTTCCACCTTCCATGACGATATCAGGCTTGAACGGCCAGGAGTTTTTCCAGACCATCGATGTTCGGCTGGAAGGACTCAGGCTGCCCTGCTCAGCGATCGTCTTCCAGTGCTGGACCGGCAGCTCATGAATGGTTTTCTTCTTCGTCATGGCACCAACACTGATCGCGTTCCATGCCTGACTGGGGTCTTTGATCGGATCGACCGCATTCGTACTTGGATATTCTTTGCGTCGGGCCAGTTCGACATTTCCCGCAGAAACACAAACCAGTCGTCGAGGAGCGTCTGGCGATTCAGTGCCAGCGCATAGGCCGTCAAGTGCTGCCGACCATGACGACGGGAACCCCTCGTCGCGGCCATCCTCAGCAGTCACCGTGAGGCAGAACGCCCGCTGTTCTCGTTGGGCAGCGATCTCGATTCTGGACATTGCCTGTGACGTGACTTCTCCGTAGAGGTCCGGGTTGATTGCTCGTTCTCTTGAGTAGATCTTAACCGACTCCAGCCGATGTCCGAGTTCGACGTTGTTTCCAGAATTCAATACCTCACTGAGGCAACCATACAGCGAGAGTCCAGCCATTTCCGTTCCGTGGCCATCCACGTCTGCTCCAGTTTGATGCGGCAACACCTGCAGGACGTGTTGAGGATCAATCGCGATTTGGAGCAATGGATGCCCCGCCTGAATTCCGGTATCAAGGTGGCAAACGGACGGAGCCGTGGCAGATGGTGCAGTTGTCCGATTCAGCAGTTCATCGAAGAAGTCAGCCTGATCTCGTGGTGCAAGATTCAGAAACTCGCAGTTTGGAATGCGGGCAAACCGAAGCTCAGCGAGCACTTCAAATAGTCCTTCGATCTGAGTCAGTTGCTGGAACGAAGTTTCGGCAAGCAGAATAATTCGTTCCGGAAAGACAATCCTGCGTGCTGTTACTGCAATTTCAGCGCGTGAGGATCTGGTGACAAAGTCTGCAACGTCCGCTTCGTGCCCGTCTTTGCTTCGACGAATCCAAACTTCAAAAGTGCAAACATCCGCGTCGGCTGGTACTTCGAGAGTGTCCGTCCAGAACGACCTGATTGTTGCCAATCGGATACTGTTGATGCTCTCTGTGAGGTTCCTGTTCTTCGGCTTGCCGGACCGCTTGTCGTCGTCGTGACAATAAGCCTCGAACTTATTGAGGAAGATGCTCTCTTTGCCTTCGGGAATGAAGACTGTGGCCTGCATCACACCGTCAACCACCCGTGAGTTTAGAAGTTCGATTCCGCTCTGGAGGCGTTCGAGGCTTTTTAATGCCAACTTCAAGCCGTCGTTGCTTTCAAACTGCAGCGTTGTGCCGCTGGCATTCGCAGCAGCCGGAGACGCGCTCCGCGATTGTTCAACACCCTCTTCGATCTCATCCTTCAGTCGCTGACCGTGTTGAACGCGAGAAAGCCCTGTCGGCAATTTCAACTTTTGCTCGCCGCCTTGGCCAGCGTAGGTGTAGCGTTCATTTTGTCCGGTCTTGCCGGGGAAGAGATGTGGGCGGTTCATTCAAGGGTGTCACTGTCTTGATGGAGCCTTCAGGTCCAACTTCGTTGTGCGATGTTGCAACGCCAGATTCAAGGCGGCGGTAGTTATCTGTGCCGTGTCCTGTAAGACGTGTGATTTTGCCGCATCGTCGCAGGCCCGGCACATTTCCGCGTGACTCAGTCCATCTGCGGTCTCCCAAAGAGCCTTCCAGCCAATTCGGTTACCGAGAAATCGCTTCAGGCGATTCTGCACCAACTGCTTGAACTGAGGTTCCGTTGGCAACAAATATTGAATCACGTCGTCAAACCTACGGAACAACGCGCCATCGAGCATCCCGATGTAATTGGTCGCTGCCAGAATCAAGCTGTCCGATTCTTCCTGTTCGAGAAACTGAAGAAACGAATTCAGCACTCGACGAATTTCACCGACGTCGTTGCCGGCTCCACGATCAGCACCGATGGCGTCAAATTCGTCAAAGAAGTAGACGCCTCGCGTCTGCGTCATCGCTTCAAAAACGAGGTGCAACTTTGCGGCAGTTTCCCCCATATACTTCGTAATCAGGCCATGTAGCTGGACGTTAAATAACGGTAAATTCAGCTCTCCAGCGAGAGCTGAAGCGGTCATCGTTTTACCGCAACCAGGAGGGCCAACGAGCAACAATTTACGGCGAGGCGAAAGCCCATGATTTTGCAACTTGTCGGTGGCTCGGTACTCCAGTTTTACGTTTTCGAGCAAATTGCGAGTCTCGTCGGCCAGCACCATTTCGGACAGTCGAGTCCGAGGGTACGACACGCTCAGCAGCCCTGCCAATTCACCAGTCGGCTTCGTGATGGGAACGGCTTTGGGCTGGGAACCGTTATGCACCTGAGCCTTAATGCGGTCGGCCAGATCACGTAGTTCTTTGGCTAGTTTCCCATCGCCGCTTCGAGCTGTCGAAGCGGCAATCTGTAGAGCGACAGACACAAAGTGCTCGTCATCACGCGAAAGGTGACTCTTCAGTAGGGCTCGGACTTGTTCTAAACTGGCCATGATTGCAGCGATTCCTTTGGAAATTCAGTCTACCAAGGCGTTCGAGTGGCGTCACATGAATAGACATCGGAGCCCGAAACAACAAAATTTACCGGAACAGAAAACGAAGCGTCAGTTCTGTTTGGAATGCCTCGATGATCGCGACCAGAAGGGTGGGTTGGCCGCTGAGACAAAAACACCGTCAGCCGGAATCCGGTCCGGTGGAGAGCAACTATCAAATATTGTGTCTAAGCCAGTTTGGTTCAGGCTGCGGTTTCTATGGAAGATTTTTTTCTGAGGATCGCTCCAGTTTCTTTGGGTTTCAAGTGTGTTCGTTTTGTCCGTCGATGCAACGAACTCCCTGCAGCAAGGACGTCCTGCCCCGTTACTTCTCCGTGGCATTTTGACCGTATCGTTGTTTCAGTTCATCAAAATCGCTTCTCGTAATCGATGGGCCGCGTAAAATCGTTGGCCCTGTTCAAGATTCAAATGTTGCGATCGAATCCTGAAGGCTGTTGTATCGAAGAAATACGGCAAACATGGTCTTGATTGAGAGCCAGGTCGATTGCTTCGGGGCGAATGGGCGTCTGGTTGGAATTTCGTGAACACATTTGACATCATCCGGCGAGTGTTCGTGGATGTGGTACACGGGAGCCGAGATGAGGAATAGCAATTGGGACGCTGCCCGGTGCAAGCTCGAAGAACCATTTCCGTCTCCTACTCGATTTGGGCGACCTCAGTGGTGGTTTGACGAGTCTCGGTCTGCATTGATGCTGGCAGTCGTGATCAGTGCCGCCATCGTCACACTGATTTTGACTGTCGCGTTGCTCAGGCTGCGGATGATGCCTGCTGATCAGGGAAAGCCTGGAAATCCTGAGGTTAAGGTCGAGCAGGTCATGCTTGGCGGAGCGACAGGAATTCCATCCGATCTGGATGATCTGCCGGACACGACGCAGGACACCATGATCGCGCAGGGTGACGCACAGCGACCTGTGGCCGATATCAAACAGGTCGATACGCCGCAAGTTTCTGGAAATCTGCCAACGCCGAATGCTCGGCAAACGACGAGTTCCGCAGAACGGAAGCAGGCTGGACGAGCCAGTCAGGAATTGGCAACTGCGCTGGATAAACTGACTCGCCCGCAGATCGCTGGCTTCCAAGGTCTCAGCGGTCTGTTCAAGGTCGATCCCAGCGTCAAAAGCATCGTCTACGTGCTGGACAAGTCGAGCAGCATGGGGGGCTTGCCCATCAGCAGTGTGAAGGCAGAGCTGATCCACGGAATTCGTGCTCTAAAGGAAGACCAAAAGTTCGGAGTCATCTTTTTCGATTTCTCTGCCTGGCCGACGATGGCAGGGCAAGGCCAGGTCGTCACAGCGCAGTTGCAGGTCGGTGGGTTTGCATTGATGCAGGCGACCACGAAAAACCAGCAGAATGCCGAGCGCTGGATTCAATCGATTGGCGCAGGTGGTGGTACCAACCCGGTTCCCGCGATGGCGATGGCGATTCATGTTAAGCCTGAGATGATCATGCTGCTGTCGGATGGCGAATTCGCCCCCAGTGCCGTCGACATTATCACTCAGCAAAATCAGAAGGAACGTGGGGCGTCCGGAAGAATCGACTGTGTGGGACTGGCGGAAAATATTGTGACACTTCAGGAAATCGCTAAGCAGAATGCAGGACGATACTACGCCGCTAGAATAGGACCGTGATTACATGGCCGTCATTGGTTGTTTGTGCCTCGAGAGACCGTGACGGTTGTCAAGTGGTTTCGGAGCGAATGATCGTACAAGTTTCTGATTGCAAGTTTGATCACACTGAATTGCAAGTTTAATAACACTAAGGAATGCGTTCGGAATAAGTTACCGATACCAGCACGCCGCTCATGTGAATGATTGCTGATAATTCACTCGCTTGCGCGTCGTGCTGGTATGAAATCGGGACGTTGTTTCCGACTTGTTTCTAAGAGGAGCGCTGCTTGATGTGGGATATGTTAATTGGCGGCGGCGTAATGGGTTTAGGCCTGATTGGGATGGGCTTGATTGCGCTGGTTCTGTTCGTCGAACGCTTGATTGCGTTTCGGCGAGAATCGACCGACATGGAAGAATTCGGGCCGAAATTCGCTGAACTCATGGATTTCGCCAGTAGCGATCCAGCCAACGCGGACCGCTATCAGGACGAGGCGAAGTTGTTATGTGAACAGCATCGAGGGCACATTGCGGAAGTTTATTACCTCGCGATCGGACACCGGGCGTCGGGGCTCGCGACGGTGCGAAATATCCTCAACAAACATATTGATCATACCGTGATCCCCAGACTGCGAGCCCGCATGAGATTCATGGGAATGCTTGGTAAAGCCGCTCCAATGGTGGGACTTCTGGGAACGGTTTACGGCATGATGGGTGCCTTCGGCACGATTGCCGGAGTGGAAGGTCAGGGAGTTGACCCCAAGCAACTGGCTGGTGACATTGGCCTGGCCCTGAGCACGACGTTTTTCGGGCTCCTGATTGCAATTCCTGTAATGTTCGGCTCGGGGTATTTGCGATCACGAATTGAACAATTTGAAGTCGACCTGGAGCGCTACGGGGATCACTGCCTCGACCTGCTTTTTCCCGCTCATCCGCCGTCGTCTGGAAGTAGTCGGCCACCCGCTGCGGGGCAAAGTCAAAGTCCGGTGTCGTCCACTGGTAGCATGAGTTGACCATTCAGGAAAACTGAATTGCTGTGGTTAACGCAGGGGAGGGCGTCGATGACATGGCGGGTTCGAAATCAGAACAGTTCAGCAGCTGCGATGGAGTTTTCTGCGGAGCAGTTGAAGCAGATGCTTCAGTCTGGACTCATGGGTGAGCAGCAGCAGTTTCTTCCGCCCGGTCAGCCGGAAGACGGTCCGTGGCTGTCCGCGTTTCAGGCACTCATTCAGCTCAACAATGATCCGAATTCTTCGGAAGATGCGGCGAGTCGCGATGAAGGGACAAAGACTCATGGCGCGGGGCAGTCAAGTCCGACTGCTTCTTCGCCGACTCAGGAGAGCTCCAGTCCCCAACGGGGCGGTCGTCAGAAGAAAGTGCCGTCTCGCAAACCTGGCGAGTCCCGGACAAAATCCACGCCGAAGCAGCAACGTGTGCCGAATGAGAAACGCTCCGCCACTGGGAAGGGGCGTTCAACCGACGATGATCCCACTCCGGTCACTCCGACGGGTGAGGCCACGAGTGAATCTTCCGCAGCCGCGACCGGTACGGCTGCTCCTGCGGTTACGCCAGTGCCTACTCAACGTCGTGCCTCGGAGCCAGCCGGCGCATCACTTAACGTTGCGTCTGCGGGGAATGGTCCTGGCGGTGGTGCTGGAAGTGCGACGTTGCGACGCAGCGAACGGCGGCTTTGGGCGGCTGAGGATGAAGAAGACGAACTCGAAATCACTCCGATGATTGACATGACGTTTCTTCTGCTCATCTTTTTCATGGTGACGAGTTCGGTCACTGCCATGGCCACTCTGGAGCTACCGAATTCGCGTACCGGTCGGTCCGAAAAAACGGAAGAACGAGTTGTCCTGGTTGTTGATTTTCCGGCCCCACTATCCGACGCGGAACGGACGCCGATGACCGGTAGTCGGTTCATCAAGCTCGCTGATGCTCAACTGTACTTTCAGAACGAGCCGGAGCGTGTCTTCCCTGCCTCGCAGATCGACTCGGAACTGAAAAAGTCGTTTCAGGAAAAACCCGGTAGCCGTTTCGTCCTGCAGGCCAATCGAAAGATGCCCGTTGGCGTTGTGCGGCAGTTGATCAAATCGGCAGTGCTGGCGGGAGCCGCTGAAACTCTGGTGGGGGTCTCGATGCCGCGATGAACTGGGAACGACGAGATCAGCACAGCGAGTCCGTTCAACGCGGATTGTCGACCGAAGATATTCGCACGGGGTTGTTGCGCGGTGAGGTTGCTGCGGAAGACTGGGTGCGAACATCGGCTGATGACACCTGGAAACAGGTGGCGATGGTGGACGAGTTCTCGAGGGATGTCGGCGGAACACGCCGCAGGCGGTCCGGGGTACTCGACGAAGACGACGCGCTGGACATGACACCGATGATCGACTGCACGTTTCTGCTGCTGATTTTTTTCATGATCACGGCGAGCTTTCACATGCAGAAGGGACTCGATTTCCCACCGGGTCGGGACGACACGAAGCCCCAACCGGAAGTGGCGGCTCCGGGACTTGCCCAGTTCGATGATCGAATCATTATTGAGATTACGGAAGACGACGTCATCTCACTGAAGGATGCCAACAGCGACGTTGATGCTCGCCCAGACGATGACGCCCGGATTGCTCCCGATCGACTGGCGGCCGAGCTTCGGAGGGTGGCTCGAGAAACCAAGAAGACACGAGTGCTGGTGCTGGCGCATGAGCTGGCCTCGCACGAAGCCGTCGTAACGGTGATCGACAGTTGTGGCCAGGCAGGCCTCAAGGACGTATCACTGGCGGATATTACCAGCCAGCCGTTGCCGACCGGATCATCGAATGTCATTCAAAGGGAATAACGCACCGCTCGATCAATTCGTGAGGTCGTTTGAGCGGTACGGACATCGTTTGTTCGGCTGGTTTGATCGAACTGGAGTGGTAGGGAAACTCGCCGTCGCGGCAGTGATGCTGCTTCTGATCGCGGTCGCGATGTCGATTCAAATCTCCAGTTACCAAGCTCACCTCGATCTGGTCAGCAAGTGGGCGAAAGCGGACAGCCAGTTTCGATCCGCAGGTTATCTGGCCGCGACCGATAGTTACTACGAAGTACTGCTGTTACTGAAGCCTGACACTCAACGGACGGTCGATGCCAGTACCGGGACAGGCCAGCGTGCAGGGCGGCCGTCCACGGAGATTGACTTTGCGGTCATTGAAGACGCTGAGCTTCGTGACGCCACTCAGTTGACAGCTGTCATGCACGATCTGTGCCATGAACTCACCAGGCTGGAAACTTCGTTGAGTGAAAATGCCGGTGACGCGGCGGGCCCGTTGCGGGAGCTCGCGGAGCTTCGACAACGGCTGCTGCCGGACAGTTCGAGTTCCGGTGAAGCAGCGTCGATAAATGCCATTGACGATATGAAAGATAAAGACGGTCTGGCAGTGGGGCCTTCGTTTCAGCGACATGATCGCTGGGGCGAAGTCGTGACCGATCTTTTGATTCGAGGTGCGAAGCTCGGTGAGGAGCAGAGTCAGGCGTTTCCCCCAGATGCACACGCATTGAACTCGCTGGACTTGCTGATTCGGTTGGTGGAAGTGTCCGGTGCAGACGTTTCGGTCCTGAAACAGAATGCTGACACTGGTCGTCGCACACTCGATTACTACCGCGAACAGGAAGCG
>Ga0316208_1003565_pt1 | contig 11103 bp, 4 predicted proteins | sample 3monopyrite_MG_FD_204944 | JGI IMG/M metagenome (GOLD analysis project Ga0316208, IMG submission 204944) | Microbial mat bacterial communities from mineral coupon in-situ incubated in ocean water Damariscotta River, Maine, United States -... | ecosystem: Environmental > Aquatic > Marine > Coastal... | reverse complement strand
ACACCCGCACCGCAGGCGTCATCTCCGCCAACAACTCAGGAGGTATTTCCAACATCCGTGTCATGCACGAGATGTCTCAGATTTCCCTCAACATGAAAAGACCAATCCCGGCCCGTGATCGGTTACGTCGTCGAGAAAGGCGTGTCCACATTCAAACTGACTAAACGAATCACGGTCCTGGCTGCGAAGGTGGCGTTCTTCCTTTTTCTGTCCCTTTTTCTGTTAGGACTCTGGGTGAACTCAACACGAGTTAGAGACAGTGAATCCACCGACAACAGAATGAATGACGCCCCCAGTGAAGAAGCCTCGTCGCCGCAGGATGCAACGATCGCAACTGACAATCCACCGGTTGAAGAGAAATCAACTCCCAGAGCAATGCTTCCGGAGGAACCATCGGGTGAGATCACGAATTCGATCGGTATGAAATTGAAACTGATTCCGGCGGGTGAATTTCAAATGGGGAGCGGTTTATCGGCTGCCGAGCTGGCGAAGCAATTTGGTCGGGATGCGTCATCCTTCGAGAATGAGTATCCGAGTCACCCGGTCCGGATTACGAAGCCGTTTTATTTGGGACAGCACGAAGTGACAGTGGAGCAGTTTCGGAGATTCGTTTCCGACCGCGATTACGAGACCGAGGCGGAATCAGACGGCAAGGGCAGCTATGGATTTGATCTGGCAACGGGAGAAGTCGAGCTGAATCTGAATTACACATGGCTTGAAACGGGGTTCCAGCAAGGTGACGATCATCCTGTGGTGAATGTGTCGTGGAATGACGCGGTGGCGTTCTGTTCGTGGCTGAGTCGTAAGGAAAACATGGAGTATCGACTCCCGACGGAAGCAGAGTGGGAATACTCATGCAGCAGTAACACAACGACACTATATCAGCACGGCGATAACCAAGACGAGCTTGCGCTCGAGGGGAATGTCGCGGACAGAACGCTTGCCGAAATACTTCTCAAGAGCAAAGTGACGATGACTGGTGGGATTAAAACAAAGGACGACTACGCCACGACGGCACCTGTCGGATGTTTTCGAATGAATGAATTCGGTGTATGCGACATGCACGGAAATGTCAGGGAGTGGTGTCAAGACTGGTTTGGCTTGTACCCGAATGATTCGGTCGTTGATCCGACAGGGCCAAAATCGGGCCCGGTCTCGGGACCGATCCGAGTGTTCCGAGGCAGCGGCTGGCATGGCTTTGCCATGGGCAGTCGGTCGGCGGCACGCTTCGGAAGTTCGCCAGACAACCGAAGCAACAGCATCGGGTTTCGTGTGCTTCGCAGTTCCATCAAATAGAGACGTCGAAGTCACGAGCCGGCAGATTGAGCGGACCGTAACACGCGGAATCGAAAAGAGAAGGCGAAGCACGCTCGGAATTGCCGCCGTGAAACATGTCTCAAGTAAACAGCAGTGAGCCAACCACGCAATGACGCCTATGTGTCACCAAGGCTGGCACCATATTGGTACAGACAGACGAGTCCAATTAGGAAGCAAATGACGCCCAACGGAATCATCCACCATTCCGGATTGTTCTGAAAGCAGAACAAAACTCCAAGCCCTAAAAAGAAAAGCGTGGCCTTTCCGATACCGTGTCGTTCTTCATTCTTTATCAGTTGACCGGCAGACTGGCTGATGGGGCGTCCGCATTTCGAACAGTTGGTCGCATGGCTGGAAACTTTTTGATTGCAATCGGGACATGTCACCAGAACAGACTTACCAAGCGGAATCTCCTGCGTTGACTGCGAGCTGTCTATCGGTCTCTCTCTTGACTTTGTCTTTGTATCTGGCCGCTCACTCCGCTTTGGGCGTTGCTTTGTTGGCTTTCGAACAGGGCTCTCCTGGCGGCTCGGTTTCGCTTTCGTCTTCTTGACCGAAGTCGGCCTGGTCAGCGATTTCGCTTGACTGACATCAGAAAGGGCGGCAACGAATTTGCTGCACGAGTCAAATCGTTGCTCCCTTTCCTTGGCCAATGCCTTTGCAAGAACAGAGTTGACCCGATCGTTCTGGTCCTGGATGGGGGCCGGCGGCTCGTTCAACACACACTGTCGCAGCACGTGCGTGTCGGGAGCTTCAAAGGGAAGCCGGTCTGCCAGCAATTCGTAGGCAACGACAGCCAGAGCGTATTGGTCAGTGCGTGCATCCTGCAGCTGACCCTTCCACTGTTCCGGAGCCATGTACGGGTAGGTACCGCTGCGGTCCATCTGCAAGTTGCTCACACGCTGCATGCTGGAATGAATCTCTGCCGCCAGCCCGAAGTCGATCAGCCACAGCTCCTTGCCCGTCGGGCTGACCATGATATTCTCAGGCTTGATGTCACGATGGATGACTTTGTGTTCGTGAGAATAGTCGAGAGCCGCTGCAAGCTTGTCGAGGACCGACATAACTGCTTTGAATGAAAACTCTCCAAACGCATTGACCACAGCCTGGCGATACGCCACCAGCGTTCTGGCCTTCAAATACTGCATCACGAGGAAGTAGCCGATCTGTGGATCATTCCCAAGATCATACGTCGGGCAGATGTACTCATGATTAAGATCATGCATTTTTCGAAACGAGTCTTTGACGCGAGCCAGTTCTTGAGGGCTACCTGACAGTTCAGGCGGTAGCACTTTGATCACAACGTCGCGGTCACCGACGGAATCACGAGCCTTCCAGATCTCGCCCATGCCTCCGCGGCCGAGACGTTCCAGCAGAGTGAATTTCCCAAGCTCGGCACCGACATCAAGCCGCTGCGACGTCAGGTCTCCGGTCGCCCAGTCTCCAATCGACCCATCACGCGGTCCATGAGACGGCTGCGTGTCACGGGCAGAAGACCCCGTCGACGTTTCCTGCTGCATCCGCGTCAGCAGCCGTTCGTACTCGGCATCGTCGATGTCTCCGGACGCAAGCCGCGCCAGAAGTTTCTGCTTCAGTGTGTCAAAGGTGGATTCGCTCATGTAGTTGATTACCGCAGTGTTATACCAATGGTCTTCCCTCAGCTTGAGAGAAAAGTGTCGTCTGGATGATTCGGTTTCTGCAACCCAGCCCTCACGCCAGACCGTTCGAGTGTCACTCGACATTCGAGCCATTCCTTGCATAGATGTTCTCTTTCTTGAGATTCACAATCTATGCCCGTGGGCGGCTTTCGCGTCAGTGGTCTCGTAGTGTCACGCTCCAGCAGTAGGAGCGAATCAACGCCGACCTTACGCAGTGCGCGTTGCGTGATTGGAGTTCATCACGAAATTGTGGCGTGCATGATTGGCGTCTCGCATCAATCGCAGGGTGGCCTGTTCGCAAACCACAGCGAACAGTCCGGTGAGCCATAAAGAAGTTTCCGTTCAAGGGTCCCTGTTCGAACGACGCGGAAGCCCACGTCGTCGTACTTCACATCAGGCGTGTTGAATTCACGAACGGCACTGCGAGCGTTCATCAGCACTTCATTCCACGAGCCACCTCGCATCAGACGTTTCTCGCCGGAGTCGGGTCCGGATGGGTCGATCGTCGGTGAGTTCTGATAGTAGTGTTTGCCGAACCAGTCCTGGCACCACTCCCAGACGTTTCCATGCATGTCATACAGGCCGAATCGGTTCGGATGCTTTCGGCCGACCACGTGAGTTCCCTTATCGGCAGTGGTTCGTCGGCACCAGGCATAGTCCCACGCATCATTTTCCTTGTTGCCGCAGTACCACCATGTTTCACGTCCGCCTCGGCACGCGTGCTCCCATTCGGCCTCCGTTGGCAGTCGATAACCATCGCCAGCCAGGGGGCTGACCACCGCTCCGTCAATCCTGTAAAAGCATTTCAACCCTTCCTGTTTACTCAGCGCATTACAGAAAGCAACAGCATCAAACCACGACACGCGTTCGACAGGACGTGACTGGTGTTTCCGATGCAGCAAACCTTTGAATTTGCTGGGATTCTTTCCCATGACGTCCAGGTACTGCTGCTGGGTGACTGTATGGCGACTCATCAGAAATGGTTGCGTGATAGTGACTCGATGAGCGGGAGTCTCATCGCGATAGCTTTTTGTTTCCTCACTGGTCCAGTCATCCGAGCCCATGCGAAAACTGCCGTTCTTAATTTCTACAAACTCCATTCCCTTCGAATTCTTCTCAATCCGTCGACCGGATGGCCGCCCGAGAAGTTCCAGCTGAGTCATGGCGTCCAGTTGTTCGAGCTCAGCAGCCTTTTCGAACCATCCCAGTGCTGCGGCGGAGTCCTGTTCGACTCCCGTGCCGTCCAGCAGGGACTTGCCGACAAGGTACTGTGCTCGCACGTTTCCCTGCTGAGCGGCTTCGTCAAACAGTCGGTGCATCTCCACAGGATCTTTCTCAACGCCTGAGCCGTTCTTATAGCATTGCGCGAGATAAATTTTTGCGGCCGGATAGTTCTGGGCGACAGCGAGCTCCAGAAAAGAAATCGCCTGCTTCGGATTGCGGGAAGCCCCCAGACCACGCAGATGGCATCGAGCCAGCTCAAGAAATCCGGCTGGGTCTTTCAGTTCGGCCGCTCGACGGTACCACGTGACCGCTTCGATGATGTCCTCGGTGACGTGGTACCCTCGTTCGTGGAAGTGCCCCAGCGTGATTTGTGCACGAGCGAGGCCCTGTTCGGCAGCCTTTTGAACCCACTGGTAAGACTGCTCGAAGTCCTGCTCGACGCCAACCCCTTCCAGATAGCAGTCGGCCAGAAGCCACTGCGCCGCAGGGTCACCGTGTTCAGCTGCGACCTGCCACACCGCCAACCGTTCGTCACAAACCTGTTCCAAGTAGATTTTTGAATTGCCCACCGTTTCCATGGCGGCCTTGGCATTCGCGAAGTCTTCCTGAACGTCCAGGCGGACGCGTCGCTTCGCGTGCAGCTCTTTCAATTGCTCGCCAGCCCACGCGGCATCGGTCTGCAACTGAGAATCCATACCATCGTTGTCTGCACAACGACTTAACGTGGTTGCGTTGGCAATGGCCTCTTCCAGCTGGTCCGACTGAGCCTGTACTTCGATCTGGTTTCGCAGCTGACTGGCTTCGTAGCGTCGTTGTTCGAGCTTCAGCGTCTCCAGATGCCGACGTGCCCACTGAGCGATTGATGTCAGCTCAGGATCCGTGATGCTTGAATGCTCAATGTTGATCAGTGCCTCTGCCCGGCGTATCGCCTCATGAAGCTGAGCGGGAATTGACAATGACTCGATCGAATTCTTCTCCGCCACTGCGTTCGTTCTAGCCGTTGCGAGTTCGGCGTCCCTGGCTGTCGCACGTTCTCGAGTCGAGTTGATCGTGCTGACCACACCAGTGTCTTGCAGCGAACTGTGAATCTGCTCAAGGCACTCGATGGCTTCGTCGAAGTTTCCGGTTCTTGTGAGCTGATCGGCTTTCTGTTGCAGACGTTGCCGCTCGTCTTCCAGACGTTGCAGCAACGTCTCCAGCGAGTTCAATTCTGAGTCGTTCGGAACGAGTTGCTTCAACCGTTGCACTTTGGTCAGCAGTCCTTCGTAGGCCTCGGAATCTTGCGCGACCTGCACCTCGTCGGACAGCTCCTCATACTCGCTTTCACTGGCCTCCGCATCAGACTTCAGTTTGCGTAACTGCTTCAGTAAACGGGTTCCCTTTTTTCCCGTTATATGCGTGCCGGAATCAACAGATGCCGCCTGTGCCACAGCACCAGTCCAGTCACGATTGGATATTGATGCTTTGATATTTTCGATAGCCGCTTGGATGGCTGAGAATGTGGCGACGTCGGTGCCGCACCCTCCGCAGAATTGCGTGTGAGTTGAAATTGCTCTGGCACATTCGGGGCAGTCTCTCGTTAACGCCGCTCCACATTTCTCGCAGAAGGCGTCATCAGGTTTGTTAGAGGTGCCGCATTGCGGGCAGCTATTGCTGCGTTCCAGCTTCTGGCGGTTTTCAGCTTCACTTCGTGGCTCCTGCTCCGTCGGATCCGTGGTAATTTGTGACGCTCCGCCGGAGGTCGTGGCGCGCCCTGCGAGGTTTTCGATAAATTCACGACAAGTGGAGAATCGCTCCTTCCTGTCTTTGGCCAGAGCTATCGAAAATGCCGCGTTGACGTGGTCTTCCCACCCTTTAACACGGGGAGTGGCCTCGTGAAGAACTGTCTGTTTCAGAATAAAAGTGTCCGGCCCCCGAAACGGCAGATGGCCGGCCAGCATTTCGAAAGCGACGACCGCCAGCGCGTACTGGTCGGTGCGTCCATCCTGGTTCTCGGCGTTCCATTGTTCGGGGGCCATGTATTCGTACGTGCCGCCGGTTGCCGTTTCTCCGTGTGCGGCATGGCTGACGCTGCTGCGAATCTGTGCCGCCAGACCGAAGTCGACCAGTTGAACATCAAGAGCGTCATTACTTCGGATGACCATGATGTTGTCTGGTTTAACGTCTCGATGAATGACACCCTGAGCATGTGCGTAGTCGAGAGCCCTGGCAACGGGCTCCAGCACAGACAGGACATCAGGCAGCGGAGTCGACTTGTTCTGGCTGTGCTGAGCGAGGGTCAAGCCATTCAGAAATTTCATGACCAGGTAGTAGCCTACGGCCTGATGGTATCCCAGAGCATACGTCGGACAGATGTGCTGATGCTGCAACTGATGGATTCGCCCGAAGGTCTCCTTGACCTGTTCCATCGCCTGAGGTCGGGCCTGCAGCTCTTGTGGCAATACTTTGACGACAACCTGACGGTCTCCTACCAAATCGTGGGCCCCCCAGACCTCGCCCATACCGCCTCGCCCCAGGCGTTTGTCGATACGCAGGTCGTTCAGGACTGTTCCAGATGAAATCGACGCCCGTGCTTGCACGGTGGACCGATCACCAACCGACTTGCGATTTTGAGATGTATCACCGACGGCCGCATGTGCTGTGTCCGCAGAATCAGCGCGAGCATTCGATTGGCGTGGTGGCTTTTCTGTCTGTCCCGCCGCGTCCGTCGGGAAAGCTGCTGCATCCGCGACGCCGGGTTGCTCTGCTCCGCCCGACTCGATGGTCTGGACATTGCCGGGCGAGGCCACGCCATTGTCGCAATGGACTACCTGAGCTCCACACTGCGGACAGAACCGGGCACCGCCCATAACACTTGTCTGGCACTGCTGACATGAATTCGGCATCGTGTCTTATCTTCCCAAACAATCAGTCACGCAACTCAATCGTTCCCAGCAATCACTACCCATCATCGCCATACGACCGTTCGGAATCAAACAGACAACCGCTTAGAAAGCGCAAGCTCTACCTGTCAGGACACCGCAGACTCACATTGGAAGAATCAGGCTGCCGCACAGCATTCAGCTGACGCGACAGCCTGTAGTGTTGATGACGCGTTGTACGTCGGGGGCAAGTCACAGTTCCAGCTTTCTGGCGACCTGTTTGAGTTGAAAGATCGCCGCGTGAATGTCGCCCCGCTGCCAGAGTTTCTTTGCACTGGTGACCCAGCCGTTAGCAAATCCATACTCGCTCGTAGTGAGTGGCAGAGAGCCAATGACGAGACTCCAGTGCTCGAATTCCTGATTGATCTCCGCCGCCGTCGCTCGTTTGGAGCCTCGCAGCAAACTGGGAAGAGTTGCTACCGAGAACGTCCGGGTTTCGCGATTGCCAGCTACCTGATGTTCAACGCTCATGATCGCCTCCGTCTCTGCTTGAGTCACACGGATAAGAATTCCATGCGAGAACAGGACTGGAGGTTTCCACCTGGGCCGTCTAAATGGACAGCCAACCGCGTCACCGCGTCCGTCGTCTCGCAACAACCCATCAGTAGGGGCGAAACAACAGAGGCCTTACGTGGAATCCGTGGCGATTTGGAAATTCAGTTTGGAGTCATTGAGCAGTGAGCACTCGCAACGCCTGAATAATTCTGACGTTAGCTGGATAACTCACGGCACTTCAGCAATCACTGTTACTGAGAATCGAGGACCAGCAGTTCGTGACTCCGTTTGCCCCTGAGAACAATCGTAGCGGCTCGTGACAACACGCTCAGTGAGGTACGTCCTACTCGCTTGTCGGATTGCTGGGCGACTTGCTGGCGGCGGCTTCCGCCGCCTTCTCTTTCTCCGCATTTTCAAGTGCGTAGACGGCGAGATCCAAGAAAGACACGTTCTTTTTGACGGCAAGCGCATGGATTTTCCGAAAAGATTCCCGCACGTCTTCGGGAATGACTCCACCGTGAACTTCAAGTAACCACCGAGCTTGATCTTCAAGAGGATCTTTTCCGACTGGTGTGTACGTGATGTAAACATCGAACGGAGATGTCCTGGCATTGAACTGAACAGGAATCGTAAATCGCTTCATCGAACCTCCCTTAGCGATATACGCATGGATGGTCTCGGCGTCTTCCCTGGTCGTCGCTGCTGGCTTGCCAAGAATACCTTCGTAACTCCAGTTGTGTCGTGGACGCCCCCACACGTCCATATATTTGGCGAACGCCGCAAGGTCGCTCTTAGTGTCATGTTGCTCGTGATATATCGCTGCCAGATTGATGTAGCAACCTGCAACTCCCGAGCGAAGCCACCAATGCCACGGATCGACTTCCAATAAGGGTTCACGAATCGAAAGGCATTCTTTGAGAATCGCAATTGATTCGTCCAATCTGCCATCCTCACGTAAGACGCTCGCTTGGTTATTCATCAGCGTCGCGAGGATGACTCGTGCTTCGCGATCAGACGACTTCCGCCCCTCTGGGATAGCGGTATCAATCAATACCAACGCTCGCTGGCTCGCCCCTGCCTTCCGGGCAATTTCGACAGCGTGGGAAGTGCACAACAGATAGTCGTACAACTTGGAGTCGTCCAGTTTACCGGATGAAGTAGTCAGCAGGCGTGTCTGGTACACTGTCAGTCCCTCGTCGTACAAAGCCATCGCCTGATCCAACTCAGTCGTCTGTGAAGCCAGACTGCCCCGACGGAACAATGCTTTGGCCAACTGGTATTGCAGAGGACGGTCACCAGAAAACTCATCGCAGAGCGTACGGCCATGTTCAATCGCCACATCGAGAGCATCATTTTCAAGGCTGCTGTCGAAGGTCTTTGATCCTTCAGTGCCGATGCCACCGTCTTTATAGAGTTCCGAAATATCCACATATGCCGTCAACAATTCTCTGGCCGCGAATGGAGATTTCGGGTGACGTTTCGCGGAAGAATTTAGGGCCTCAATCGACTCGTCGATTGTGTGTTTTACGTCGCTGAATTCCTTGGCATACCAATGCAATTCTGCTTTTGCTCTGAGTACTGTCGCCAGCAAGGCGCTGTATCGATGTACGTCAGGGCTGTCTAGAACGACGTCGCGTTGAACTTCCACGCCTTGAACGATTGCCTCCATGGCATCATCCATACGCTCCAGCTTCCTCAGAATGAGCGACTTCTGGCAATAACCTAAAGCAAGATCGGATTGAGACTTTGACGAACGAAAACCAGAGGCCGTCGCCTTGCTGTGAGCTGCGCGACTTTCATCGATCGATTCTAGAGCCGCATCATAGTCTTCTTTTCGAACATGAAGGCGAGAGATGTTATGCAGTGGCGCTGCCAGCCCCAGTTGATAGCTTGCGTTGTTGGGAAAACGTGCAATGAGTTTTGCATACAGCCGATGAGATTCTTTGAAATGAGCCAGAGAGTCTTCGTCGGTTAGAGATATGTTTCCCAATAAATTGAGGGTTGACGCAAGTTCCTGAGTGAGTTTGGCATTACTTTCGTCTGCTTCGACCAGTTGCTCGAACAGATCATGCGATTCCTTTGCCGGCAGCCTCGCGTCTCCGTACATACTGTCAGCCCAGAAAACCATGCCCCGTTGCTTAAGTGTGGCCGCGAGGTCGGCTTGAAGCTTGGTGTCTCCCGGGGAATCTGCCAGCAACTTCCTTTGCTCTGCTTCCACGAGTTGCAATTGTTCCAGTGTCTCTTCTGACGATCCAACCTGAGAAAGTACTGTGGCATGAGCAAGCTGTGCTCGTGCAAGTCCAGCCCTTAAATCGGAGTTCTTTGGATACTTCGCGGTCAGCCCCTCATAACGATTGACGACGGTCGTCGTCAGTTCATTCTGAAGTCCATGAGCGCCGGGAATATTTGCGAACTTATCATCACGAATGACTTCAAGTAGATCGTCAATCGCGTCACGCGCCGAATGAAGGTTAGACTCAGATTCTTGGATTGCTGTTTCCAAACTAGAGTTAGCGTCCGTCAAATCGTCGTTTGCCGTCTCAAGCTCCGTGTGAGTCTGCTCAAGATCGCCGAAAGCCTTCTGTAGTTTCGCATTGTACCACTGACTGCCGGCCAGCATGACGACCAGTCCGGCTATTGACAGGGTGAGCAGACTTGCAACAGCTGGACTCCGTCGTGCCCATTTTGTCAGACGTTCGAATGGGCCGGCTCGACGGGCCAGTATTGGGCGATCTTCTTCCCATCGTCGAATGTCGCTGGAAAGGGACTGGCAATTGGAGTAACGACGGTCTGACTCGAACTCCATAGCCTTCAAGCAAATGACCTCCAGATCTCGAGGAATGTCAGCTTTGAGCTTGCGTGGATTTGGCGGCACAACGTCAGGATTGGCCACGCTGGATACTACCACCTGTATGCTCCCCTGATAGGGAGTCTTTTCAGTCAGGAGTTCGTAAAGAATGGCCCCTAAGCTGTACTGGTCACTTTGCGGACCAACAGTTCCGAGAGATTCACCGCTTGCCTGTTCCGGAGACATGTAAGCAGGAGTCCCGACGACTGCTCCTTCACGCGAAACCTTCTCCTGTTCGTCGGCCAGCCGAGCCAGACCAAAGTCCATCACATGCGGACGTCCCTGTCCGTCCAGCATGATGTTTGCCGGCTTGAGATCACGGTGAACGACGCCCTGATCATGAGCGTACGCCAGCGCATCCGCCAACTGCTGAAGGATCGACGCGGCCTGCATGTAGCCGATGGAACCGTTCTCAATGGCGGCATCCAGCGTTTGACCGTCGATGAACTTCGACGCGATGAAAAGGTGTTTTCCGTCTTCACCTGTGTCGTAGATCGGCACGATATTGGGATGCGTCAACTGCGCGGCAGCCTTGGCTTCACGCAGAAATCGAATTCGAGGCTTCTTGCGCTCGGCAACATGAGCCTGAGGTACCTTCAGCGCGACCTCGCGATCCAACATCGGGTCATAGGCGCGATAG
>Ga0316208_1003564_pt1 | contig 11107 bp, 7 predicted proteins | sample 3monopyrite_MG_FD_204944 | JGI IMG/M metagenome (GOLD analysis project Ga0316208, IMG submission 204944) | Microbial mat bacterial communities from mineral coupon in-situ incubated in ocean water Damariscotta River, Maine, United States -... | ecosystem: Environmental > Aquatic > Marine > Coastal... | reverse complement strand
CCATGCCTCCATGCCTCCGTGCCTCCGTGCCTCCGTGCATCCGTGGTTCACATCTTTCTTTTTCGCGGTAATAATATTCTGCCACTTTTGCACAGCATTTCATTGATAAGAGCCGTGGCACTCGAGATTGCTATTGCTCTCAACTGAAAGTTTACTCACCGAAGCAGAAAATTTTCCCGCCGGTTTCTGCGGTACCAATGACAAGATGTTTTTCTCCCACAACGGCAGAGCCAGGAACTTTACGTCCTATTTTTTCTTTCCAAAACTGTTTTCCCGTTTTCAATTCTACTCCGTAAAGATGTCCATCGTCACTGCCGAAGTAAATACGATCATTAACAACAACAGGCGAACTATCGACTTTCCCACGTGTTGCAAATGTCCATACTTCTTTGCCTGTTTTTCGATTGATGCAGTGCAATAGTTTATCACGTCCCCCGACAATTACAAATTTTTGTGTGATCGCTGCGGAGGAATGATACGGAAACTCACCAGCCGCGGCTCGGTAACGCCATTCTACTTGAAGCGTTTTCCAATTAACTGCAATCACTTCGCTGGCGTAAGTTCCGACATACAGAATGTCTCCCCAGATTGCAGGCGAAGCAATTAAATACGTATCCAGAGGCATCTTTTTAATTTGCTTTCCGGTTTGAACATCCACCACGCGGAGTTGTTCATCGCAGCCGGTCACAAACGTAAAACCATTGATGATCGCGGGGCTGCAATTAACGTAGCCTTCGGTTTCAAAGCTCCACAGTTTCTTTCCCGTTGCCAATTCAAGGCAGTACAGCGAATTGTCGTAAGAACCGAATATAATCCGATCATCAATCCGAGAGGCAGAACTGATAATTTCGCCAAAGGTTTCAAATTTCCAACGCCGCTTTCCTGTTTTACTATCGATACAATGAAAAAAGCCATCTTCATCGCCGATACAAACTGAATTCTCTGTCACCAGCGGAGCGGCTTTGAATCCGGGGGCGAATTTTTTGGGATCGGGATCATCAATCGAGCGGTACTTCCAGATTTCCTTACCGGTTTTAAGGTCGAGACAAACGACAAAACCATCCAACGCCCCGCAGTAAACACGTCCTTGCGAGATAGCGGGAGTTCCCGGAATGCCATCTTTTGTTTCGTAGCTCCATTGTTGCTTCAATTGGCGTGGCAAATCGGAGCCGGCAACCCCATGCAGCAGGTTCCCATTTCTAAACGAAAGCCACTGATCTTGCTGAGACTGATTCACTTGTTCGGCTTGAAGAAAATTTCCCGGCGAAAACAATTCGCAATCCAACAATGCAAACGCCGCTAACAGCAGCCCGGCAAAAAATAATCTGGTGAAAAATGTTCGTGTTATGTTTTTCATGATCTCCACGCGCATTCGTAAAGTTCCTGCATCAGATCTGCTTGCACTTCTCTGGGATTAAAATTGCCGGTCCATTGTTCAGCCGCTTCCTGAGCCAATTGCGGGAACAGATTTCTGTCGATCTCTATCTGATTTAGCGAAGTCGGATTGCCCGTCATTGCAACTAGCTGTTGAATAAACTGCGCCAGTTTTTCAGAAGCTTCGGGAGCATCAGCCGAACAAAGTCCTGCTTCTTCAGCCAGTTCGCCATACAAATGCCCGACAACATTCTGATTGAACCGAACCACATGAGGCAGCATCAAACCAACTGCCACGCCGTGCACCGTGTTGAAGTGAGCCGAGAGGGGATTTGCCAGCGCGTGCGTTGCACCAAGCATCGATTGTTCAATCGCAGCCCCCGCCCAATGCGCCCCAAGTAACATTTGCCCGCGTGCTTCAATATCCGGCTCGTTCTGAAAGATGCCAGGGAATGCTTGAATAAGTAACCGCCACGCCTGCATGGAAAACATGGTCGAAACGGGCGTTCTTTTTTTTGTCACATAAGTTTCAACCGCATGGCTCAGGGCATCCACTGCTGTCACAGACGCAACCGCATGAGGCATCGTGGCAGTTAATTCAGGATCAAGAATGGCAACTTTGGCAGCCGCTTTTTTATCGCCACACGCCATCTTCATATGTGTTTCAGGCTTCGCGATCAGCGCAAACGATTGTGCTTCGCTGCCTGTTCCAGATGTTGTGGGAATCGCAATAAAAGGGAGCATCGGTTTGGTTGCTTTACCCACACCCCAGTAGTCTTCAATTTCCCCGCCATTGGTCAACAGAAAGTTGACTCCCTTGGCACAATCCATACTGCTGCCGCCTCCCAGACCAACAATGAAATCGATTTGATGCTGGCGGGCAACTTGCAAGGTGTGATCGACATCTTCTGTAGTCGGATTGGCACAGACGCCATCAAAAATGACAACCTGAAGACCAGCTTGCTTTAGCGATTGAACCGCTCGCTCTTCGTGACCCGCTTTTGCAAGCCCTTGATCAGTCACCAGAAGAACTTGCTTTGCTCCATATTCACAAGCCAATTCTCCCAACTGCGATAACGCCCCGGCTCCAAAAATTGTGCGGGTTGTTAACGAAAAATCGAACGCCGATGTTCTTTCGATGCTATCTAATGGTTTTGAAGAATTGATCACAATGAATTCCAGTGAGGCAGGTCAGAAGGCTCAGCGATAATTGCATATACCACCGCAGTAATAACATCATACGGGCAAACACCAGTCAGGGCAATGACTTCGATAAAAACGGCAGGGAACTGTCATTCTGCACCCTTTTTTGTGCAACTATCAATCAATTTCCTTGCGTGTTGTCCGATATTCAAAAAAGCATCATTTTGGTTATGGATATCCTATTAAGCATTGAGCCAGCGTTAACTATAATATCTGTGTTTGATTTTTCGTAGGATGGCGTGCTTGCACCCATCTTCGCGTGCCGGTTTACGTTCTATAACAGAAAAGAGTTGGAACAGTGATGACCCGGTGATGGATTCAAGACAATGCAGACCACCTTTGATGGGTGCAAGCACGCCATCCTACGGCTCAAAGATATGACAGTTACTGTTTACCCGATGTTAAGTAACCCGGAAAATGCAGATTGAAGGAGGGTAGACATTCTTGTCTACCTGCAACAGAGCATGCTCAAACGAGACAGACAGGAATATCTGTGTTCCTTTTGAAAAAACAGAGATTCTCTTGAACAACTGTTTTACGTATTAAAATTTCCCATGCCACGGCTCTGTGAGCCGTGATAAGTTGAAGTGAGCATCTTGTGCCTGACGGACCCAACCACTGAAGTGGTTGGGTACCCCGGTTGCACCAACAGTCCCTGCTGTTCAACCCGTCAGAACAATTCGAGGCTTAATCAATTGCAGTGACTGGTTTGTTTCTGCAACGGCCAGCAATTCCCCTTGTGGGTCCAGTATCGCAATTTCCTCGCCATTTTCTAAGGACGAGTTGTTATCGAGTGCCTCTAATGGAAGTGGCCTTCCGTGGCGGATATCTTCTGTTTGTTTTGCATCGCATTGAAACTGAATTAAATTCGCGGCTGCGTTTCGGGCAGGCAGAAGATGTTTTTCCCAGCGGCGATCATCCAACTCTTCCAGCGTTACAGATTGCTCAAGACTAAACTGCCCAATCGCTTCTCTACATAAAGATGCCATCACTGCACCGCAACCAAAATGTTGCCCGAGATCTCGCCCCAGAGATCGAACGTACGTTCCCGAGCCACATTCAATAATCGCTTCCCAATCGGGAGGGTTATATTGAAGTAGTTGAAACTGGTAAATCGAAACCGTTCGTGGTTCTAGAGCTACCTTCTCCCCTGCGCGAGCCAGTTTATACGCTGGCTTTCCTTTTATCTTTACTGCCGAATATTGGGGAGGAACTTGCTCGATATCGCCCAGGAAATCTGACAAAGCCTTCTGCAATTCGACCTTTCCGGGTAATGTAGAAGACGGGGTTGATTGAAGAATACCTTCGACATCGTCGGTATCGCTGGTGTAACCGAAGCGGAATTTGGCTCGGTAAATCTTTTGCATTTTCTGCACAAACCGAACCAGACGCGTTGTTCGTCCCAGGCAAATGACCAACACACCGGTCGCCATCGGGTCCAGCGTGCCTGCATGACCGCATTTGCGAATGCCGGTTCTTCGCTGCACGCGATTGACAACATCTCGTGATGTCATCCCTTGCGGTTTATTAACAACAAGTATCCCATCCAAGAAATTAATCTCCTGAAGGAGCAGGAGGTTCGGTTGTATCTTCCCGCCATTTCATCGCGCGATCCATTGGTTCAATTCTAAGAACGACCATTCCATTTTGAAACAGACGAACGGTGCCTGTTGATTCTGAAACGGCTATCGCGATCGCTTTGGTTGCTTTTGAAATCGCAGCGGCGGCCCAATGACGAGAGCCAAGCCCTTTGGAGAGCATCAACCCTTCGGCAGGTGCATCCAGAATTCGCCCGGCTGCTTCCACCGTGCCGTCCGAAGCGACAATAAATGCCCCGTCAATCTGAGCCAATTCCTTAATGCTTTCTCGCACACGCGGGTTGCGTAACTGGCAATCTTTGCGATTGTAACCTTTGAAAGGATCGTGGACCTGCTCGTGAGATTTCTGGATCACTTTTCGATGATCGCCCACGACAAGCAGGGTTCCAATCGATTTCCCTTCCCGACCTTCTCGTCCAATATCACAGGCTAAATCGACAACAAGCCGTAATGTTTCGAGAGGAACCTGAGTTTCCAGACGCTGCAAGTCTCGCGCGGTCAAACGCGAAAGCTGTTCGTCCAGCGGAATCACACTGAGTGTGTCGATTTCATCGCGATCATACCCGGCATACAAAGCAACGATGGTGTCGCCGCTGTTGAAAAGTTCGTCTGCAATCCCTTCGACAACTGCTTGCCCCAGTTGATTTTGTCTGGTTCCCGGTTCGTGAAGCAGTTTGATGAGCTGAACTTCATCCTCTTCAGATGCTTGCTGGATTTTTTCCTGATCGCTGGCAACGATCAGCTTTAATTTCCGCAGTTTTTTTTGAATCTCGCGAAAATCGTATGGAGCATTCGTCATCATAATAATGACGTTCAAGCCTTGTATATCAGCCACTCTGCGTGCAGCATCGATCAGGCTTTCTACTGCCTCAGATCTGAGAACACGCTTGATACTCACAAATAAACCCTCACTCACATACTGAATATTGTGTTAACCGCAAGACGCGGTTGGAGTTCGAATTTTAGGCAATCAAGCTGGTTCGTCAAGCCGTGCTCTTTCAATGTCATGACTGAGTCTGAAAACTATCGAATTGCAGGTCCAGCCGCTTGGGCAACCTTACCGGGCTGCAAGGTTTCTTTTCGGATACTCATCGCTTTCACAAGAGTTCCTGCTCCAAATGCTCCGATCACCTGATCGTCTGTGTGTAGCTTTCGAGAAATCAGTAGTCGGCGTTTCATATCGAATTGAATCGTTCCGGAAGGGGTTTGCTGCATCAACCGTACTTTAATCGCGGGATCTCTAATTTTTGAGACCAGGACGGTAGAAAGAGTAATCGTAGCCAGATCATTTTCGATAGATTTCAGTTGATAAATCCGCAGTAGTTTTACTTTTTCCCTCAATGTTTTAGTGACTGGAACTTCCACTTCCAGATTCTGTTTCCATGTTTCGTCAATCGCAACTGGTTCTTGTGGGAAAACGACGAGGAAGTTGAGCGAAGGATCTGCTTGTTCTGGTTGCTTTCCAAAATAGTTATGAACCTCCAACAGCTTCCCCTGCCGATTAACGCGAATTCGGCTCATCGGCTTGCCAACTGTCTGGAGAATTTGCTTGAAACTCTCTGGTTGTAATTGGGGATCGGCACTATCAAAAACAATGGGGGGAGAATCATCAAATTGCGTTTGCAGTTGCACACGATCTATCATCAGTTCCAAGACCGCTTCGCCAGATTTATCAACACTGACAACACGATACTGCCTCCAGGCGATTGACTGATTTTTAGCTGTTTCCGAAATGGCATCTTTTTGCGTTGTATAAGTGGAAGAATCAGAAACCTGATAATGGACAAATTCCCCCGCTTTGAACTGATAGTTTAATTCATATTTTTCAGCAGTCACTTTCGCGGCCTGCTTATTTTGATCTTCTGCAATCGTTTCTGAAAAACAGAGTGAAAACAGTATCAAACAAAGAATGCCTCTTTTCAGGTTGAAAACGATTAATTCTCGAAGCATGACAAACCTTCCCTGGCTCTTGCAAATTGCTATGGCTATTTCTTTAGGAAACCTCTAACTGCAAGTATTTCTAGCAGAAAACAAGAAATATGACGAGACCAATTATTTCAGGCCATCAATCCGCCCAGCTTGCGGCTCTGCTGGCTCTCAGGATTCCCTATCATTAGCGAACAAATCAGTAATATCTGATTGGAGTTTGAGGTCCAAATAGCTTACGATGTTAGCAAAAGATGATTCAAGCAGATTTTAACAGGCTAAAGGTGACCGCATGTTGAAAGACTTTGAACATGGTTTATTCCGCTCACGAATAATTGTATTACTAACGGTAAAAGTTGGCGTACAGCTCGCAAATAATAGAAAAATACCATTTTGGTTATGGCGGTCAAAACAGACCAGCCGTGCTGGGTTGATCTGCTGCAAGCTGCTTATGATTGTCCTGCTGGCTCAGCTTTCCACTCAATCGGGATTGGCGCAGACCAAACTTGTCAGGCCGATGCGTCAACCGGTGGATGTCGCTTCCGGAAAACAGGGAGTTGTTGTTTCAGATACGGTTGTTGCTTCAGAAATTGGACGGGACATTCTTGCAAACGGCGGGAACGCGGTTGATGCTGCTGTTGCGACCGCGTTTGCTTTGGCTGTTACCTGGCCGGAAGCAGGGAACATTGGCGGCGGCGGTTTTATGATGGTCGCTCCACCGGGCAAAAAGGTTGTCTGTGTCGAATATCGCGAAAAAGCACCGGCCCTCGTCGATGAATTCAGTTTTGCCCACTGGAAAAATCGCCTGCATGCCCGCATGGCTGGCGTTCCCGGTACGGTGCGCGGGATGGCATTGGCTCATCAAAAATTCGGCAAACTTCCCTGGAAAAGCGTTGTCGAACCGGCAGCGCGTGTTGCCCGAGATGGCTTTACAGTCGATTCCAACCTGGCTTATTCACTGAATTCGGTTCTGAAACTGAAATCGATTCAGACCGATCCACGTTACACAGAATTTTATCGGGTTTTCGGTCATCCTGAAAAACGTCTCTGGAAATCGGGAGACCGGCTTTTCCAACCAGACTTGGCAGCCACGCTACAGCTTATCGCAATCAAAGGCCCTGCTGCTTTTTATGAAGGAAAAATTGCGAAACAGATTGTTAAAGAAATGAAACGGGATAATGGGCTGATCAGTGCAAAAGATCTTCAGCAATACAGTGCAAATATTCGTCCTGCGATTGAAGGAACGTTCCGGAATTACACGATCTATGGCGCACCGCCTCCCAGTTCGGGTGGCATCACTGTTTTGATGCAAATGCGCATGATTGATAAACTCAATCTGAAAGTGGACTGCAAAAAATTCTGGACCGCGGATCAGGTTCATTTATTAAGCGAAGTGATGCGGCGATCTTTCCGGGAACGGGCGGCGTATCTTGGAGATCCCGATTTTGTAACAATCCCGGAAAAAGTTCTCGATGCCAAGTATGCCTACCAGCTTGCATCAACAATCGATCCGATCAAGGCAACCCCCAGTGCTGAGATCGCAGGGGATATTCCTTTAACAAAAGGCCCTTATGAAAGCCCGCAGACTACGCATTTTTCGGTGATTGATGCCAACGGCATGGCGGTGAGCAACACATACACACTCGAATATAGTTGGGGCAGCCGAGTTGTTGTGCGAGGAGCCGGTTTCCTACTCAATAACGAAATGGGTGATTTCAACTGGTACCCCGGTTACACGAATGATAAAGGAATCATCGGGACAAAACCGAATCTGCTCGCTCCGGGGAAGCGAATGCTCAGTTCGCAAACTCCAACAATCGTGAAACAAAACAGCAAAGTGCGGCTGATCGTAGGTAGCCCTGGCGGGCGGACAATCATTAATACTGTATCGAGTATTCTTGTCCAGACACTTCTTTTCAAGCGATCTTTGAAAGAAGCGGTCGATGGACCGAGGATTCACCAGCAATGGTTTCCAGATTTATTAAAATTAGAATCTGGTGATCACGGCCTGTTTGAAAACATGAAGGAAGATCTTATTAAACGAGGACATACCATTTATCACCCAAAAAAAAGACGCCAGGGATCTGCTCAATCGATAGAAGTCGATATCAAGACAGGAGTTGCGACTGGCGTTGGAGACTGGCGTCGCGGCGGTTCAGCCCGCGCAGTCTGTAAATAATGCCTGACGAATCGGGCGATGCGATTCAAATGACCACGTTTGTTACCATTGTAACATGTCGCGATTAGGGCAGCTTGCACCTTCTCTACCACTGATCCCAGAAATTTCCTGCTACCAACTCTCGATAGTTGAACCTTTTCTGGCTAGAATGCTCTGATTGATTATTGACCATAACCATATTTAACAGGTGAGCGGACCGTACTCCTCAAAACATTGTGTGAAATTTAAGGTATATTATCGTGGCAATTGCAGAAGAAAAATCGACAAAACAGGCTCAAATTCTGGGATCGGAGATTCTTGTCGAAGCGTTGATTCATCATCAATCCAAATTCATTTTCGCCTATCCGGGCGGGGCAAGTATGCCTTTGCACCAGGCGCTGCGGAAAAATCGTGAGCGTATTCGTACGATTCTACCGCGTCATGAACAAGGGGGCGGGTTCGCTGCACAGGGAGTTTCGCGCACGACCGATATGGTCGGTTTGTGCATGGCGACCAGCGGGCCGGGCGCGACCAATCTGGTCACACCAATTGCAGATGCGAAGCTCGATTCGGTTCCGCTGATTGCGATCACCGGGCAGGTAACGCAAGCCGTTATTGGATCTGATGCGTTCCAGGAAACACCGATTGTTGAAGTTTGCCGGGCGATTACCAAACATCATTTTATGATTACCGATATCAATGATGTTGCCCGGATTGTGAAGGAAGCATTTCATATTGCAACAACGGGGCGTCCGGGGCCTGTTCTGATCGATTTCCCGAAAGATGTTCAGTTGGATTCGATCCCGCTTGAAGAACTCGATCTTGATCCACCCATGAATTTGCCCGGTTATCATCCCGAATTAAGAGATGTTGCACCGGAACAGATCAAACAGATTATTGCAGCAATCAAACGAGCAAAAAAACCGGTCCTGTATGTTGGTGGTGGCTGCGTTCTTTCGGGGGCAGCGGATGAACTACTGAAGTTCGCCGAGAAGACAAAAATCCCCGTGACGACAACTGTCATGGGTATCGGCGCATTTCCCGGCACGCACGATCTTTCATTGCACATGCTCGGCATGCACGGCACCGTTTACGCTAATCTTGCGATTGACGAAGCCGATTTGCTGCTCGCATTCGGAGTTCGCTTTGATGACCGTGTGACTGGAAAACTCGATGAATTTGTCAAGCATGGAAAAATTGTGCATGTCGATATCGATCCTTCAGAGATCCATAAAAACAAGGAAGCACATATTCCTGTTGTCGCAGATGTAAAGCACGTCATCGAAGAACTCAACAAGGCGATTACTGTTGATGACATTCCCGAAATAGACGCCTGGCACAAAACAATCGCCCAGTGGAAAGAAAAATTCCCGTTACATTACAAATGTTACGACACCGAAATTCCGCAACAACTCGCGATCGAAACATTGTACAAAATGACCAGAGAACGCGATCCGTTTGTCAGTGTCGGGGTCGGGCAGCATCAAATGTGGACGGCTCAATATTTTAGGTTTGATAAACCACGACGCTTCCTCAGTTCTTCGGGGTTGGGAACAATGGGATTTGGCTTACCTTCTGCAATGGGCGTTGCGACTGTTCACCCCGATGCACTCGTGATTAACATCGAAGGGGACGGCTCGTTCCAGATGAATATTCAGGAATTGGGAACGCTTGTTTGCGAAAACTTGCCCGTTAAAACGATGCTGCTAAATAATCAGCATCTGGGAATGGTCGTGCAGTGGGAAGATCGATTCATGGAAGGACGCCGGGCGCACACTTATTTAGGTCCGGTCGATAAACCGGAAGCACTCGGCGATGGTGAAGGAGATACCTGCGATTTAATTTACCCCGACTTCCCAACAATCGCCAAAGGTTACGGCATCGCCAGCCAGCGAGTTCAGCACAAAGACGATCTGGAAGAAGCGATCAAAACAATGATCAACCATGATGGTCCATACGTGCTGGAAGTAATCTGCCCGTACGCCGAACACGTTCTCCCGATGATCCCCGGCGGCAAAACCGTGCGAGAAATTATTGTGGAATAATATCCGTAAGGTAATTGCGTAGACTGGGTCGTGACCCAGCTTTTGGTGTGCTACCTGGTATCTGTTGTACCGTAGGATGGCGTGCTTGCACCCATCAAATACGGTATCCATTTCATAAACCTAACACGAATAAACCGGAACCCAAAAAAGCAGGTTAGGCTTTCCAGCCTGACCAATGTGGTATCTATGAGGTTTACCCTCTGGTTCATCAGTTAACGCTGTATTGTTGATTGAAAGATTAGTGTAGTTCGTGTCAGGCTGGACAGCGACGTAGGGTCTGCTGTGCAGACCAATTGCGGTTGAGTTTGATTACAACATGGCTCTCGAAACGAATCGTGAGACGTTGCGGAATGATCGGGCGGTTGCTTCGGCATCTCAATCGCTGACGGATCAACAGAATCTGGAAAATGGGGAGACTTACAGCGAGGATGAAAACGGGGTTGGCACCTGGACAGCCGGAACGGCTCCGGCGGATCGTTATAACGATGCCACGATTACGGTCCCTGAAAATTTGCAGTCGGATGCTTCGCGCGATCCAGAATCGGCGGAGTTGCGGGTGGGGGCCGAGCAGTTTGATGGAACCGTCAATCTGAACAACGCCTTCGGCAGCACGATCGGTAACGGCGATGGAGAACAGAGTACCGCCACCGATCCGATGAGCCTGGCAGGCACCAATCCCGCCGGTCGCCGCGGGGGTGGATTCAAAATTGAAAACATACTCGACACCCTCGGCGGCAGCGTCGATCAAGTCACCACATCCGAAGAAACAAACATCAACTGGGGCGGCGATTTACAACCCCAAG
>Ga0316208_1003563_pt1 | contig 11113 bp, 14 predicted proteins | sample 3monopyrite_MG_FD_204944 | JGI IMG/M metagenome (GOLD analysis project Ga0316208, IMG submission 204944) | Microbial mat bacterial communities from mineral coupon in-situ incubated in ocean water Damariscotta River, Maine, United States -... | ecosystem: Environmental > Aquatic > Marine >... | reverse complement strand
GCACTCTTAATTTATTTTAATAAACACAGCTGATATTTTGATAACTAGAATTTAAAGATAATGATCGAGACTTTTTGTCTTCTTATTATTTTTTTCACACCACTTAATATGGTGCCGATGGCCGGAGGAGGCACCAACCTGTCATTAAGCCATTGATTGCATACAAAACAATAGCTTACAATCATAACGTGTGGTACATTTCGTGTGGTACATATATGTATTCACCTCTCAATCAGGGCGCATAATACCTCTTAACAATGTCAGATACAAAACATTTAATTCAACGCAGGCAAGGCTGGTATGTGCAGGTACGTGTACCTGACTCACTGTATCATGCTACTGGGAAAAGAAAGATAGTACGCTCATTAGGTACACGTATACTTGCTGAGGCTCAGGTATTAAGACATCAAGTTGTTGGTGAGATTAAAGCCTACCTCAAGTCTCTGTCAGGCAGTAAAAATAATCCTAATCTAGCCTTTATCCACGAAATGATGCAACACAGGAAAGCAATAGATTTAGGTCTCCACGGTAATAGAGAGGATGCCTTAGCAGGTGCCGCATTGAGCGTGGATGTATTAAGAGATAACTACCTCTCACCAACAGGCATAGCTAGAAAAGGTGTAGAGATTGACCACGAAAGAGACACTAGACTCCATGTCGATGAAACCCAGCTCAACCAGTTTGATCTAGCTGAAAGAATCTTTACGTCTAGCACTGAAATCATACTGATATCTCAAGCTTTAACTCACCACCTCGATGAAGCAGCCAGTTACATACGGAACCAGACATGCAATGACCGTAAGCGGCATGTAAAGGTTTTCATTGATTGGCTAGGGCAGGATAAAGAAGTTAGTCATGTCACTCGAAAAGAAGCAGCAAGATACCTAACTGAAAAAGTAATGAAGCTAGACCTAGCCATACCAACTAAGAAAAAATACATAGGGAGCTTGAGCGCTCTCTTTGCGTGGTGTAAAGAGCGCTGCTATTGTGATACGAACCCATTTGACGGTTTAGCACAGGGAATCAAGTCCACAACTAGAGCCACCAGACAGAAAACTGAAACAAAGCGCAGACCCTTCACCACTAGCGAGCTACTTTCAATATTCAATGCTATCAGCCAGCATCGAGGCGTAGATAACCCCTTATGGCCTTACGCATGGATAGCCTTATTTACAGGCATGAGAAGCAATGAAATAGCAGAGATAAGGCTTATCGATGTTTACGAAGACTATATCAACATCTCCGAAGCCAAGAACCACAATTCAGCTAGAAAAGTCCCTATACACGCCACCCTAAAACCCTTAGTCCAGAAGCTAAAAGAGACTAGTAGCGATGATTATCTAATATCTAAACTAGGCAGGGGTGGAGAAGACAACAAGAGAAACCACCTCATAGTAAAGCGATTCAGTAGCCTACTCAGGGGTAAGGCAGGGATCAAGGATAAAGCAGCTGTATATCACTGTTTCAGGAACACACTAGCTAATGCCTTAGAGAATGCAGGTGTACAGCTATCAACAGCAGAACAAATAGAAGGGCATAGAAGACAGAGCATGACTTATGGCCTCTACTCTCACGGGGTAGAACTATCAGTCCTTATTGAATCTATCAACAAGGTTAAGTTTGATAAAAAAGTTGAAGACTTATTGCTGAACACCTGACCGCTCCCACATAAAGAATTACAAAACGTAATAAAACAACAATAACTAACTAAAGGAAAAACAAAATGTTCACATTAAACCTAACTAAGCACTTTACACTTGAAGCAACGCTATACACTTTATTCTTGCAAGTGGGTAGCAAGGAATATTGGGTTAGCTGTCTTGATGGCAACACTGGCAAACTAAAGAAACCAGAGTTTGTATCAGGTTAATTCTGAAGTCCTGAGAGGCAGGTAGGACGCAGAGTAGACACCTTAGGAACCAAGGGCGAAGCCATAGTAGGCAGTACTTTATGTTTCTACTGTCAGTTTAAACATTAAAGTTACATGCATTGTTTATGGGCAGGTGTTTAATACCACCTATGCCTACACACTAAAGAATAACTTCAGTTCCTAAAAGTCAGGTGTCAGTAAAATTGACCCCGCTGACACTCAAAACAAGGAACGTCTACTGGATGAGGAACTGGAGAAATTCGCTAATGACTTCATGGGTGTGAGTCATCAAGGGTCTAACTGGATGAGGGGCTAAGAGCCTCTGATAGCTTATAAACAGTAGAGTGCCTATCTTAGGAATACCCAAGGGTGGAGAATAGATACTTATAAGACTAACTATAAGTGTAACTGTAAGTGTTACTTTAAGCCTCACTTAAAGCTCTTGTTCAATGTTTACCTACACCCCCCCACCAAACAAGCAAAGACTAAAAGTCACCACATAATTATTATCTTCTTTCTTTTCTGGACAGGTGTATCAGTTCACCTTCCTTGTCCACATATATCTCAAATACACCCAACCCAACACCTACCGTAAACACTTAAGGACTCAATATGAAGCCGTTACGCAATGTAACCAGAATGATAGACCCCAATGGTCAGCCAGTTGTTAAAGTGCCGCTAGCGAACACTGAGCTAGTCGCAACAGTAGACAGCGACATCTACGACAAACTTATAGAAACAGGTATATCCACCAACTGGAATTTTAATAAAGCCAGCCCAAAAGATAACGGTTATGTGCGCACCGCACTCAATGGTTCGAGGGTGTGCGTAGCTCGACTGATAGCTCAAGCCAAACCCAGAGAAAACGTTCACTACTTAAATGATGACACTTTAGATTTACGAAAAGAAAATCTATACGTTGCGAAAGGTAATTCTAAACGAGCATGGATACTGCAAGAAATTTCCACATAAAAATCTGTCAGCCTATCTAACTATTCAAAAGCGCAAGTTTCCCCCCCAGGCCTTCGCTCCTCTCCCACAGTGATAATTCTTTCACTACTAACAGGTAACACACCTATGACTAAACTGCATATAACAAAAGCAACTCAAGCGCATGTCAACGAACTAGCCAAGAAGCTAAGACCTGCTGATATTAACGAAGTTTATCTATCGACAGGTAGGACAGCACACGCTGTACTCATCGACTCCTTAAAGCTCTCAAGATACGCACAGTCAATCCATTACAAGAACGAGGTGGTGGGTATGTTTGGTGTAGTAAATCACCCTACAGACAACGACACTGGTATTCCTTGGTTATTAAGCACAGAGAAACTTGATTACTGTTCTTTAAGCTTTATTAAAGAATGTATTGGTGTCCTTGATGTCCTACACATCCTATACAAGACCTTAACTAACATCTCACATGAAGATCATTTAGCTACCCATAAATGGTTAAAGTGTTGTGGTTTTGAAATGGGTAATAAGTACGAAAACATCAACATAAAAAACTCTACGTTCATCAAGTTCAAGAAGGTTAGAAAAGATGTGTGAACCAGCAACTATTGCGCTGGCACTTTCTTCTGCTACGGCTATTGCTGGTTACGTTGGTGGTCAGCAGCAGATGGATGCCAAGACAGATTCCCTTATAAAATCTCAAGGTATACAACAAAACCAACTTAAAGCTCGTGCAGATCAAAACTCCTTTGCCCAAGGAATAGCAGCACGTAAGCAGCAAGCTCGTATTAAAACGGCAGCGGGTGATGCCGGTCTCACTGGTGGTTCTGTCGCTGCTCAGTTAATGGACTCTATGTTTAACGAGGGTCAAAACGCAGCACTAGCTGACCAGAATTTAGCCAACTCCATTGAATCTTCCACCGCAGAGCGTGACAACAAACTATCAGGACTTTCAGCGCCTTCTCTACTTAGTACTGGTCTTCAGATAGGAGATGCTTATGCGAAGTCTCTTAAAAAGGCAGGTGACACTAATCCTGCTAATTAAACCGCACCATAGCTCCACCACTTAATAAACTCTCCGTGCATCACCTTGCACTCATACTTTAAAACTTTATGCCTTTACAGGCAGTATATTAACTCTTATAGGAAAACATTTGATGATTGTAACTAGAGGTAAAAACAAAGCACTGCAAATTGATATTCCAGCTCAGAAATCACCAACAGGAAAAAGAATCAGGCGATCAGCGAATACTACTGACATGGAAAGAGCGAAACAAATAGAAGCTAAGCTACTTAACTCTTTTAAAGGTGAAAGCTCTATGAGTTCGCATAGTAATCACGACAAGATCACTTCTTTAAAACAAAGCCAACAGCAAGTATCTTTAAGCTTATTAATGACAGCAGTAAGAATAGTGAGAGAGGAAGTTAACTCACAACTTCCAGCCCAAACACTTGAGATATTCCTAGCTCTCGTATTAGCTGGTGGTGAAAGCAAAATGAAAGACTTACGAATACAAACAGGTTTAACTCAACCCTCTATGACTCGAAATATTCAAGCATTAGGTAAAAAAAATAGGAAAGGTGAAGCGGGTTATGATCTTGTTGAATCTAGAAGAGACCCTACATGTGATTCACGAAAAATTATTACTTTAACACCTAAAGGGTTAAACCTTAGTAATATATTGTACGGTGTAATGCGGGTTAATAACTTAGTTAATACTTAAGTTATTGAGACTCTTCAGACTTGTTCACTCCCAACTTAGTTAAACAATTGAGTAACTGACTAGTTCTAAGCTTGCATGCGAATATCAAATTCAGTCGCTACAGCAACAGGCCTTTTAGATCGAGAGTGCTTGACCATTTTAACAAACCCATAACGTTCAAAGGTCTTTAAAGTACGACCTAAGTTAGAAGCTTGACGCCCTGTCATCTCGGCTAATTCTTGAATAGTTTCCGGTTCACTATCCGCAATGGTCTTTAATAGTTGACGATTGTTATCACTCAACACCTCAGACAATGACTTCATAGAGCTAAACCATACCTTTGGCTCACTCTGCTTAGGCACATAGCGACCCGCCGCAATATCAATCATGCGCTTGTGTACGTCTTTAGTAGACATAATGCCTATCTTAATTCTCTTCATTGTCTTAGCCTTTACTGCTTACTACTAATCTCTTCACTGATTTCTTCTACACGCTTAAAGAAATCATCTAATAACTTTTCCGCATCAACAAAGGCATAGGGTGTGCCTTTGTCATTCTTATCTTTATGGACATGATCATATTCTACTATCCGGCCATGAAAACCTTTTCGTCTATTTTTTGGGACGTGTGCGTTATCCATTCCAAAAATACGAGTGCTATTCTTATCATGGAATGTTAGACAATAACTGATACCATGAGGTCTTTCTTTGGTAACTTCCGTTTTACTTGCTTCTATCTTCCACCAGCATTTATTATCTAGGACATGTATAAAGCCATCCATGTCTAATAGGTTATCTAAACCAATATCACGCTTCACATTTCATCCAATGCATATCATCAGGTGATAAGTATAGTCTTAATGCTGGACTGCTTACCAATTAGAATTACTTATGGGTAACTAGACCTAAGCTGCTTTAGCCTTCATCTCACGATCAACCCTCTGAACAACACCTACGCCAACACCAACAGTCTTAGCCGTTTTCTTAATACCCATTCCTTCGTTCCTGTGCTTGCGTATGGCATCTTCTGTCTTACTGCTAACCTTAGGTCTCCCTAAAGTTTTACCGTTAGCCTTAGCCCTCTCAAGCCCTGCCTTCACACGTTCTTGAATCATTGAGCGTTCAAACTCAGAGAACACACCAAGCATTTGAAACATTGCCTTACCGGCAGGAGTAGTAGTGTCTATTCCCTGCTGGTGCAGGTACAGGTCAATATTCTTTGAGTGGATCTCTGTCAGAAACTCTAAGAGATGTTGCAGTGATCTACCCAAGCGATCTACTGACCATGACATGATCAAATCAAACTCTTTTCGCACACTCGCTTTAAGCATTGCATCAAGTTCAGGTCTTTCAGTTCTTCCCTTGGAGCCACTGATACCATGATCGACATATTCCTTGGTGATCTCCCAACCGTTACGTTCAGCAACTGCTCTGAGTTCCAGCAATTGGTTCTCAGTGGTCTGACCGTCTGTTGAAACACGGGCGTAGAGTGCTACCTGTTTTTTCTTCATGGATCTATAGCTCCTGCTTTTTGAATGACTATGAGCAGGATAATAGTACAAGGAGGTACAGAAAACAAGTGTTATATGTACCATCTAGAGGAGGACTCTAAGTGTTTGTTTTATAGGAGCAGGCAGTATGGAATATCGATGGGGTTATCTGTACCCCCCACAATTTAATAAACTACACCTACGACCCTTCACAAAATTCTTTAACAAAGTCTCTAGCATTTGAAAGTTCTGGATCACTAAGTAGATCTTTGCTTAGAACATCATTTACCCATTTAGGCCCGTGATTACCAACACTTCTGACAAACCCTTCCAGCTCACCATACTCAACAACATACAGACCTTTAGATTTTAATTTGGTATTGAGCTGATCGTATGATTGAGTTGAATCTCCACTAGGTATGTACGACTTACCAACACTCTTAGCTATTGCCCAAGGTGACGATTGTTTTAATACTTTATTTATATTGGATCTAGAAGCAGCAGGGAATATGCTCCCCTCAGAAGACTCCAAGATGATAGTAATATCCTTTTTGACTTCATCTGTACTAAGTTCTGCTTTTTTCTGTTCGACAGCCTTCTTGATTCGATTCCAATCTGTAGAAATCTCATTCCATTCACCATCAAGACTCTCATATATCTTTCTTAAAGGATTTTCTTTATTAAGTACATCGAAGTCTGCTACAACAGCCACTGGCACTCCCAGTTTACTCAGTGCGTGTATGACAACAGGCAGCCTGTCTTTTCCACCGCAATGTGTGAACATTATATCTGGCTTAGTATCACCTGAATCTCCACTAAATATCGCATCCATAACTGCCGCATAAAATCGACAGTCTGAATCACTTTCACATATAACAACTTTCTTATGGAATAAACCATCAAGAATATTTGAGTATCTAAGTAGAGGGTCAGCCCATATACTTTTTATTCCAGAATCATTAAGTTCTTTGATATGGTTGACAGTACCATCTCTTTGAATACGTAAAATTTTGACTCTATCTGTTTCAGCATCTAGTAAGCCTTTTATAAAGTCGGAACTGTGAGTAGAGATAAATAGCTGGCGTTTATCTGGTGCATTTTCCACTAGCATTTTCCCAAGTAGTCGAGCTTGAGGCGGGTGTAAAAAAGCCTCTGGCTCATCAATTAATACAGTGGAGTGATCTACAACTAAAGAATGCAATATGACACCTACAAAACTTCTCATACCATCACCTTGAGTATGCAGTGTTGACAACTTTTCAAGACCCTCAATGTAACCAATTGAAACTCTATCCTCTCCTTCTTTAAGAACGGGTCTAACTCCACAATATAAAGGCACATCCTTCCCAGCATTCCTGTGAACTATCAGATCAAGTCCAAATGCCTTATTAAAATATTTACTAACAATATGTTCTTTATTGTCATATTTCTGCAAATAATGAATTGGGTGAGTTAACGGATCATTAGTGAGGGAAATAATTGGAGCAGGATCTGCTGCTTGCAATCTTGATTCAGTTGATAGGTGATATATAAAAAATGAAGCCAACTTCTGCAAGCCAGCCTGATTTGCATCCCAAAAAGCCCTAGCCTGACTAACATGCACCCTCCCTCCAAGCCTAGAATAAGCAGGGTTAGATGGATCATCTTCACTCTCCTTCGATACTACCTTCAGCCAAGACAATAACTCATTTAAATCACCTTCCCTCTTAATAGAAATTTCTTTAACAACATTACTTTTAGTCAAAGGGTCTTGGACTTTGTTTAGAATATCTTTTAGTGAAGCACTCTTTCCAGAATTGTTAGGGCCAACAAAAACAACTATCTCCCTGTCTGAGAATTCCACAACTGAATTATCACTAAATTTTGCTGACTCTATCCAAACAGAGGGTGTGTTCATTACTGAAATCCTTAATATTTAGTTGAAAATGAAAAGTTAATATTACATATAGCTAAAATAACGGTAAGGACACACGAACAGTAACACCATTATTTATCTCTCTTAACATAAGAACACCCAAGAAATTTATCTGATTCGGGTGGTTATTTAGAAACATCACTCTTGATATTTTTTATTTTAACTATATGAGGTTTGTCTTTATGAGACAACGAAACATGAACTTCAGGTTTCCCATACTTACTTAATTTTTCAAGCTCTTTCATTTCTAATCGACAGCTCCATATCTCCCCAACTCTAAGCACATAGGGTAGCTTGTTACCAAAGTGCTCGACAAAGCCTTCCTTACCCATGGATAACTTCATTCCCTTCTTGTACTTATGAGTAGCCAATATTGTCATTATGGTTGTTGGTGATGTCCCATTATTAATCAACTCTATATGACAATATTCAGCGTATTCAGTAACTGTATGGTCTTCATTTATTTTTTCTACGCTGATAACTCGGCCATCATTGTAATGAATATTGCATGCATACCTATACTTAACCTTTGCTCCTGATGTAAACCATTTAACTATATCCCATAGAAGAACTAACGTAGCCACAATTGCACCCCACCATGCAACCATCATTACACTATCTATTTCCATTATTAAAATAACTCCATAGTAATCTCAATTAACATCATCTAACCAAATATCCTAAAATCTTCCCGTAGCCATTTCTCTAAGAATTTGTTTAGCCATGATCATTAGATACCCTTTCTGGTCAGTTCTATAATCCTTCGCATCAGTTTTTTCTTTACCATCGTAATAAACAGTAAACTTCAGCTTACGAACTCCTTCTATCTTTACTTTTCCAGCGACCTCAGAACCATTAACTTCTATACATATATCTTGCATTTATTATTCCTATATAGGTAAGATTAGAATATTTATATTAAAGGCCAAGATGAGTAATTACTTAAAGTAAGTCGTATAACGCCTAGCAACCCATCCTTCTATTAGTTCGCCTTCAATTTCTACTTCTACATACAGCCATGGACGTTTCGACTTATCAATAACATTAAGTAACTGTCCTACAGGTAGTTTAAGAATTACATCAGATTTTTTATTGGAGTCTTCTCTTAAATATAACCCGTCACCAATAGTGACCCTGTATCCCTTAAGCAGCTCTTTCTTCTCGCTAACTCCTATACTTTTCACGACTCTTTTGACTTCTGTAATTGTGTTAGCATTTTGTAGTCTTTGTTGCAGCTCGTATTGAAGTGCTCCGATGTGGAAAAATAGCCCCGCCACAAAAATATTAAGTAATACAGGTAAGATATATTTATCATAGACATATAGAAATACTCCCTTATCTCTATCAGACAGCAAATAATAACTTTTTAAATCCTGTATACCTTCTAAAATTTCGTTAAGTGATTCTCCATCTAGCGGTATGTCATCATGCTTATGAAGCTGGTCATCAATAGGGCGAACTTCCACCTCCCTATTTTCTACTGCTATATTGATAGGAAGCACGTTAAGGTCTTTAAGCATTGTTTTTGCTAAAGAGCCTATATCTAGATGATCAATTACAATTTTATCAAGTGCAGTAATATCTATTAAAGGAGCTGCTGTTTGTAAAACATCTTGCGCAGTTATATTTAAACTTAATGAATCACGGTACCCCTGCATAGTATCAAGCATTGATGCATTACTTATCTTTAAAGATTCTTGTATGTTTTCGTATATGTTCGGATCAATGAGATTGCTAATTGAGGTTGGCTCATACAGGTTCTTAATAGCTTCAGCTCCCACACCTAGCCGATTTTGATAGCCATGCAAGATACTTAGTGAGTCTGAATCAATAAGATTTCTAACTGAAAGCGATTCTTGTAAGTCCTTGTAAATATTAGTCAGCGGATTGGCATGTAGTTTCAGAGAGTCTTGCATCCCTACAAAACTATCAGCATAAGATCCACTGATAATACGTAGTGACTCTTGCACGTTACTCATTGCTTTTAATGTGGTGGAGTCGAACAAGCTAGATGCAATACCGATATTTTTTAATGCTTGAGGTGGAAATGTGAAGCGATTAGCCATTTATTTTTACTGTTCCCTAGCTAGTAATTAATGCCGTCTATGATAGATTCAAGACTCAATAATAACAAATAGCCCTTAGGTGTTCTGTATGATTACTTACAGATGCTAACTATATGAAGGAGTAAAAATGTTTGCTGTAATGAATTTTATAATTATTGGACTTGTGATTGCTGGTTTTTTTGATGCTGTGGAATGGTCAACGGTTGGTATTGTGTTCGGTGCATTTGCAGTTCTATCGGTTTTTTCAGGGTCAATTCTGCGTAAATTAAGTGGCAACAGACTTTAGTTAGTTATTTTTGATTACTCACTACACGAATAACGGGTTTGGCATTTCGCAGTGAAACTAATACCAATTAGGTAACTCAGTTTGTTTTGTACAAGGAAGTACGGGCTTACCTAGATCTATCCGCAATAAGCGAACTGGGTATAAAGCGGCTAAATCACCGCACTCAGTGCCGACAAAAAGAATACTGAAGAAAAAAACCTGTGGTAGAAGGACTAGTAGCCTACCCTCGATTAAGAGACAGGCTATGAACTACTGCAATAGAATTTTATGTGAGGTACATACCGTGAGGTACAGGCTACACAAATACTGACATAAGTCGTTGTTTTTATTGACAGTATTGAATATGGTGCCGATGGCCGGAGTCGAACCGGCACAGCTTGCGCCACACGCCCCTCAAGCGTGCGTGTCTACCAATTTCACCACATCGGCTTATATTATACTTTTTATTTTCACTGGCGTTCGGACTCCTGTCCTCTCTTCGCTTTTAAGCGTTGCCAGCCCGATATCCTATCGGGCGTTCGTGACTCCTTGCCCGTCACTCACCCAATTTCACCACATCGGCTTATATTATACTTTTTATTTTCACTGGCGTTCGGACTCCTGTCCTCTCTTCGCTTTTAAGCGTTGCCAGCCCGATATCCTATCGGGCGTTCGTGACTCCTTGCCCGTCACTCACCCAATTTCACCACATCGGCTTATATTACTCTTTAAGTTTGGCAGTATAAAAACACCGCCTACTGCATCCAGTCAGCATTGATACTTTCTATATAGTATCCATCTACACATCCCTGGTAGACATAAAAACCATGAACTGAGGCGCTCATCTCAAG
>Ga0316208_1003561_pt1 | contig 11125 bp, 8 predicted proteins | sample 3monopyrite_MG_FD_204944 | JGI IMG/M metagenome (GOLD analysis project Ga0316208, IMG submission 204944) | Microbial mat bacterial communities from mineral coupon in-situ incubated in ocean water Damariscotta River, Maine, United States -... | ecosystem: Environmental > Aquatic > Marine > Coastal... | reverse complement strand
GCGGCCCCGTCCTTTTAACCATCGATAAGTGTCCGCTTATTTTAAGCGGACACCTAGCCCGCTTCCTGGACACACTTATAATATCGCCATATCAGCTAAGGTAGGTGGGATTGGGCGGACGCTTACGCCAAACATCTGCTGGCGGACCGCGGATACGATGCCGACTGGTTCCGGGAGGGGTTGAGACACAAAGGTATTACGCCCTGTATCCCACCAAAGAAAAACCGGAAACACCAGATAGGCTACGACAAAACCTTATACAAACAACGCCATAAGGTCGAAAACATGTTCGGCAGGCTCAAAGACTGGCGGCGCATCGCAACCCGCTATGATCGGTGTGCACACACTTTCTTCTCCGCTATCTGTATTGCTGCTATCATTATATGGTGGATTTAATGAGGCCTGAGCCTAGTGTGTCTTCAAATTGAGCATTAAATTTTCCTCAAACAGGTTCTTCCCTTAGCCGCTGAAGAGTAAACATCAAAAACCCTAAAGTAAGGAACTCTGCTAGCAGCACTATATATGTTTTATCATCTGAGATTAACGTTAATGTTCCGTAGATAGATACAATAAGGGCATATATTAAAGTAGTGCGTTTCGGCCCAGTTACATCGACTAGAATGTGGTGCAGATGATCTCGTGATGCGTGGAATGGACTGGCCTTATTTAGTTTTCGAGTAACTACAACGCGGAGACAGTCAAGCGTAGGCAAAGCAAACCAAACGAACACCGTATCAGCATAAATTGTAATATTTGCTTCCACATTATATGTCAGCAATGCGACCGCGCCAAGAAGAAGGCCTAATGCATAGGCCCCCCCATCTCCGAGAAAAAACTCACCCTTCATATTATAGATGAACATTACACCGAGTGCCGAGGATAGGAACAAACAGATAGCCTGCCTATGTGGGTTTGTCGCCACCAAAGCCATTATTAAAAACAGAATGGCCGATGTTCCAATTACGCCGCCATTGAAGCCATCCATCATATTTACCGATATTACTATTGTCATCAAACACAAAACTGCAAACCCAGCACCAACATACTCGCCAAGTACAGTAGTCCTACCAAACGACCAGATAAGGTTTTGTAAGCGCATTTCGGGAACCCAATATACTAACAACGCTGAGATCCCACCTATAATCAATATGCGGCTCTGCCAAGAAAGTTGCTTGCGATCATCGACAACTCCTAAAACAGCAATCAAAATGGTGCAAACACTAACACCTATTAAACGAGTACTTGAGTCGAAAAAATACTGGTTAACGATAATAAAACTGGCCAACACTCCAACCATGAGCGCTCCAACCAGGGGAGTAGGCAAAATGTGCTGTTTGTGCTTTTCTCGCATCGGGTCATCCATCAAGCCAAATAGCTCACCTAGAAAACGGGCATTGAGAGCAATCGCCAGAACGAAAACAATCCCTAAATAGGCTATAATCAAACTCATTCCTTAACCCCTTTAGGCGATTTGGCACTATAACCTTGACCCTGAATGAGCCCTATGGTGCCGTCGCTTGGAAATTTTCGCCACACCATCAATTCTATAATATGTTTAAAGTAATCAAGTTCCATATTTTTAGATAGCGTACCTATAAATTAATGCGAATGGTTCTATGAGAAGCCCCTAGTTTGTTAGACACCTTGTTGGTTCAGTATTGTTTGTTGTTCGAAGTCGACTGGTGACAACAGCCCGTTGTTACCATGCTTTCTTTTTGGATTATAAAACATTTCAATATAATCGAAGACATCTTGACGAGCATCCTTGCGGGTTGTGTAGGTCCTGCGCTTGATCCGCTCTCGTTTGAGTAAATGGAAAAAGCTTTCAGCAACAGCATAATATGAAACAGGATACACCTTAATCTAGCTGCCGAACTGTCCAAACATATAGGACCACCTCAATCAACCCGGGGCATGCCACGTGTGTTCGTTGGTAAAAGCGGTTCAATGCGAGACCATTGTTCCTCAGAAAACCAAAATAAATCAGACACTTCACTATCTCCTAGGCTGGAAACAGTGAACCACAATCAAACAGTTTTGGGAATCCCTTTAATGGGTCCGGACCCTAGACCAATAGCAGCTTGCTTTTGAACGCTTTATTTTCCTATAACATGCAAATAGGCCTTAACAAGGGTTAAGAGATGCGTATCTAAGGAATTGACGGTGTGTGTGGCTTTCTTTTTATTTTCGACGAGCAAGATATTTCTCAAAAACGGGCCATTCGAGCCTTAAAATTCTTGGAAAAAAGAGGCCCAAACTCCTGCCAGTGGGAAAATTACACAATTGAGGACGGCCCCATCCTGCAGACTAAGCGCCCTGGCCAAATTTTTATGGGTCATACGAGACTATCAATTCTGGAAACAAGTGCTGACAATAACCAGCCTTTTAGAGCGTCAAGCGGTAGCCTGATATTTAATGGTGAAATTTACAACTACAAAGAATTAAAAAAATCCGCGCTCCTCAGGCAAAATAAATTTCGATTCGAAAATTCTGACACAGAAGTTTTAGCCGCGGGCCTTTCAACTCATGGAGTTAGCTTTTTACCCAAGATTAATGGCATGTTCGCTGGAGCTTTCCTCGATTTTAAGCGGAAAAACCTAACCTGCTTCAGAGACTATTTTGGCCAAAAACCTATCTTCTATTATTTGGATAACGAGAGACTGCTTATTTCTTCCGAAATTAAAGCAATTTTAGATTATGTGCCAGGTACCCTAGATATCCCAAAGTTGTTGCAAGGGGCTATTGCAGGATATAATGCATCTAACTCTGTTTACTGTGACATCAAGGCATTGCACCCTGGGCAGCATTTTTCTTTCGATCTGCTAAATAGGAAATTGCGATTTCGTGAATATTGGCCTGAAGTCTTGGCACGCTCTCCAACAAACTCACGCTTGAATTCAGACAGTGAGTTCGAGGAGGCGATGACTAATTCTATGGAGCGACATATGCGATCCGATGTTCCCATTGGTTTGTATTTGTCTGGTGGTGTTGACTCTTCTTTGCTGGCCAAGCACCTAGCAAAACGCTCAGAATCAATTAAATGCTTCTCAATTTCATTTGATGATCCTTTGCTAGATGAATCACCTTATGCACAGAAAGTAGCCGGCAAATACGGATTTGATCTAGTTTCTGAGACAGTTTCAACTCCGCCACTTGCCGAGATTGATAAAATTCTCGATTACTTTGATGAGCCATTTTACGATTCTTCTGCGGTTCCCACGTATTATCTCAACCGTTTGGCGGCAGATCACAATGTCTGTGTAGCTCTGGGTGGAGAGGGTGCTGATGAGCTCTTCATGGGATACAAAAGATATATATATACGTATCTTCTCCAAAACCTAAAAAAAGGAGTTGTTGGATTTGCTGCGCTGAAGCTTATTCCGGCTTTACGCAGATTGGGTGCCCCATTGCGCCATAAATATCTGCAAAATATGGAAAGTCATTATGCGGAATATCTCTTTCGACGCTCATCAGACTTGGGCATACAAAAATACTTTGTGGATGCTGAGCAATACAAATACACGTTTGAGAATGAATTGACTCGCTATTCCTCATCGTTTCCGAACAAGCACGAGTTGTCAGCGTACTTAGCTGGCGATCGTCAGAACTACCTCAGTTCGGATATCCTCACAAAATCTGACCGCGCAGGAATGATGAACGGAGTGGAAGTCCGAGCGCCGTTTCTTGATCTTGAAATAGCGAGGTTTGCCAGCTCAGTTGCACCTGAGAAAATAGTGAAAGGGAAACAAGGTAAATTTCTGCTAAAGGCAGCCCTTAGCAAAGATATGGGACGCAATTTTGCTTTTAGGGTTAAACAAGGTTTCACGTTTCCTTTGAGATCAGTAATTGCGCAAAATTATCCAAATATGAGAGACTTAGTTTCGGCCTTCGTCCCTCAAATAGGACTTGATCCTGTTTCATTTCAGTCTGCGGACGTAGAGACAATGAACCAGGCTGCACTGAGGCACTTTTGGAAAATGTATGTAATAGCGAGATTTCTTTCTCAAGCATAAGACTGGAACAGGAATGCTAATTGATCAAACAAGAAACGGCAGATCTCGAGTTCTTCATTTTGCGCCCTCACTGCCTCCTTCATATAGTGGGGCTGGAAAGCAAGCTGTAGCGTTAGTTGCGTCCCTGTCGAATGATTGTAATTTCGAGTTTCATATGGCGTGTTATATGCCGGAAGGTGAAAACATTTCCGATGGAAATGTTTCTCACGTATTAATAAGAAATTCTCTGATGGGCAAAATCCGACAACTTTACGAAGTGTTTAGATTGATCCAAAAGGGGGGATTTGATGTAATTCATGTACATGGTTATGTTGCCGCAGTGCTATTGTGCGCTGCCTTGTTACGAATACCTACAGTACTTAAAACTACTTTGGAGGGCGTAGATGACCTTTGTTCAATTCGCAAGAAAGGCCCTATCCATTCGCTCATTTCCCGTACCTTGGATATTGTAATATCCTTGACCCCAAGAATGGCACAGTTAAATAGATCTGCCGAAAAAAGCATTATCATTCCAAATGGTATTCAGGGCGATAAGTATCATTTCGACCCAACCACTAGAGATAAAATGCGTCAAAGATTCGCTTTAAGTGACACGCGCCAAGTTTTTCTATTTTGTGGGGGCGATAGCTGTAGGAAAGGCTTTGCAGAGCTGGCAGAGACCTGGTCCAGAATTTGCGACTTTTTTGGGCGTGAACAAGTCGCACTATTGATAGTGGGTAGATTTCGCGCTGTCGACAGCCTTATAAAAGTTGATGGTATGTGCCAAAAATTCGGAAATATTGAACCCATTTGCGACGTTGTTGACGATCTTAAGCCATTCCTGGACTGCTCAGACATTCTGTTGTTCCTATCAAGTTCAGAAGGCTTGCCGAATGCAGTATTGGAAGCAGCAGCCAATGGCAATGTCACCTACGCAAAAGATATTCCTGGGACTTATAGCCACCTGTTGGGCGACTATAAGTCCGTGCTATTCAGCGAAGTTAATGAGACCAACTTAGCAAATTTACGTGTAAAACTAGAGCAAACAGACAGGGCTGCCACCGGACTTATTGACCCAGGTTCAATTGAAATAAATAGAGTTGCAGGCAAGTATCTCGAAATTTATCGCCAACTCGGAAGGGTCTAGGGCGCACATTTGGGGGGCATTTTCCCCATGAAAGGCATATTTTGACACAATCGGTGCTATTCGTCCAGCCAACTGCAAACAGATCCGGTGCTGAACTCAGTTTGAGTCAGTTGCTGGAGTATGTGATAGATGCAAAAATTCGGGCGCATTTATTGATCGGCGGTGGTGGTGCCACTTACGATCTTTTGTCAAAGAAATGTCACACAACCAGTATAGTCAAAATCCCAAAACTGACCCGACGTTTAAGCAGCATTTTAAAAGTAATTTTTTCAATTCTGCCGCTCTATTTGGAATTACGCAAAATAATATCCGCCCAAAATATTGATACGATTTATATTAATACGCTGATGGTTCCCCAAGTGCTTATTGTATCCGCACTGTTTAGAAAGTGTCGTGTCATAGTTCACGTGCGAGAGGTTCGAACAACTTATCCGCCAATACTATACGATACTTTCCTCTGTTTAGCGGGTTTTTACGCGAACAAGTTAGTGGTTGTTTGTGATTATATTCGTGAGGGTCAACCAATAAGGTGCAGGAAACGAGTGCATAAAAAAAGCGAGTTGCTTTATAATTCTTCTGCTCTTAATCCACCTGAAGGTAGTCGAAAATTAGAGGGAACACTGCGAATACTTTGTGTCATACCTATTACTCTACGTAAGGGTGCCTTTGATTTAGTTGCGTTTTCAAAAACCATGCTGAAAATTTGGCCAGAACAAAATTTTAAAGTACATGTGTTAGGTCGAATCGACCAATCTGACGTATTTGGAAAAATTAAAACCCAAATCAAGCTTCTGGGCCTAGGCGAATACTTCCACTTTCATGGAGAGGTTCATGATATGGAACAACATTACGCATCAGCACACATCTTGCTGCACCCTTCACATACAGAGGCGTTTCCAAGAGTCATTGTTGAGGCTCTTAATATGGCACTACCTGTCGTTACTACAGATGCTGGCGGCAGCAGTGAAGCGCTTATCGAAGGTCAGACAGGCTATGTTGTTAAGGTGGGTGATATGATGGATATGGCCAAGAAGATAAAATACATATGTGGCAGTGAAAGTGTCTACCATAGGCAGAGTAAAGCAGCATTTTCTCAATATACTAAGAAATTTACACCCAAGATTCTCAAAAAAACCTTTCTCGAAATAATTGAACGCTGATCGATGATATTGGAAAATAGAACCAATACTTTTCCGCCCGCACTTCTAGTGACGCTGTTGCTTTTGGCTCTTCCGTTCAAAAGGCTACTGGATTTTGATTTGTATTTGATCCATCTCAATATCCTTGAATTACTAGCGCTATTCATTTTTTTATCATTGATATGGCAAACGGCTCAAAATGGAATTCTAAAAAATTGTATCGGCTCGTTAGGCTGGTGGGGTATCGCATTCATTTTGTTTGCTACAATTTTCTCTATGAAAAATGCAGTCAATCAACTGTTTGCTGTTCGTTTCCTGTTATCGGTGATTTTGCTGCTGACACTCCTCTACTATTTTGTTTCGAATACCAAGAATGCGCGAGATCTATTTGCGACGGTGAGCGTTTTTCTGATTTCCATCGCAGTTTTAGCTGTATTCGCTGTCCTGGAGAGTGGCATTTCAATTCTAAGTGGTGGTCAGTTCACCTCCAGCGCCGGGCTTCTGGACGCTCGTAATGAAATGACATTTTTCATTTTACCCGCCTATTTGATTGCATTCTCGTTTGCCGCGTCATCTGGGGGAAGCCAGAAAAAATATGTCTTTCTTTCTATGTTGTTCCTACTTGCAATTGTTCTCAGCCGAGGTCGGGCAGCAACTTGGATAGCAATCGCCACGTCGATAATCGCTGTTTTTTATTTCATGAAGCACCGGGTTCTATTTGCTGTAGCAATGATAATATTCGTCGTCGGAGCTGTATTGCTGTTAAGCCTTTTTGACTATTTCGATATTTTTCATTTTCTCAATGACAGGTATATGAGCTCATTTTTCAATGAGTACGAGTTGAATTATGGGAGTTTAGCAGCTAGACAACTTGCTATATCTGGGGCCTTTTCAATGATTGAAAGTAACCCGGTGTTTGGGGTTGGTGCCGGAAATTTTGGTTTGGTCATCTTGGAGCATATTCCGCATTTGAGGGAAAATACAATCAACCCACATAATACATTTTTGGGCTTGTTTGCTGAAATTGGTCCGCTTGGACTGCTTGGATTTTGCATGATATTAGTCTCAGGCACACTACCACTTCCTAAACGAAAGAAACAAAAAACCGAAGTGGAAACAGTCAGGGACGCGACTACAATTGCGCTTTTGGGTTTGATAGCTCACATGTTAACATTTGATGCCGTCACCAGCCCCGTACTTTGGATTTTGCTGGCCATCAACATAAGTGGTACAAGGATCTTACTAAGGGGCAATTCGTGACTATATTGATGAACCGCCCGCCACCCTCCAATCTCATCTATCGGTTTAAATTACAGAGGCTTGCGCTATGCTTAAAATGATTGGTGGAAAGGTCTTTAGATCCTTTATTCGACCGCTTCTTTTCTCTCCACATCTGCCTGAGTCTTGGTTCCTAGGTATTTTCAATTGGATTCTCCGCTGGCGGCGGATATCAGATAGATTGAGTTTGGTAAAGTCATCCGATCTGCAGCCACGCTATAAAATTGCTGACAAAGATTCCGATCGAGTAAAATACTTTTGCTTTAGACAGCAAGGTTACGCAAGTTTTTCCCAGGGTATCAGCTCGAGAGGAGACAATATTGGCCGTACTTACCTTCTTCAAAATATTAATTTTTGCAAAAATGACATTGTCATCGATTGCGGAGCAAATACTGGTGACTTACGGATTTTTTTTGAAAATCGTGACCTTAATATTTCCTATATTGGGCTAGAACCGGGCCTTGCTGAGTTTCGGGCACTTACTCAAAACTATGGTCAAAGTAAAAGCTGCTCGCTACACAATTGCGCTTTGGGGGCAAGTAATGGGGAAGCACAATTTTTCTACAAGCCGGAATTTGGCGATTCATCATTGATCGAGAATGCAGATTTTGATGCCGTACACACTGTGACAGTGAAGACGCTAGACACCTTTCTTGAAGAACGAGGCCTAGCCAATAAACGCATTAAGTTGCTTAAGCTGGAAGCTGAAGGGGCCGAACCTGAAGTATGCATTGGCGCAAGTAACTCTATTCGCAACATTGACTTTGTCGCTGCGGATTTAGGCTTTGAGCGTGGCGTCAATGCCGAATCGTCAGCACCTCAAGTTATCAATTTTTTAGGTTCCCATGGTTTCGAAGTTATTGGCATTACACCTAACAGGCTTTGCGTATTATTCACAAACAGTACGGAGTCCGGTCTAACTTAGGGGCAAAGTGCTGATTTTGTCGTGAGACATTGTGTTTAGTGGCGTGCATAATGTATTTATACCTCCTCTCGTTATTTATTGGTCAGTCACCTGTGGGGCTATTTTTTTGGTTCGACGCGCTTTTATACTGGAAATAACATGATCCAAATGCGAGGTCGTTTGCGACATCTGAAATTTATCGAAAAAATCTCTGCTGTATTTTTGTGTAAAATAGTTTCGGCTGGTGCCGGGCTCCTTTTGACGTTGTTATTAACGACAAACGTTAGCGCCGAGATATATGGCGAATACGCCTATTTCCTGGGCTGGGGCAGTTTGATTGCAATACTAGCAACTTCTGGTCATGATATTTCATTGCTTAGATCCATCCCCATTTCTATCGATAAAAAAGACTGGTCGGAATTTCGGGGATTATTGCGTTATATAGGCGCTTGGTTAGTTCTTATTTCGCCTGCAATTGCTGTAATTTTTGCGGCGTCAGTTTTCTTTGTAATATCGCCTTCGAACAGTCCTGTAAAACACACAGTTATTGTTGCACTTGTTGCTGTTAGTTTTGCGGGGAAGTCAATTGTTTCAACAATTTTCAGATCATTGAAAAGCCCGTTATTGGCCGAGCTATTTCAAGGTGCCATTCCATCCATAGTCACACTTGCGCTTATAGCCATTTGGATAGTTTTCAGGGATAGACTAGATGGGTTTCCAGTCGCTACAGGTGCTATTATAGGGATCACCGTAGCAACTACGATGGTATGCTTGCTAGTGGCGGTATCGTTGATTGGCAGGATACTTCCTGCTCAAAGTAAAGGGGCACTACCCGCCAGCAACTTTAAGCGCTGGTGGTTTAAAGCTGTACCTCACTTATTTCTATCTGGCTGTTCGGTCGTACTGATGAAGATAGACATTGTTTTTTTAGGCGCTTCCGTCGAATTTTCCAGCGTAGCGAAATACCAAGTTGCCATCAAAATTGCAGGAACACTGACTTTGGTTCACCATTCTATAACCCATGTATTTGCACCGATGATCGCTGAAATGTATCATTCTAAAAATATGCAGACTCTTCAAGGTTATTTGCGCAGTGCGTCTTTAATGATGTTCGTAATCACGTCATTTGCAGCAGTGATTCTTGCCTTGTTCGGCAGTAGTATTTTAGGGTTGTTTGGTGCCAATTACGCAGATGCCTATGGCGTATTGTTGACGATAATGTGTGGAGTATTAATAAACGCTTTTTGTGGGCCCGTAGGGTATGTTGCAACAATGACAGGACATACTCGCCTTGCCGCTACGTACATTGGAGCCGCTGCGGCACTTAATATAATTTTGAACGCAGTTTTAATTCCTTGGTATGGCCTTTTAGGAGCAGCATCTGCGACAGCAATTTCTGCGGCATTTTGGAATATTGGGTTAGCAATTTCCATGAAAAAATTGACTGGGCTAAATACGACGGCAATTAGCTTACTAGCCGCCCGAAAAACCGTTAGATAAAGGTGTAAAGAGCCAAGTGAAAATCGAGACCCCATCATCATTTCCCTCAAAGAGCATCGCAGCTTCCATGAATATACCCGCTTTTTTTATTGTAGGCACCCCAAAGGCAGGAACCAGTTCTTTATATGATTATCTGTGCGACCATTCGGAAATAGTAATGTCTAACCCGAAAGAGCCGCATTATTTTTGTCAGGACTTTAGCGAAAAATTGCGCGTAGGTAATTCAGTAACAGACTATCTAACTAAATGCTTTGGTGGCAGTGAATATGACGGTAAACTGCGAGGCGAGGCGACCAGTACTTATCTGTATTCAGATGAGGCCGTCCCTAATATTCTCGCGCTGAATGCAGCCGCCAAATTTATCGTTATGTTGCGAAATCCATACGATATGGCGCTAGCACTGCATTCCCAGTGTGTACGGGATGGCGACGAAAATGTTCGTTCGTTTGATGAGGCTTGGCAACTACAAGAATTGCGAGCAATGGGGCTTAAAGTTCCACCTAAATGTCGAGAAAAAAAATTTCTTCAATACGCGTCATTTTGCAAAACAGGCACGCAAGTCGAACGATTATTGCAGCTTGCTCCATTAGGAAATATACATTTTGTATTTTTTGAGGACTTTTGTCATTCAACCGAAAAGGAATTTTCTTCGATCCTGGAATTTCTTGGCGTAAAGCATCGGGCTTTACGCTCGTTCCCCATTCGTAATACACGTAAAGATATGAGATCTTTCGCTGTAGGCGAGGCGCTCAATAGACTACCTAATTGGCTAATTTCTATTGTATCGGTTACCAAGCGCTTGCTAGGTATTCGGTCCCTTGGCTTTATGCGCAGGGTTCGATCATTTAACGAAAAGCCATCGCAAAGAAACGAGCCAGATTATGTAACGATTAGGGCGATGGAAGATGTATTCGAAAAGGAGATAAATAAATTATCCCAATTGACTGGGCGAGACTTAAGTATTTGGAGCAAAGGTTCAAGACCAGCTGAGAGATCGAAGTACGTATAGATATTGTACGCAGTTTACTAGGGTGTGACCCCAATTCAAAGTGTTGCATTTTTTGATCATTTTGTGATTCAAAGCTCCCGAACAGGGAGATTTACATGGCACGTTTTGATTTGAGCGATAAAGAATGGACAACGATTGAGCCTTTACTACCCAAGC
>Ga0316208_1003560_pt1 | contig 11125 bp, 3 predicted proteins | sample 3monopyrite_MG_FD_204944 | JGI IMG/M metagenome (GOLD analysis project Ga0316208, IMG submission 204944) | Microbial mat bacterial communities from mineral coupon in-situ incubated in ocean water Damariscotta River, Maine, United States -... | ecosystem: Environmental > Aquatic > Marine > Coastal... | reverse complement strand
GTACGGCCGTTATTGGCTCATATATGGACCAAGAATCGGAGTGGAAACAAAAATCAAGACCGGCTGTCGCCAAATTCCAGTTTTTGGAATTTTCCTATTTGTGAAAATCAGCAGACCCTAATTAAGGTACTGGTAATAATGCAGGGAATCACTATTTATTTTGACAAACTGTAACTATTCAGAGTGATATTGAACATACTTTTTCCTAACTCACCCCGTCCGCGACCAAAGGTCGGCACACCCCTCTCTCGCGAGAGAGGGGAAAGCTCAACATAGTTGAGCAGGGGTGAGTTGGCAAACGCTCTGAATAGTTACGACAAACTTAGAAATGCCATGAAACAGATTCCTCGGCTGGTGCCTCGCTCGGAATGACGGATGCTTCGGCTGCTTTTGACATGACGGGCGTGCCACGGCACTCTCCTACCAACCCAAAATATTAGTCTTCCCCTCCCGTTCGCCTACCCAATGTCGTTTGGGGTCTTTGGGTGGTTTGGCTGTGCTATCCGCTTCTTCGGCTAAAATGGCTTGTTGCAAAAGCGGCATGGCTTCTAATTCTACTTGAGAAGGAATACTTGTTTTTCGACCTTTCTTTGAACTTTTCTTTGAACTTTTCTGGACTACCTGTTTCGCTTGCACTTTTTTCATCTCTGGCGATAGCACGGCAATAAAAAGTGTTGCACTACCCGAACCCAACGGTCTTACAACAAGTGCCAAGCTATCTTTCACAAAACGATTATCTGCGCTTGTTTTGTAGCCCGATTCGCTAAGCATTTGCTCAAACTCTGGCAACACACCTGTAGGCACTGCCCAATAGAATTTATTGCATGTATCGTTCGCATAAAACACGGTTTGATGGATTCCTTGACCGATTTCATGAACCACCCGTTCCAATTTATAATCCACTATGCGGTGTGATCTCATTAGTACCGAAACCGTGCTTCGCTTTTGCCCTAAAACGTAATCAACTAGCTGGGCGTTTGCAACCACCGAATACAACGTTAATCCGAAAAATAGTATGGTTTGTCGAATAGTAAACAACCTCATTAAAAACCGTTTGTCTTAAATAACGTTGTCTAAAGTAGGATGCGCGGGTTAAAAAACGGTTTTTTTTTCGCTTTCACTTTCTCGAACCGATTTCAGACAACTTCTACTGCAAATGTAGGCCATCGGACAAGTTTGACTTATCGCATGAGCGAATGCAAATTTTACGGGAACTTTTGCTTCTCATTTTCGTAGCCACACGCACTATATGTTGAGAATGATAGAAAACCTTCGGAATCTGAGTCAGTTTTTACTGCTCGCGTCTTTTCTTTTAGCCAGTCAAGTGGCTACTGCCCAAGTTACCGCAGATTTCACATCCAATACCTCTTCAGGCTGTAGCCCGCTCATTGTCAATTTTGAAAATCTATCTACCGGAACAGGGCTCAGCTACAGTTGGAGTCTTGGTAATGGAAACACTTCAGTTTCGGAGAATCCATCGGCTAGTTACATCAATCCGGGAACATACACCATTACGCTAACAGCCACTAGCTCTGGTGGAGCGGATACTGAAACAAAAACGGCTTATATCACTGTTTTTACTCCTCCTGAGCCCAACCTAGCTCCGTCTCAGAACATTGGCTGTTATCCTTTTACGGTTGATTTTACCGACCTATCTATTGTTGGAGACTCGCCTATTGCCACGTGGTCGTGGGATTTTGGTGATGGCGGTACATCTACAAATCAAAATCCAAGTCACCTTTATACAACCCCTGGAACCTTTGACATTACTTTGATATTAACCGATGCTAACGGCTGTACATCCAATCAATCATTCAACGATATGATTGAATCGAACAATAACACTCCGACAGCCGCATTTGTTGGAGACCCAACGGTAAGTTGTCTGCCTCCATCAGATGTTGCGTTTACGAATTCTTCATCAGGCGGAACAGGTATTTTGACTTACGAGTGGGAATTTGGTGATGGAAACACATCAACCATTCCTGCGCCAGACAATACCTACCTCACTTCAGGAAATTTTGACGTGAATCTTACCGTAACAGACGAATATGGTTGTTCCGACACGCAATTTGAAGCAGCGTACATCGAAATAGTGGATAACGTAACCATCGACTTTACTGCAAACAACACCACGGTTTGCTTGGGCGAAAATGTGTCTTTGGTTGACCTGTCTAACCCAACTCCCGTAAGCTGGCAATGGGATTTAGGCGATGGCAATACTAGTACCGACCAGTTCCCCACGCATCTGTATACCACTCCAGGTACGTACGAAGTTTCTCTTACGGCTACCTACAGCGCATCGTGCCAAGGCACAGAAACCAAAACCGCTTACATCACTGTAGGAGAAATTCCATTCGTCAATTACACTGCCGATACAGTTTCGGGTTGCGAGACTCCCTTTCCAGTTCAGTTTACAAACACTTCTGTAGGAGGTCCATTTACATACCAATGGAATTTTGGTGATGGGAACACATCTGTTGATGAAAATCCTGCCAACACGTACACGAACAATGGCGTTTACAGCGTTAGCCTTACAGCCACCAATGCAGATGGCTGCAGTAGCACCCGAACCGTACCCGATTACGTTAACGTTGCTGAAACACGGGCAGATTTTCTTCCAGATTTGTTTGGATTCTGTCAACCCTTAGAGGTTAATTTTTCAGATTCCAGTGTATCAGGAACAAACATTAGCAGCTACGAATGGGATTTTGGCGATGGCAGCACATCATCATTGCAAAACCCAACTTATACATACCAAGACACGGGAATATTTGACGTGAGTCTAGTGATAACCAACGACCTTGGATGCACCGACACGCTTACGCGCACCAACTATATTTTTGTTTACACACCTCCGGTGGCCAATTTCTTGAATGGAGACACGGTTATATGTCCAGGAGAATTGGACTTTATAGACCTTTCTCAAAACGCCACAGATTGGTTTTGGGATTTTGGAGATGAACAGTTTTCAACAGAACAGAACCCAACACACGAATATGCTGATACTGGCAGCTTCAGCATTACACTTATTACGCTTAACAACGGCTGCTCTGACACTTTGATTGTTGAGGACATGATTTACGTAAGTCCGCCCATTGCAGATTTGGAATATAGCTTCGATTGTGCCGAACCGAATATTTTCACATTTAGCAACGAGTCTTACGGGTTTACCTCTTGGAATTGGATTTTGCCCGATGGATCTACTAGTACAGACGACCCTTTGGTGCTGAATATTCCAAATCCAGGCGAATATGTGGTAAGAGTAACCACATCAAACGATACTTCTGGGTGCGTTGATATGGCTGGCGATACGATAAACGTAACTATGTTATCGGCTGGATTTAGTTCGATTAACACCGAAGATTGCGGACCTTTGAACGTTGAATTTACTGATGAAAGTACCGATGCGGTGTCATGGGAATGGTACTTTGGTTCTGGCGATTTTTCTACCAATCAAAACCCCACCTACACTTATTCTACTATTGGCACCTACTCGGTTACTCATGTTGCTACAGACATAAATGGTTGTACGGATACAATTGTAGAACCTGGTTTGGTTACGGTAACAGGCTCAATCGTCAATTTTGGCATTGATACCACGTTCGGTTGCGAAACCCTTTCTGTTCAGTTTCTGGACCTAACCGACCCACCAGAAACCGTTGCAACTTGGCTTTGGGATTTTGGCGATGGCAACACATCTACAGCCGAAAACCCATTTCATGTTTATCAAGATGCAGGTACATACACTGTATCCCTCACAATAACAGACATTGGAGGATGTACCAACACCATTGAGCAACCAGATGCCGTTGTTTACATCCCATATCCTAACCCAGAATTTTCTGTTGACCAAACCGTGGGCTGCATGGGCGATGTGTTCGCATTTACCAACAACTCAACTGGCAATGCGGTTAGCTACCAATGGAACTTTGGCGATGGGAGCACTTCCACAGACTCAGACCCTACTTATAGCTACAGTACAGAAGGAACTTATAGCGTTACACTAACGGCTTTCAATTCCAATGGTTGTGATAGCTCAATAACAGAAATTGCACTTATAAATATTCAACATCCAGATGCAGATTTTTCTGCATTTCCAACATTTGCGTTTTGTCCTCCGCTGCTGGTTTCATTTACAGACCTAAGTTCGCCTGATGCCACGTCTTGGTTTTGGGATTTTGGAGACGGTAGCTCATCAAATCTTGAAAACCCTTCTCATATCTATACCGAATCGGGCATCTTCTCTGTCTTTATGGTTGTAACCAACGCTAATGGTTGTACAGACACAATTTTTGCACCCGATCTTATTGAACTCTCTGGCCCTTCGGGCAATTTCAGCTTCTTCCCAGATTCAATTGGATGCCCTCCTTACGACATCACATTTACATCCACCTCAGAAAACGTAACTACGTACACGTGGGATTTTGGAGACGGTTTTCTTGGATTTGGCGAGACCGTTACGCATACCTACACCGAGGTAGGCACCTTTATTCCAACGCTCATTTTAGAAGACGACAACGGTTGCACGTTCATTTACCAATCTACAGACACACTCGGAATTGTTCCCTTGGCTGTTTATGCCGGTTTATCAGGTACCATCTGCCAGTTTGATTCGTTACAATTTAATGCTACTGGTGGCGATGGCTACAGCTGGTCTCCAGCCACCGGGTTAGATAACCCAAATGCTGCCATGCCTTACGCAAGTCCAGACCAGACCACGGAGTATGTGGTAACGGTAAGCTCAGGTTTGTGTCAGAATACAGATACGGTAACGGTTTTTGTAAATCCTGCTCCGCAAGTAAGTTTTATTGCCGATGAAGTTTGTTTTGGAGAATTAACTCAGTTTACTGATTTTTCTTCCATTGCTACTCCAGACAGTATAACGGTTTGGAATTGGGATTTAGGCGAAGGCTTAAGCAATGACACAAATCCATCCATCATATACACGGCTCCAGGAACTTATGATATAACGTTGACTCTCGAAAGTTCCGTGGCATGTAATTCCACAGGAACAGGAACTGTAACCGTTAACCCATCACCAACAGCTGCTTTTGCAGCAAATGACACCTGTTTGTTTGGAACTACTTTTTTAACGGATCAATCCACCGTTAATTCGGGAAGCATTACAAACTGGAGCTGGAACTTGGGCAACGGGGCAACTTCGCAACAGCAAAACACTTCTCTAACTTATTTCGAAGATTCTATTTATCAAGTAACGTTAGCTGTAACCGCAACAGGCGGTTGTACTGATACGATAACGCAGCCTGTTGAAGTATTTCCTTTACCAAATGCTAGCATAACTGCGGCCAATGTTTGTTTTGGAGAAGCCGTTTCGTTTGGGGATTCCACCTCTATCAACTCAGGCAACATAGCCCAATGGAATTGGGATTTTGGCGATGGCAATTCATCTTCTGTCCAACATCCTTCGCACGTATATCCGAATTCAGAAACTTATGTGTATTCGCTTTCGGTGGTTTCTAACAATGGTTGTACCGATGATGCCTCTGCAGCGGTTACCATCAACCCACTTCCGGTTAGCGAATTCCAAATGACCTCCACAGCTTCATGCTTTGCTCCTATTGCAGTAAACATGTTCAATCAATCTACTGGTGCAAACCAGTTTGAGTGGAATCATGATAACGGAACGGTGGAATCCAGTTTCAACAGCACCGCCATATTCGATACCGTTGGTCAGTACAACATTCAGTTGTTGGTTACAACCCAATTTGGATGTCAAGATAGCAGTACTCAATTGTTTGAAGTCTTCCCAACTGTTACAGCGGCTTTTGATTTTGGCACACCTGTTGGTTGCGAACCTTGGAATGTACAATTCACCAACCTATCTGAAAATGGGACTTCGTACAACTGGAATTTCAATGCTGGCGATAATTCTGATTTGGAGAATCCCGACCACACTTTCTTTGACCCCGGAACGTACACCGTTCAATTAATTGTGAATGGCTTGGGCGGATGTGGCGACACGCTCACCATAAACAATCTAGTTACCGTTTGGCCAAATCCCACCGCACAATTTGAGTACAGTAATATTCCATCGCCTATCGCTAATGGTACGGTTGCGTTCTTCAACACTTCTAGTCCACACGTAAGCGATTGGTGGGATTTTGGTGATGGTGATACTGACCTGAGTCTAAACACCACGCATCAATATGCGTTCTACGGCAACAAGCTTGTTACACTCGCTATTGTAGATGCCAACGGTTGTGTTGATACTACTCAGATGTACGTATCTGTCGACTTTTTTGGTGGCCTGTATGTGCCGAATGCAATCATTCCGCAAGACCCGAATTCTGACGTAAGAATTTTTCAACCTAAAGGAACGGGGCTAGGTTATTACCGCTGCATGGTTTACGATAAATGGGGTAATCTTCTTTGGGAATCTGATAAATTAGAAGAAGGTTCACCTTCAGAATATTGGGATGGCACGCACCAAGGAGAACTCGTTCCTCAAGGTTCCTACGTTTGGAAAATCGATGCCATTTTTGCCAATGGCGATATTTGGCAAGGTATGGTAAACAAAGATGAAGAGTATCACGAAGTGGGAACGGTAACGGTGATTCGTTGAACCTCCTTTTTTAATCAGCCACCACTATTTTACCGCTGTAGTGCATTTTGCTGTTGCTCATTACGCGGTAGGCGTAGTTTCCTGCCTTTATGCCGTGTAGGTCAATTACGGTTTCGTCTAGTGTGTTTTGCAATGTGCGCGAAAGCATTGGCTTTCCTGTTGCTTCTAGCAGTTCAAACACAACTCCATCACCTAAATGGCGCACATCGTATTTCACCACAACGTATTCTCTGGCCGGAACGGGCTGAACCTTAACGTAGCCAACTGTATTGGCTCGATTACTTTGGTCTGCCTTCTTTCCTTGGGGTTGCATAACGGGGACAATGAGTTTCTTCTCGAACTCTGCCAATCCCATAAACTCCAATATGTTCTGAGCATACTGACCCGCAATGTTCTCATCTACACTTAAATCCCATAGTTGAGCAATGGTCTGCTCGTCTGCTTGCAACCAGTTTTTACCTTCGGCAATAAGTTCTTTCTCTAGGTTGCGATAGTCTGCATAGCCTTGAAGCCGTGCAGCTTCGCTCTCCGAAAGTTCTCGCGAAGCAATCCGTTCAGCTACTTCATCCATTCCTGGCGTGTTTTTTTCAGAAGCATGAATCTTCATCAGTTCGAGGTCTGCATACAGGTCGTTCTTTTCTCTTAGGAATGCTTTGGCCGCCTTTGGGTTATACTTGATTGTATCGTGCATCAACTCCATCAGAACTTGATGCGCCAAGTGCTCTCTTTTTCTGTGTGCGCTGGCCACTTCGCCTGCTTTTTTCTCCTTGGGAGAAATGCTGTAAGCAGCCTCTGCAATCTGCTCCACCATGTATTCGTCCATTGGTATAGGCAGCATATCTACCGCATCCATTACCTGCTTGTTTTTACCTGCCTGTGGGTTGGCTGCCAATACATCGCGCAGCATGGCGTTGGGCAATGGTGCTGGCTTCTCTACTGTAGCCTTCAATACCTCTTCCGATACATTCGGGCTTCTTTGCAATAACTGATTACGCAGCTGTAGTTCTTCTCCAACTCCCGCTAAGGTTACATCTTGCAGCGCATCTTCCGTACTGCCATTGTCCGTAATGGCATCTAGTTCTGCTTGTTTTACCACTAGTTGGTCATTTGCCTCTTGATACTCGGCCATAAGTGTGCTTTTACCGCCACTACCTATGTTGCAATCGTCTTGGGCAACTGTTACCCCTGCATCAACCAAATAAAAGACACCGGATGTGGTGGGAACCACCGGATTACCAGTAGCCGTGTTGTGCCAGTACACAATGGCTTCGGTTTGAGCAGAGTTAATGTAATCGTATAAACCACTGTTATAGAACCTGTTGCCGGCCCCATCGCCATTGCTGCCCTGAAAGGCGGCAATACCTTGCGCTCCTACCTTCGGAGTGAGGTTAACTACTGAGATAGCAAACAGGTTATCATTGTAATCATTGCAAAGGAACTGAAGTCCTTGCAGCCCATTCTTGTTGCCCCCTTGTGCGCTACAACCTACCGCTAAATCATTGAATGTGTTGTTGTAAATGGGCGTAGCAGTTTGCCCTAAATCTTCTGCGACAATACCCGCAGGGATATTTGTCGGACTTACACCTGCACTGTTGAACTCATTTCCATAAATGTCTGTAATGGGGCTGTTTTCTAAATAGATACCAATAGGACCATCTGTTCCGTTTACATCAAAGGTACAGCCAACAACCTTCGTATCGTCTGAACTTCCTGAATAGATTCCCCAAGGATTATTTGTGAACACAGCATTATATACAGACGTAACAGCAAGACCGTTACCCGTACCCGATACATTTACACCGTAACGCAGCCCTGTAAAGGTGCTGTGCACTTGGCTCGCGGTTGGGCAAGGGTAAGTTGGGCTGTTGCAGTAGTCTGTAATGATACATTTAGCCTCCTGGTTGAAAACGCCAATGCCACGGTCTATCTCAAAAGCTGTCTGCGTATTGGTAAAATTGCAACCGAAGATATCTACACCGCGTGTTTTCCATTCTTCAATAAAGGCCCAGAGGTAATCTCCGTTTATCATGTTATTATCAATGCTGAAATCGCATTTGCGGAAATAACTCTCATCATCGATGGGACTTCCTTTACGAATATTAGTGTATGCCATAAAGCGTGCACCATGCACGTTATTGTAGAAAATAGCATCATCCGCTTCCACAATACCACCAATGGCCCACCAGTCTATGCTACCACCAGCAGTTAGACCCCAATTATTAACAGCCTGTTGAGCGTTTTCCAGCCTTGCATCGTTCTTCAAAACCAACTTGCCAAAGAGCGATGGGTTTAAAGATTGGCTGGCTGTGCTTTTGCCCGAGACGTAAATCCCGTCCCAGCGTACATCGCACATACTGCTAATCGTACCACCATCAACGATGAGTTTGGATCCAGGTCTTACAATGATCTTTGCCCCTGCTTCCATATACACGATGCCGGATAACGAAATGGTAAGCGTTGCATTGTTGTCTATCACCAGTTCATCTTCCACATACTGCCCGGTATTCCATATAGTAGATGATGTTATAGCAGTCTGCCCTGCGTAGGTCAGTTGTCCATTTCCAGTAACATTCCATTCACAGGGAAGCGTGCAGCTGAAGCCTCCGTTTGTTTGAATGCTCTGCAAATGCGTAGGATTCATCATAGGATTGTGTCCGATCTGCGCTCCCTGTTCCATTACTATCTCACTACTGGCATCCTGAAGGATGATCTGGGCAGTGGGATCTACACAGATGAAAGCGCCATCCTCTACGATGAGTCTGCCGTTACCCTGGATCTCAAGTTTGGTGTTCTCTTTCAGCCAAAAAAGACTCCCACTTCTCACCCTGATCTCCGATTCGTTCTCAATTCTGACATACGATTGCGGCAGTACCTCAAATATCGTTTCATCCGTAAACCTGTTTTCCGTTGCTATCGGTTCTTGCCACAGTGGGGGAGCAAACTTATGTACGGGGCTCGTGCCCTTGTCCAACAGAATGCTGTTGTAACTTTTTACGACCAGAGAAGGTTCAGAAACATCAAAATCATGTGGACTTAACCTGATGTTCCCACACCACCGAACATCATCATACACATCATACTTATCCCACCTTACCGTCACAATGGCATCATAAGCATTAAGCAAGTTGTTCCATTCATAATCCATGGCTATACTGAGACCGTTCAACCAGATGAAGCGGTTTTCAAACGTTCTTACCAGAGGATCAATTTCTGCCGATGGTCCATATGCACCAAATCCCTGTGAATTCGTATAAATAGGCACTGGAGCAGGATTGGTAGAAAGGTCAAGTTCCAGGTTTGCAGACCCAATGCCGAATGAGGTGTAGCTGTTGCCCCGGTTCTGACTCCTCTCTTCCGGTGTGCCGAATTGCTGCGTTGCTGAATTATAGGGAACCACTGCATAATAGCTTCCCTGATCGGAATCACCCTGTCCGCGTATTTCTCCATTACCATTGGAATCTGCAAAACCGAAGAGGTCTGAAAAACCGGTAAACGGGTTCTTGAAGATTCCCGGAGCATCTTGATCATAACGTATATGTGAGGATCCCAGGCACGATCCGGGAAGGTCATCCACCCCATAGTACAGATAATCATAGTTGCCATTGGCGGTCAAAGGATAAAGCCAGCTGGCAAACGCATTCGGATCCGTGTCGGGGGTTGAAATCGCTCCGAACAGATCGGTAGATGCAAAAGGCGGATTCTCATCCTTTTGGTTCTTTCCGACCTGAACCATGGCATACACTCCCCATTCCAGATCTTCACTACAACTGATATAGTCTGGGTTATGATCATCAGCGCTCAGCAGTTGATGGTTCTCCAGCCATAGGAACTGATCTTTGACATCACCGGGCTGCTGCCAATCTATATGCGGCAGTTTTAACCTGATCACATCGCCTGTCTTTACAAAATCCCGCAATCTATAGGTCGTCTGAGTAGGTGTTGTCGGTATAGTAAGATCGGTCGGCACTTCATTTCCGGAAACATCCAAAGCACTTATGAGCTGTTGCTTGTCCGGGTGCTGCCATTCAAGGAACCATCTGTCCCACCCGCTCGCAATGTTGGATATTCCTGCTCCTATCATTTGGGCCGATAAATTCCATGGATTCGTATGGGATTGGAAGGTGTGCTGACCAGCCCCATCACCCGCATGATATTCGTTGCTCCCAAAGATGGCATGGAAGAATTCTGCTGCGACAAAATCGATGGACCGCTCATTTGAAGAACAATGTCCGAAACCTGCCTTGTTATCAAAGGTTATCTGAGTGCTTGATGTATTCCAGTGAGACCATAACCCTTGTCCAGTCTGGCAACCGTACCCTATCGGATTCTTCCATAGAATGAGCAATACATCTATTCTGCCATTCGGAGTATTCGGCTTCTCAACGCCCCTGTATTCGGGAAGATCGGTGATTGTCCATTGGTCAAATTCAGAATACGCCTCCCATTTAAGAACGATATTTGATTATTATCCACCAGATCGGTAAGGTGTTGCCTGACAGCGTTGTCAATTGCGGTTGAAGTGGTCAATGAGCACGGAAC
>Ga0316208_1003559_pt1 | contig 11127 bp, 10 predicted proteins | sample 3monopyrite_MG_FD_204944 | JGI IMG/M metagenome (GOLD analysis project Ga0316208, IMG submission 204944) | Microbial mat bacterial communities from mineral coupon in-situ incubated in ocean water Damariscotta River, Maine, United States -... | ecosystem: Environmental > Aquatic > Marine >... | reverse complement strand
GCGAAGACGATGCATCAGGGGAGTCTCCATGAAATTCAAAGCGGACGAGATCGCTTCAGTCATCCAGAAGGAGATTGAAGACTTTCGCGGTCAGGTTGAGACCAGCGAAGTCGGTCGTGTTCTTGAAGTCGGCGATGGTATTGCGCGCGTCTATGGTCTGCAGTCGGCCATGGCGGGTGAAATGGTCGAATTCCAGAACGGCGTCCGCGGGTTGGTGTTCAACCTTGAAGAGAACTCCGTCGGTGTCATCCTGCTCGGCGATTTCCAGGAAATCAAAGAAGGTGACGAGGTCAAGACACTGGGAGCTTTGCTCTCTGTGCCGGTCGGCGAAGCGCTGATTGGTCGCGTTGTTGACCCGCTTGGAAACGCTCTGGACGGTAAAGGTCCGGTTGTTACCAGCGAGACTCGGCCTGTTGAAACAATTTCTCCGGGGATCGCCGGCCGTCAGCCTGTTAAGCAACCGCTTCAGACTGGTATCAAGGCTGTCGACTCGATGACGCCGATCGGTCGTGGTCAGCGAGAGCTGATCATCGGCGACCGCAAAACCGGCAAGACCGCCGTCGCACTGGACACGATTCTGGCTCAGAAGGGCGGCGACGTCATCTGTGTCTACGTCGCCAGTGGTCAGCGAGCATCTAATGTGGCTGCGGTCGTTGAGTCGCTCGAACAGCACGGTGCGCTGGACTACACGATCGTAGTGTCGGCGTGTGCTTCTGATCCAGCACCACTCCAATACATTGCCCCTTACGCTGGTGCCGCAATTGCTGAGCACTTCATGTATCAGGGCAAGCATACATTGATCGTTTATGATGACCTGACCAAACAGGCTCAGGCTTACCGTGAACTGTCACTGCTGATGCGTCGTCCTCCGGGCCGTGAAGCTTATCCCGGTGACGTGTTCTATTGTCACAGTCGGTTGCTTGAGCGATCGGTCAAGCTGAGTGATGAACTCGGCGGCGGATCAATGACAGCATTGCCGATTATCGAAACGCAGGAAGGTGAAGTTTCGGCTTACATTCCGACCAACGTGATTTCGATCACGGACGGTCAGATTTATCTTGAGCCTGACTTGTTCTTCGCTGGCGTTCGCCCGGCTATTAACGTTGGTATCTCGGTTTCGCGTGTGGGTGGTAACGCTCAAACGAAGGCCATGAAGAAAGTCGCCGGCTCTCTGCGACTTGACCTGGCAGCCTTCCGTGAGCTGGAAGCGTTCGCTCAGCTTGGTACCGACCTCGACAAGGCGACTCAGCAACAGCTCGACCGCGGTTACCGCATGGTCGAACTGCTGAAGCAGCCACAGTTCCAGCCGCTGCATTATGCAGATCAGGTCGTCAGTATTTTTGCTGGTACCAACGGAACCTTCGATACAGTTCCTGTGGACAAGGTGCTGGAGGTCGAACAGGAAATGATCCGGTTCATGCAGGAGCAGAAGTCAGAGGTCCGTGACGCAATGGTTGAAACGGGCGAACTTGACGCTGGTGCGTTGAAGGCTGCTCTGGATGAATTCGCCAAAACGCTCGAAGGCCGATTCGAAGAAGAATAGAAACAGTGAACCGAGCCGGATGTCGGCTGAGTTCACTGTTCTGTTTGCTGATTACGACGCAGTGTTAACAACGGACGGGAAGCGATGGCCAAAGCCAGAGCGATTGTTAAACGCCTCAAGGCGGTTAAAAATATCCGGAAGATCACCCGGACTATGGAATTGATCGCGACCGCGCGATTCAAGAAAGCCATGGACCGGGCGACCGAAGCTGCTTCGTACACAAAGAAAATCTCCGAGATCGTCGCTGACCTGTCGAAAGCGGACCTTAGTTTCAGCCACCCGTTGCTGACTCAACCGGAAGAACAGACTAAGAACGTTCTCCTGGTGATGACGTCTAATCGCGGCTTGTGCGGTGGCTATAACTCGGCTGTTCTGCGACACGTCACGACGCGACTCAAAGAAGCACGGTCCAGCGGAGAAGACCTGAAGATCGAAGTTATCGGTAAGCGAGGCATCAGCTACTTGAAGTTCCAGGAAATGGAATATTCAAAAGCCTATACCAACTTTGAAGACAAGCCGCGTTACGACGAAGTGGAAGAGATCGCCGATCGGTATATCGACGGATTCATCGCTGGTGATATTCACCGTGTCGAAGTCGCCTACACGCGGTTCGAAACCGCTTCGAGGCAGACGGCAGTTCTTGAAACGTTGCTGCCTGTTGGTTCGCTTGGCGATGATGACGAGAACGCCGATGGCGAAGCCGACCAGGGAGTCGATTACGAGTTCCTGCCTTCGCCAGAAGACATCCTCGAAGAAATCGTGCCTGCGGCGTTCAAAGCGAGACTTTTCAAATGCTTCCTTGACGCAGCCGTGAGTGAGCAGATTGCTCGAATGGTGGCGATGAAGGGGGCGACTGAGAACGCTGGGGACATGATCAGCACACTGTCGATGCAGTACAACCGGGCTCGGCAGTCGCAGATCACATCAGAACTCAGCGAAATCATCGGCGGAGCAGCGGCACTCGAATAGTGCATTAAGAATACAACGTAGTTTTGCCAGTTGGCTGCAGTGAGTCGGCTTACTGGTTTGTAACAGAACTTCACGACAATCGATCATACGACGAAAGCCATCGATCATGTCGACGACAGCAACAGATACAACAATTGGTCGCGTTACTCAGATCATCGGCTCAACCTTTGATGCCGAGTTCAGTGAAGGCCATCTACCGGCGATCTATAACGCCGTACGGGTTGACACCGAGATCAAGGGTGTTCACGTCAAAGTGACTGGCGAAGTCCAGCAGCACCTTGGCGGAAGCCGAGTTCGTTGCGTGGCGATGGGGTCAACCGACGGGATGGCCCGCGGGATGGACGCCGTCGACACCGGACTCCCGATCACGGTTCCGGTTGGAAAAGAAACGCTTAGTCGCGTGTTCAACGTGACTGGTGATCCGATCGACGGACGCGGACCTGTCACCACAGAAGAAAGGTGGCCGATTCACCGCAGTGCACCGAAGCTTGAAGACCTGAGTTCGAAGACGGAAATTTTCGAAACTGGAATCAAGGTTATCGACCTGCTGACTCCGTTTGTTCGTGGTGGTAAGGCGGGTCTGTTTGGTGGAGCTGGTCTTGGTAAGACCGTCATCCTGACCGAACTGATTGCTCGTATCGCGAGTGCTCACGGTGGTTACTCGGTGTTTGCTGGCGTCGGGGAACGAACACGCGAAGGAAACGACCTTTGGCTCGAAATGCAGGACACCAAGATCGGCGACACAGGTCGGTCAGTCATTGAGCAGACAACGATGGTGTTCGGTCAGATGAACGAGCCACCCGGAGCTCGTCTGCGTGTCGCGCTGACAGGCCTCACAATGGCCGAATGGTTTCGGGACGCAACGGGAGCTGACACGCTGCTCTTCGTCGATAATATTTTCCGCTTCTCGCAGGCTGGATCAGAAGTGTCCGCACTTCTTGGCCGTATGCCGAGTGCTGTGGGTTACCAACCAACACTGGGAACCGAACTTGGTGGTTTGCAGGAACGAATTACGTCGACCAAAAAGGGTGCGATCACATCAGTGCAGGCGGTCTACGTTCCGGCGGACGACCCGACTGACCCGGCACCGGCGACTGCGTTCAGCCATCTTGACGCGTTCCTCTATCTGGAACGAAAGATCGCCGAAAAAGGTATCTATCCGGCAGTCGACCCGCTGGCTTCTTCCAGCCGCGTGCTCGATCCACAATACGTCGGTGATCGGCACTACGCCGCCGCCCGTGCCGTGCAGCAGATTCTGCAGCGGTATCGCGAACTTCAGGACATCATCGCGATTCTTGGTGTGGACGAGCTAGCCGAAGAAGACAAGTTGGTCGTGCATCGTGCTCGTCGGATCGAACGATTCCTGTCGCAGCCGTTCCTTGTCGCTGAAGTCTTCACGGGCAAATCCGGTAAGATCACACCACTGGAAGAGACGATTACGAGCTTCGAAGAAATCTGTGCCGGCAAATGGGATCATCTGCCGGAAGCGGCCTTCATGTACGTCGGTGGCGTTCAGGAAGCAGCAGAACAGGCCGAGAAGATGGCGGCAGAGGCTAAATAGTCAGTAGTCGAGTTCTGATAGACGCGGCAAGAGGCACTGCCCCACTTGAAACATACTTGTGTTTCATAGCGTGCGGGCAACGAGGCAAAGCAGACTCATGGCAAACGAACTTCAACTCATCGTCGTGACTCCCGAAACCACAATTGTGGACGAGCCGGTGAGTGCGCTTCGTTTTCCACTGTTTGATGGTCAGGTCGGAGTTCTACCTGGTCGAGCACCGCTGGTCGGCCGTCTGGGTTGCGGCGAGCTGAATCTGTCTGCGGCGTCCGGCGTCCGGTCGTATTTTGTTGATGGCGGCTTCGTCCAGATTAACGGTAAGACGGTTACATTGCTGACCGCTCGATGTCTGACCCACGACGACATCGACGCCGACGCGGCTCGTGCCGAGCTTGATGAGGCAACGAAGCGTCCGGCTGCGAATGATGCCGACATCGACGCGCGCTTCAGAGACCAGGACCGCGCTCGGGCGATGCTCTCACAGAAAAAGTGAGTCGCCCCGCTTCTGTTGAGTGAGCTGCTCCGGAGTCGCTCCAGTAGCGCATTTCGAAAAAACGTGAGAATGGTTGCGCGCATATGCTTTCTCCGTCGACCGTTCCCTGACAAACTGTCGCGATAGTTGACGCCAACTTATTCTCGCACAGTTTTGAATCGCGGTTCTTCGCTACTGTATTGATGGTTGCCAGTCGAAGTTTGCGAGAACTTCTTCGGCGAGTGCTCAGGCGAGAAAGGAAAAAGCAGCGGAATGTCGCGTTCACATTTAATGCCGTGGGTGAAGTCCGCTGTCGTGCATACAGGCATGCTCGTGATTCTGGGATCTGCGCGGAAGTCTCTTCCGGTGGTGGCCCCAGAAGTTAAGGGCACTCGGATCGTGGTGATGTCAAGCATGGCCGACGTCGCTTCGCCTGAGGCTGTGCTGCGAAATGTGGAACACATTCCTGCGATTAAGGTTGCTGAGATTCCCGACGTAACTCAACTTCCTCCAAGCGAACCGGTACCGCCTCCGCCGACTGTTGAGTCGGCTACAGGATCTCACTTTCCACCGTCACCAGAGCCGTTGGAACTTTCGATGGCTTCGGTGAAGGCTCCCAGCCTGCTGCGGCGACGACGGTCGGAGCAGAGTCGCTCCAGCATCCAGCCACCGCAGTCCAGGACTCGTCAACGTCCTTCGCAAATTTCAGAATTCGAGGAATTGGAAACGCCAACGATTACGCGTCGGTTGCCGGACGTGCGTCCCGTTCCTGATGCGAGACCGACCGATTGAGGTGCCGCCCGTGAGGCCTCCGTCGCCCGCCAGAGTTCAGTCGGCTAGTGAGAGCACCGCGCGGCAGCAGTCTTCAAACTCAATTGCTCAGACTGTTGGAACGACGCCGACAAAGCCGGCGAGGGCTCTCAGTAATCCGAATCCCGCATACCCGCCAGAGGCTGTTCAGCAGCGGCTGGAGGGACGCGTCATTCTCTCGGTGACGATCGCGGCCACCGGAGCGGTGACCAAAGTAACCGTTGCCGAATCTTGCGGGCATAAAGTGCTCGACCAGGCGGCTTTGGACGCCGTGTGCCGTTGGCGGTTCTCGCCAGCGGCGAGGGCCGGAAAACCCGTTGAATGGACGGCCCGTTTGCCGATCCGCTTTCGCCTGTAGAGTGGGCCAGTCCTTTTCGGGCGGCGAGGAAGCGTCACGCTGCGTTCCTCTGAGGCAAACCTTAACGGTTGTAATGCCTGTCGTTGGATTTCGGAGTGCCGCCGAGGCCGAATCTTTGGAACAGCCGGAGCAACGCGGCGGTCCGGCCCGCCCCTTAGAAGTACTACGACCACTTTCGAGAAGTACTACGACCACTTTCGAGGTAGAGGGAAGAGGAGTGTAGTTCGGTTCGGGGGCAGGGCGTCTTAGGAACGTGTCGAGAACAACTTCCCGATTTTAACCACAGAGGCACAGAGACACAGAGTTTGACAGGAGAGTTTTTCTCTGTGTCTCTGAGCCTCTGTGGTTAGATTCTTCTGATCATTTCGGGAACTTATTCACGACACGTTCCTTAGCAGACGGCAGCTCACGATCGGACGATTCTCCCGCCGTCGCGCGACTGTGAGGGGGACGAACGCCGCACGATGCCACTGGGCAACGCTGTTGAAACAGCCGCCTGGGAAGGCGCGGTCATTAGGACGAACCTGAGCCAGGACAACTCGCCAGAAAGTTTTCACTGTACCTGACTTCTCGCGAAAGGAAGTTATCAGATGAAGACGCTACCGCTGCGCCATGTTTTTCCGCCTCGACTCGTCCATAGCACTTGTTGCTGGAGTTTTGGGGACGACCACGCAAGTCGCTGTCGCTCAGCCTCCCGCCGATTCGACTTCCGATGACGAAGCTCCGGGCCGCGTTGTGATTGAACAACTGAGTGAGCCGGAATCGGCTCCCCTTGCGCCAGCCGAAACGGAGGCCACGCTTCCGGAAGTGACGGTCACGGCTCCATTCCCGCGGCAACCGCTTGGAGACGACACGGTCGTGTCGGCATCTCCGACCGAGACCGCTCGGCGTCAGGTTGGTAGCTCGGTGACAGTGATCACCGAAGAGGATATTCAGCGCTGCGGCAGTCGCACGTTGAATGAAATCCTGCGCACAGTTCCGGGTTTCGACGTCACGTCGCGCGGCGGCCCAGGTCAGCAGACGACCATCTTTACGCGAGGCACCAATGGATCGCAGACGAAAGTTCTGCTGGATGGAATTCCGCTGAATGATCCCAGTAGTCCGAATCGAGCTTTCGATCCAGCAAACTTTCTGCTTGATAATGTGCGACGGATCGAAGTCCTGCGTGGTCCTCAAAGTTCGATCTACGGTTCCGACGCCATCGGCGGTGTTGTGAATATTGTGACGCGTCGAGGCGAAGGGCCGACGCAGGTTCGCACGACTCACGAAGGTGGAAGTTTCGGGACTTAGGATCAGTCCCGAAATAGATTCCCGATTTCCGTAGCCTTGTTTGACCCGAAGCCGCAGGCGATGGTGTTTTGAACGCGTGCCGGCGGCTGAAACACCATCGCCTGCGGCTTCGGGTCAAACAAGGAGCTTATTTCGGGACAGTTCCTTACTCCCAGGCGACGACGATCAGCGGCGGCACAGAAAACTTCTGGTACTCGATGTCCGGAGCCTGGTTCACCAGTGACGGTTTCTCGGCGGCCAGTGCCGGAACTGAGAAGGATGGCTATGAAAATGGAACTCTTTCGGGGCGAATGGGAGCACTGCTGACTGACGACTGGGATGTTGACGTTTCGTTACGTGGACTCGGACGTCGACCTGGACGGGTTCATGGCCGACGCCGCCCGTAACCTCGACAATGAGCAGTTTTTTATGCGCGCTCAGTCGACACTGACTCAGCTCGACGGAATGCTGGAACATCGAGCGGGCTACAGCTTTGCCAGTTACAAACGTGACGACCGCGGCGGGTTCCAGAGCTTCTTTGATGGCGAGTCGCACCAGATCGATTATCAGGCACGGCTGACCACGATCGACGATGGTTGCTTTAAGCACTCGGTGACGGGCGGCGTTGAGCATATTCAGGAAGACGTCCTGCAGGACACCTCGAGTATGTTCATCTCTTTTCCGGCGGCGGCATCGCCGCAGTTTGGAACGGGTGGATTTGTCGAGAATCAAGTTGCTGTTGCCGACCGGTGGTTCACAACTGCCGGCTACAGGCACGATGACTACAGCCGGGCAGGAGTTGCTGATACCTATCGAGTCACCAGCCGGTTTCTGATTCCGGAATCGCACATGGATGTGCACGGAGCGATCGGCACTGGCTTTCGCGCGCCAGCTCTGGCGGAAGTCGCTGCCGGTTTCGGATTCGACCCGAATCTGCGTCCGGAAAGAAGTTTCGGCTGGGAAGCTGGAGCGCAAAAGCGAATGTTCGATGACAAAGTCGTCGTCGACGCGACTTACTTTCGGAACGACCTCGACAATCTGATTGTCTTCCCCTTCCCAACATTCACGGCTACCAACATCGGCAGTGCGTTGACGGCAGGTGTTGAAGTCAGCGGTCAGTTCGAACTCGGCCCGGACACTTTTCTGACGGCGTCGTACACAAATACGAAAACTCGTGACAATGGCACACAGAACGAGTTGCTGCGTCGGCCTCGGCACAAGTTCAACGCGACGCTCAGTCAGTTTCTTTGCGACAAGCAGGCTCAGGTCTCGCTCAACATGCGGTTTGTGGGCGATCGCCAGGACTTTGGAGCGACGCTCGACGAGTACTTCCTCGTGAACGCGTCGGCGTGGTGGCAGGTTTCGAAGAACGTTCGACTCTTCGCGCGAGTCGACAACATTACCGACGAGCAGTACGAGGATGTCCTCGGTTTCAACACGGCCGACATCTCAGCATACGGCGGCGTCACGATTGCTCTGGGCGGGTACGACGACGAGTGACCCGACTGTGTCGCTGGCCAATGTTCGATGCCGTTTGGCTGCTCTTAAGACCAGACGTCTCTTTACGCCGGTGGAGATACTGTTGGCGCGTTGCAAGATTCTGCATGCAACTCGGGATGCAGAAATTGGCGGACGAGTTTGGCTAATCGATGAGGGTGCGTGACGAACGGCACGTGGCCGGTGTTCGATATTTCTTCGGCGCGAGCGTTCGGAAGTTTCGACGCCAGCATGGCAGCCGACTCGCGATGTCTTGCGGCTTCGCCCTCGCTGCTGATGACGAGCGATGGAATGTCGATTGCAGAAACCTGTTCCGTCAGGTCCAGCCCTTTCAGCATTTTCGCTCGGCGGGCAACGTCTCTGGTGGCGACGTTGCCCGTTTCGGCCATCAGGAATTGCCAGCGGGTGATGTCAAACGGCGGAAACCACCGGCTGTGATTGTTCAGCAGAACGGCACGTCGGAGCGGCAGGCGGCCGATCTGGCCAGGTAGCCAACCCAGTGTTGCCAGGGCCAGCCGTTCGGCCATGCTGAACTTCATCGAGATGAGTGGCCCCTGCAAAACCGCATGCTGAATTCGCTGCGGGATGTTCTGCATCGCGTGTAGTGCCACCGCCGTTCCAAATGATGTCGCATAAAGATCGAACTGCTCGTCCCCAAACTGAGTTGCCGTCAGTTCAAGCGACGGTGCAAGTTGATCGAGAGTTCTTGCTTCGGAAGGGTAGTCCAGAATGACGCAACGAAACTCGTCGCGCAGCAGCCACGCGGTCAGACAGAACAACGCTGGCGATGCACTGATTCCGTTCAGGAAGTACAGAGGCGTCCCTTCTCCCAGAACACGCCCGCCGATCGTCAGGCCGGATTCAGCGAACGAGAATTCTTCGCTCTGATTGAGAAACTCGGTCTGCACCTGCTTCCAGGCCAGAGGAGTCGGACATCCCTCGCCGGTTGCCGGCATGGACTCCGGCGAGTCCTGACCGGCGGGCGCACCGGCCGCGGATTCCGGAGTGGGCGAAGTCGTTGTGTTTGTGTCTTCCGACATGGGCTCGCGGTCGCAATGATGATTGGCTGGGGCAGAAATAGGGTGTCTAACTCCGTCGTCGTCGTGATTAAGGGGCAGCATTCTGGCATGATGCGTGCCGATGGGCAAACTGCCGTACAAATACAGTCGAGGGTGGACGTCGAACGCCGGACTGGACTTGGGTAACGTACTGATTCGGGCATCGCGGACTGGCAAGCGATGACCAGTTCTCCAGACGGGCTTTGGTTAAGGAATTCAGCAACTATGCAGACGGCATCAAGACCAGGTGGGCAGAATAATCGACGAGCATTCATTCGGAACGGCACGCTGCTGCTTTCGGCCGGGGCTGCGAGTTCATCGTTGCTCTGGGGGAATGACGATGAGCCGTCCGTCAGTTTTGGTTTGATCACCGACCTTCATTACGCAGACAAGCCGCCAGCAGGTTCTCGGCACTACCGCGAGACTCCCGACAAGCTTGCGGAAGCGGCTGATCGATTTGCGAATGAGAAGCTTGATTTCGTCGTCGAGCTGGGCGACTTCATTGATGCGGCGGATTCAGTCGACACCGAACTTCGCTACCTCAAACGAATCAATCGAGACTTCACGCCGATTTCGAAGAAACGCCACTACGTGCTGGGAAACCACTGCGTCGATACGCTGACGAAGGCCGAGTTTCTGGGCGGTGTCGAACAGGAAAAATCTTACTACTCGTTCGATTTGAAGGGCGTCCATTTCGTCGTTCTGGATTCCTGTTTCCGCAGCGACGGCGAGTCGTACGGCCGTAAGAATTTCCAATGGACCGACCCGAATATCCCGGCTGCCGAACTTGAGTGGCTGGCTGAGGATCTCAAGGCGACGTCGAGTCCGACCGTTGTGTTCGCGCATCAGCGGCTGGACGTTGCGAATCACTACGGAGTCAAGAACGCTGCCGCCGTTCGTCGAGTGTTCGAAGAGTCGGGCAACGTCCTGGCCGTGTTTCAGGGGCACAGCCACAAGAACGATCTCAAAGACATTGGCGGCATCCACTATTGCACGATGGTCGCGATGGTTGAGGGATCGGGCGCCGAGAGTAACGGCTTTTCGATGCTCAAGGTTGCCCGCGACGGGACGATTGCGGTTTCAGGATTTCGCAAACAGTCGAGTTACGACTGGCAGCCAAAGTGAATTCTTCCGTGCGGCGTTCAGTCTGGCGGCCTTCGAGGGATGCCTGACGGCTGATGATTTCGCACGGGAATTACAGTTGCTCTTCGACGTCGATCCGGCAGCGGCAGTACTTCAACTGAGCATCGAACCAGATGATGATTTCGTCGCCGATGCCGTCCCCGGCTTTGATCTTCGTTCGGAACTCCATCTTCGTTCCGAAGCCGCCGCGTTGGACCAGTCCATCATCCAGATAAATTTGCTCGGCGAACATGCTGGAACAATCGAGTCGGATCGTGTGGCCTTTGTAGGTGGTTTCCCAGACGAGGTGTTTTTTGATCTTCACCGCCCAGATGAACAAAGCGAACGCTGCGGCGAGCATCGCGATGCCAAACGGAACACTCTCCCTGAAAATTGGGAAGGAGAGGGGCACCAGCATGAACGACGAAATGATTACGAGGTGATGGCGGGTTCGATATTTCGTCTCGGTGT
>Ga0316208_1003557_pt1 | contig 11129 bp, 5 predicted proteins | sample 3monopyrite_MG_FD_204944 | JGI IMG/M metagenome (GOLD analysis project Ga0316208, IMG submission 204944) | Microbial mat bacterial communities from mineral coupon in-situ incubated in ocean water Damariscotta River, Maine, United States -... | ecosystem: Environmental > Aquatic > Marine > Coastal... | reverse complement strand
GTGGAAAAGTAACGCTAATAGCAACCGGTGGCTTGAGAGTACCTAGTGATTTTATTAAGGCTATGGCCTTAGGTGCGGATGGAATAGCCTTATCAAATAGCGCAATGCAGGCAATTGGTTGTATAGGGGCACGAATTTGTCACACTAATAATTGCCCTGCGGGTATTGCAACGCAAAAAGCAGAATTGCGTAGTCGATTAAATATTGATGAGTCTGCGCAGAAATTAAATCGATTTTTTGATGCTTCTGTTGAACTGATGCAGGTTATGGCAAGAGCATGTGGCCATGATCATTTAAATAAATTTTCTAAAAATGACATTGCAACATTTAATGCCGAGTTAGCAAAAATTTCTGGCGTTGATTTTTCTGGATTTGATGCGTCTCGTTAACAAATATTATTGAGAGCTTTGCAGAAATTAAAATTATAAAATAACTGTCATTGGTGTGGTATGTATCTCTATGGCTAATAAAAATAGTCGACAACTGGTTATTAAAGTTGAAACTTTGACAAAGTTATTAATAATCGAGATTATTGATTAAAGTGGACATTTAGGGAAGTCACTAGGTAGTTTTCTTTCACCACATAGATGTCGTTTAGCGGTGACTAATGTAGATTCCAGTATTATGCCAAATTTGTACTGCAATTAGGCATATAACTCAGCACAGCCGCTTTCAACACATTTCGTACCCTGAAACAAAAAAGAGCATTTTTAATATAAATATTTAATTCTTCCAATTAGCAAGTATAACTAGAATCTGATGAAAGACTAACTATAACTCTTTTTATCGTTAATCTGATAAACTTCATTATTAATGTGATAATTTACTAAAATAAGCATGGAAACTACTTTATATGGATATTTATAATGATTAAATCGTATTTAAAATTTTTTCTATTATCGTTGTCTATTATTGTCCCAGCAAGTTACGCCAATAAGTTACAGTTAGATTCAATAGCCAAAGTGCCAGTCGGTAGCTGGGGCGTTAATGTTGATGGAGAAGACCAGATAGGATTGACTTGCAAAGAATATAGAGACCAAGTTAATTGTGAAATGTTTTGGTTTTTTACTGATTTCAGGGTCTCGACAAAAGTTGAAGATGGTATTCTTAAAATATACACGGGTAAAGATGAAAATGATGCCATTTTAGTTTCGATGAAAAGTGGCCTCCCTCACAAGTTTTTACCTGATGGGATTCTTAAATCACAGTACTTTACTAAATATGAGAGTTTAGAATTTAAAGGTTTCAAAGAATTATACATTGGTTCATATGAGGCTCTAAAGAATAAAGCTAAGATACTTTACCATGAGCGTGGTTCGTTACATAAAATACCTTTAACGATGCCAGCCTGGGTGATGAATCCATCTGTACATTTATTTAAAAATGAGAAAGACGGTGCTTATATCGGGAAAAATCGAGTTTTAGCTCATCCGAATTTATCAGCGAAAACATTGCAAGAGATGTATCAGTTATTCAGTACAAATGGTGATAATTATCCATCTGAACTAGTGACTATTGCACGAAATCCATCAACCAGTAGAGACACGCTTGAAAAGTTGTTTGATATCTCTGCCACTGTCCGTGTGCATACATTGATCTGGAATGCCGCGTCTTCCAACCAAAATGCTCCCTCTAGTTACAAGGAGCAGTACCATAATCGTATAAAAGCAGGCACAAAGGAAACGCAATATGACTTCCTGTCTGATCATCTAGCTCCAGCGAACCTGCTTGACTGGGTAGCCAGAAATAGTAAACACGGATTCTTTAGAAGCAGAATATATTCTCACCCTAATGTTTCAGCAGAAACACTGGATTATTTATTTGAGAATCGGTCAACCGACGAAGATAAGAGAAGGCTAACTGATCACAAGAACATAAGTGATGCCACTTTACTTAAACTTGCAAATGTTGATCTTAAAAGTAAACACGATCAAAATTTAATCATGGAGTTGATTTTACGAAATAAAACTAAAGGTAAGGAAGCTGTTAAAGTGGCGCTTGTTAGACTCGCTAACCACAAAGATGTAATGCAGCAGTCTAAGGCTGCAAAGGATGATCGTTTAACTAGAGACTTGATTAAGCTGCTGATAGATAGTAAATCGGTCATTGTAAGGAGAGCTTTGGCAGCTAATAAAGCACTGACCTACGACGACCTGGTTGTTTTGTCTAGTGATGAATATTCAAATGTGAGTAAACTTGCTCGTATGCAATTAGAAAAACGTTTTCACAAAGAGTCTTTGCAATTTGTTTTATCACTACCACCATTATCTGAATTAAATCAAGCATATAACCTGAATGATGAACTCAGACATAATGTTATCAATGACGACATTGTAGCTGTAAAGAAAACAATACAGAAGTTAACCAGTATAGGGCAATCAACAAATACCGATATTACACCGGCACTTAAAAAAGGCAATAAAGAGCTTGTTAGGCTACTTGCAAGTATTAACACCTATAACTTCAAGAGGTTAGTGAATAATAAAGAGTTTAATACTGAGTGGCTGGTTTATTTTTTAGATATGGAACCATTAAAATCGTTAAGTCATGCTAAGGCCCTTGGAATATGCTTCCATTCGAAACGACTAGATTACGCGAAGATTTTAATTGATAACGGCTACGATATAAACGCTCCAGCTAAGCGGATAGCAGAAAATCACCTCAATATTGCTATTTATTCTCGAAGTGAAGAAATGCTTGATTTTATGTTGGATAACAATATAAACACTGAAGCAATAAATCCGCGTTCAAAATATTCTCCATTAATACTTGCTCGTAAGATGAACTTTATATATGCGCTTGAAAAACTTGATATAAATAATATTTATACTGATGATATAGCTAAATTTAAAAAAGAAAATACTCCGAATAAAAATTCATTACTCATTGGTGATTGGTCAAATCTAAAGGGTGAATTTAAAACGTCCATACTAAAATTCAATTCTGACGGTAGCGGTAGGATGATGGGTGCTGTTGGTGGTGCATTAATGGTTTGGAAAGAGATGGACAGTTCAAATCTGGAAATAACGCCTAGCATTAATGGGGAACTTAACAAGTCTAAGATAATTAAATTCAATTATGAATTAGTGGAAAACATACTGACTCTCTGGCCTGTCAACAAGCGGTCTAATAAGGTTGTTTATTTTAGGCAAGGTGTTGTTCCTGATTTATTGGCTTTAAGTGATGATTCATTTCCCATAGATGAAAAATACATAGGAATATGGTTTAATGAAAAAAAGAGGATTACATTAACTATAAAATCTGATTCGACAGCTGACATTAACAAAAAAGAAAAACTTGAGCTTAAAAAGGGTAAAGGGAATTATGTATTGGCATTTAGACCGAAAAGTAAAAAAACAAATAAAGAAAAACCATTGGTGTTAACTCTAAATAAAAAGAAAACAGTCCTAACCGCTACTCAGGGACGACGTAGCTTTGAATTTAAACGGAATGAAAAAATGTAATTATGAAGTTCGTCAGAAGTATATATTTCAACTACTATTCTGCAATTTTTTAATCTCACAAAGCCGACCCAATCAGAAAGTAATAGGCAAATAGGAATATCATAATGAAACCATTTGGTTTTATTTGTTTAAACAAAACAATTTTGTTATTAGCGCTTCTAATAATTAGCACGTCATGGTCGGCATACGCGCGCTCTTCCTTAGATGCTGAGACTATAAAAGCCTTGAAAAAAAATAACTGGGATTATCTTAAAAAACAAATACAAAATGGATTTGATGTTAATTCCCACGATCATTATGGGCTCACGTTGCTCCATAAATCTATTGGTAGAAGAAATTCTAAAGAGTTTACTAGTTATTTGATCAAAAACGGTGCAAATATTAATGCCAAAGATACACAGGGTTATACCCCTGTGCTTACTGCACTTCTAAAAAAGGATATTTATGCGTTTGATATGCTGATTAAAGAAGGTGCAAGTGTTATTGGTGATGTTAAAGGTAATAGTGCATTGCACTATGCGGCTAAGGATAAAGTAAATGGGATTCGGACTATCCCTTTATTATTAGAATTAGGAGTGAATTCAAAACATATTAATGAAATGAACCAAACCCCGTTACATGTACTGATGTCAAGTTATATACCCTCGAATGACTATTTGAGGCTTTTGAAAATGATTATTGAAAATGATGTGGATTTGAATCAACAGAATAGTTCTGGTGAAACTATATTGTTAATGGCTCTTAAAAGGGCGTCATACAAGGAAGTAGTTGACCTCTTGTTAAATAATAATGTAGATGTAACCTTAAGCTCAAAAACAGACTCAGTAGTTACAGCGGCTTTTCATGGCGGGTATATTAACACTCCTGTATTAAGTCGATTAGTGAAAATGGGTGCAAAAATTGATGATAGTGGATTAAATGGAGTCACTCTTCTGCATTTATTATCGAGTAAAAGAGATAAAAGTAAATCTACTGATTCGATGATAACTGATTTAATAAAAAAAGGATTCAATCCCAACATTATAGATGATAAAGGTAACACACCTTTAATTAATGCTGCTGAATTAGGTGATTTTAACAGAGTTAAATTGTTGGTTAGTCTAGGGTCAGAAATTAACTATCGTAAACCATCTGGGCCAACTGTGCTGCAAAGTGCGAACTGGACAGATAACAAGAAAATCATCATAAAATACCTTCTTGAGAAAGGAGCAAACATTAATGCAGTGGAGGGTCATAATGACAGCCTTTTATATAGCAGTATGAATCATGGTAAACCAGATGATTTAATGTGGATTAAATATCTTTTAGATAAAGGGGCAATTCCTAATATTTTCGTGCCTCGTCAATCACCGGGTTCTCCATATGAATGGGCTGACGTTGCCAAAAATAATGAGCTTAAAAAGCTGCTTGTATCTTATGGTGCGTATACAAAGAAAGAAGCAAATATAAAGTTTGAGATTTTTTTCAATGCGATTAAAAATGGGCAACTTGAAACAGTAAAGAATATATTGAATGAGGGTTTCTATGTCGATAACCATTGTCCTGAACGATTTAATAGTGGCGCTACATCTTTTTGTAAAGGTAGCACCGCATTAGTGGTGGCTATACACTATAAGAAAGATAATATTATTGATTATTTACTTTCTAAAGGAGCAAATGCAGAGCGTGACGAACCTCTTTTGCGAGCAGCTGCTTCAGGTAATATTGAACTTGTTAACAAGCTTTTTAAACATGGGTCAAAGACAAATCTGAATACATTGCTAGCTTCGATTACAAACAATCATATAGAGTTAACAAAGAAATTACTAAAACATGGGTCTCCACTTGAAGACAAATACAGATCATCCTTGAAAGAATCAATAATGAACAGTAATGTTCAGATGCTAAAATTATTAATATCTAATGGAGGGGACGTACACTGGCGTGGAGCGGATGGCTTATCTTTACTGCAAATGGCATACAATGGAGATAATAGAGAGGCGATACAGGTTTTAAAAAAGAACAATGCCGCGATATCGAGCGATATTTACATTAATGGAAGGACAAAAAAGCCTCATCACAATAGTAAAATTGCTGTTGATGCAATTAAATACAATGATATTAATAAACTGCAAGATCTTATTTCACAAGGGTATGAATTTAACTTAAAGACACCCAATATAAACTTGGCGTTAAGTCGTGCAGCTAAATTGGGCAACATAGAAACACTAAGGCTAATTGAAAGTCATTCAACTTTTACTTTTGGAATCAATAGACTAATTGAATCAGTTATGAAAGGTGCGGTATCTCAATCTATAGAAAACTATGAATTAGAAGATTTTAACAAGGTGGATATGTGGGGCAGATCTGCATTATATTATTCAATCATATTTAAAAACAAAGATGCGTTTTCTACTCTTGTAGAGGCTGGAGCATCGATATCTAGCACTAAATCAGGGGCTAACCCACTTTTTGTGGCAATAAAATGGTCTTTAGACGCTACAGATATAATTTTAAAACAGGGCAAACATTCTGAGCGTCAATTAAATGAAGCTTTATATACCGCTGTAGTAGATAATAATACTGCTGTAGTCAAACTCTTGTTAGATGCAGGAGCTAAACCTTCTGCACCTAAGAGAACACGACGCACCTCACCAATATATATTGCCACTGAAAATAACAATCACGATTTAATTAAGTTGCTTCTTAAATATGATGTAGACCCAACTCAAGGTTTTTCTCCAAGATTAAGTTATTTGTCTTCAATAGGCTTTGCTATAATTAAAAATATGGATGAGGTGGCACTTGACTTGATCCTATATTCAAATAGATCTTTACCTGACCCAAAATATGGTAATGCTATTGAATTAGCTTTAATAGGTGGTAAATATAAGCTTCTGGAGTTAATGCTAAAAGAAGACAAAACCAATATAGATGAATTATTTTTTAAAGCTGCTACAGGTTATTGGCTTGAAGCAATTAATATTTTGGAAAAGCATGGCGCTGAACCAACTATTAAGAATAAATCTAATCAAACGGTTATACAAAAATTAAAAGAACGTAAAAATTATCTATCTAAATATGAAAGCTCTGAATCATCAGAGGAGATAGAAAAGATAGACTCTATGATTAAGCTTATAATTGAGCTATTTTAATGATTGTTGCTAAATAAAAAAGTAATAAACTTGATCGGAGGAAAGAATCCACTAATGTCTGCATGTGATTTTTCCAGAATTTAACCTATAAAAAACTGTATTTTTGTTGTTTCTTTAATATTAAATCACAACCTTAACCTTAAAAGAGATGTAAATGTCCAAATCATTAATCGACCATTACAATAAACTTAACGAAAAGGTGGGGCATCACTCAAAACTGATATTATTGATAATAGTAGTCGTATCTTTACTTGTCATTGCGTCGATAAAATCTGGAATTCTTACCTACTCAAAATCTTATGATGTATTACAAGCTAAACCTGAGATTCATACACCCACTAATAAGATCGAAATGAAAGAAATTTCATCTGTACCCCAGAAGTCTAAAATAGATTCAACTCATAAAGCTATACTGGCATGTGGTGATAGCGGGTTTCTTTATAATTCAGGCTTCACCTCTAAAATAACAAACAGAGAACCTGTCGATAAAATAGTACAAGCATCTTCTAGCCGTAAAAGCGTATTCTTTTTTAGCTATATAGGGGGATCTTCTAAGACAAATATCATACATAAATGGTCGTTTAATGGTAAGCCTATTGCTAGTGTCAACCTTAAGGTTGGATCGCAACGCTGGAGAACATGGTCTAGCAAAAATTTAAATAACAAAAAAGGAACATGGAAAGTTAGTGTATTAGATGATAAAAACTGCTTATTAGGAAGCTCAACTATTATCGTTGCTGATACTGATAAATTTTCCGATTCGTACATTACAGGCTTACACTCTCCTGAAAGCGCTTTATTAATATTTCTTAAACGAAGTCAGAATGAAATGACTTTCTCTAAAGAAAAAGTTGAATTTTTTATTGGAGATGGAAGGAATGGATTTACAAAAACAACCAGTTATAAGACAGGTTCTGAAGATGCCATCACTAAATTCATACAGGGTGATAAAGCTATACCAGGTGACTACACCTATTATAGAAGCTTTATTAATAGACGGAATCAAAAAGGAGAAACCCCTTTAATTGAAGCTATTAAGCTTGGGCACACGAAGAGAATATATGAATTACTAAGAAAGGGAGCTCTTACGTTTATTAGGGATGACAAAGATAAGACTGCGATTGAATACGCTCATGAATTTGATTTAACTAATGTAGAAGACGCAATCTACAAGGCTATGATTAAAAAAGAAGTCACCTCAAAAAATAACATAGTTAATTTTTTAACAAAATCCATTGAAAAAGATAGATTGGACAATGGTGATACCGCTCTTCTAGCTGCGATTGGTAATGGTGACGAACAGGCCGTGCGGAATATATTAGGGGATCTAGTCATTGGTAAAAGACTAGGTTTAACTGTGAGAGTGTACGATGCAGGTGCAAACCTACAGCAAGAATTTCAGAAAGAAAGATTATCTAAATCTAAAAGAATGTCAGCTGCTAAAGGCGGGGCTCTATACCAGTATAATTATCTAGGTAAATTACCCATTGAAATTGCAAAAGAAAAAGGTTTTTGGGGCATAGAAAGGCTCTTAGATGACGCAATGGATGCTAATCCTCCTCCTTGGGCAGTCTCTCGAGCCGTATCTACCTCAAGCATGATTAACGGTAAACCGCAAAATTGCTTAAGAAAATTTATAGCTGATACAAAAACAGCTTATTATTACTCCGAACATTTAGGGATGAAAGGAAAAACAATTATTCATAGATGGAAACATACAAATGGAAAGACAGAAGAATTCGTATTTCCTTTAAAGACAAATGCAGAATCTATTTTTTCTAAGCAAGATATAGCATCAATAGATTTAGGAGCCTGGACAATTACGATAGAGACGTACGAAGGGCTTGTTTTAATGACTGAAAGATTAACTAAGACATACAGTGAAGATAAGATTGGGACTCGTGCCCGAGATATTGATATATGCCAATCTTATTCATCAATCCTATATAAGCTTGCAAATTTTGGAGCCCCTATCCCACAGATTGACAAGTACATGAATAAATTAAATGGTCTCGAAAAAAAGACTGAGGCATCTTTAATGCTTCATATTGCTGTTAACACAAGAAATGTAATCTTGGCTCGATATGCCTTACGTATGGGAGCAAACTTGGAAATGACTGATAAAAAAACAAAGTTAACACCTTTCCTAGGCGCGGTAGATAATAACGATTTATTAATGGCATTCCTACTTAATAAATCAGGTGCAAACATTAATGCTATAAATAGCAAAACTAGGGATGGTGCTATACACATCTCAACCCGTAAGCATAATCACACCATGGTAGAGTTTTTGCTAAATAATGGCGTTAATGTGGATACGCTTGCAAATGGAAAGCAATCAGCTTTAAGTCTAGCGGCTGGGACATGTGACACGAAGGCAGTGAATTTACTGCTTAAACATAAGGCCAATACTCAAATAAAGAACTATGCAGGACTCATGGCAAAAGACAATTATATTAAAAAGTGTGGTATTCGTGCTGACATTGGAACGCTTGAATTGCTAAATCAATGATGTTTAATATTTTATAAGTGGTTATTAATTTAAGGAGTTGTTTATGTTTAATAAAATTATAATTTTGATAATAGGTAGTTATTGTATTGTTCCTTCTGTATATGCATCAGATATTTACCAATGCAAAAACAACAATGGTGAAGTATCCTTTCAGCAACAACCGTGTAAAGCCGCTGAGTCATCTGTAAAAATAAACGACTCATATGGGCGATCGTCAAGCTCATTAAAAAAAGGTGGCATTAACTCTCAGGATATAGATTCTATTCTTAAAATATTATTTCAAGCTGATTTGAATGGAAATATGAAACTAAACGAAAAACGAGGCGGAGCTGGGTTTACTGAATGGATAGATCAGCTGTCTACTTTCGAAGTCACTGATGTGATTTCAGCAGTTGAAAAACTATGGTCAATTGAATTGGCAAAGCCTCGTAGAAATGGTGCATATATATGGACTACACGAGCTAAAAATACTGAAAATGGCGAGGCTAATAATGTTGTAAACATATCTTATGGTAAAAATAATATCTATCATTTCCAGGTTTATAGATCAGCTACATTTAGTGATAGCAGTGTTGGCCCTTTTGTTAGTTGGAAAGGTTCTAAGCGCAAGGGTAGATAATAAGTAATCTGAGATGTGTTTCCCACTCGACACTAAATCGCATTAGCTCAATAGCTATTCTGATGCTTGTGATACAAACACGGGTTACGACTATAAAATAAATTATAAAGAGTCAGTAATAATGAAAAGGCATAGCAATACATTCTACAAAGTATTCGCGTTTATTCGTAAATATCTAGTGCTACTGCTTATTAGCAGCACGGCCTATGCAACCACAGAAGAGATAGCCATACCTTGCCTGGTTGTGTTAAGTCAGATACCAACACAAGCATCTATTGATGAAGTGTTAGCCCTTGCGCAGGAGGGCAGCACTAACCAGATGCGTCAGCAGTTTGTGTTTGCCGCATTAGTACAAATAGGGCCTTCAAACAGCGCATATCAATACGCTAAAAAATCCTGGAAAACACTGCATCACCCATTGGTTTGAGGCAGGGCGCACTCGGCTATCTTTCAGAACACCCAGCACTGTGGATGATTCCCTATGCAGAGCGGTTCGTATGACGGCGGAACGCGATCATTGGCGGCTTATTTTGCAGGTGCACTAGGGTTAACCGCCCAAGCTAATATCATTAAAGGTATTATCGCAAACTTATGGCGGCTTTAGAAATGAGCCCGCATATGGATTAGCGCAACTAATATCCGTTAATGAGTTTGCTGCAACAATAGATGCCAGTGATCTAATTGACTGGGATAAAACATTAGCAAAAACACTTAATGAATTTATTCAGGCTGATGATGTTACAAAAGAAAAACAAGTTGGTGAGTTATTAAGTCGAAGTGATGGCATCTAGCCAATTGAAGCTATGCGTTATTTATTAGTCGCCAAGAATACTGATTTACTTAAAAAGTATATTGTACAAGATGATGACACAAGCATCCAAATACACCCAAATTATCAAGTGCTATTGCGTATTTTGGGCTATGAAATTACAGGTAACATTGATTCCATAATCGTTATTAAAAAACCATTACTATAAAAAAGTTGAATGTCTGCTTTTTGATGTAAATATCAGGTTATGACTGTCTGCAAATGATTGGCAGCCGATCTACAGTGATACTTCTTTAGTTTTTGACATTAGTATATGTGTTAGAAATAAGCATGCACTGTAATCATGCATTAATTGGTGTTATCTAGTTTTCGAATTTATCAGGCAAGAATAATCTCTATTAACAACAGTTCTATAATTCAAATACTCTGGGTAAGTAAAAGATTACAAATAATGTAATCAGTACGCTGCCAATAATATTCAACCATAAACCAGCGCGTGCCATCTGCGGTATGCTGACTTGTCGACTGCTGAAAACAATAGCATTAGGTGGTGTGGCAACAGGTAGCATAAATGCGAATGATGCAGACAAAGCGACAGCGACCATTAGGTATAACGGGTGTACTTGTATGG
>Ga0316208_1003553_pt1 | contig 11143 bp, 7 predicted proteins | sample 3monopyrite_MG_FD_204944 | JGI IMG/M metagenome (GOLD analysis project Ga0316208, IMG submission 204944) | Microbial mat bacterial communities from mineral coupon in-situ incubated in ocean water Damariscotta River, Maine, United States -... | ecosystem: Environmental > Aquatic > Marine > Coastal... | reverse complement strand
ATTCAGTGCGATAAAAGCATAAATGGTTAGTTTATTCATAAACTTCACACCATTCAGTTTTGTTTCCATCATAATTTGAAAGGCTTTAGATAGCTCAGTAGAGGATTGTTGAATAGCTTCACCATTTTTCACAACAAAATCTGCCGCCGCTTCTAGTCGAGGCGCGCCCTCATCTTCACCCAAAGCCGCAAGAAGCCCCGCCTTAAACTTATACCAGGCAGTAGAGGATATATTTAATTGATTTATAGACTGCTCATCCCAATTGCACGTAATTGCTTCCTCCCTACCAATAAGCTCCGCGGACAAATCACGTTCCTCAAAGGCTTTAATAATCTCGTCATAGCTTTCGATATGACTTATTAAATCTTTATGATAAAGATTCAAGTCACGGTTATAGCTATCGTAATCACGTGGTGCCACTGTTTTATAGTTTTCACTTTGACTAAAGATCGCTTGCGAGATAACCCGTAGTTGCCCTGACAAATTTAAAATAGCGTAGTCATGTTTACGCAACTCAAGCGAATACAGACTAAATCCCGCCATTGCACAAACAATTAATACTTGTATGACTAACACCAGTGCAAGATATGTTTTTAGAGACTCATACCATTTCATTAGTCTTTATTCCTTTTACCAGTTACCCAGAACAGGTATCACCAGTATAGACAATTAATACTTATTTATGTTCAGCGTTATTCAAAACCAATATCAGACGTTATAATCGTTTACAGCATAGGAAACATGTCAGCCGATACAATGACACCGGCTTTACTCGATAGGCTCACGCATTACCGCTATATGATTAAAAAAGATAATAACAATTCCCGGTTTATAAACCCAACTAAAAACAAGGCGAAAAACCAGAACCGACACAACATAACTAATACCGAAACAGGAAGACCAAGCAGAAAGAAGCTCGCCATTGGCGCAGCAATGTCGCTATCCGATTTTGGCAATTGAATTAAAAATAATCTTGTAGAGTATGCATTAGCCTTTAGGCTTCCATCATGATGGATTCTTCAATGCATCCATATACGCACTTCGATTGGTTTAAATGTTTTGCAATAGGACTATTTGTCTTGCTGGTACTTTTTTGCTGATTTTTTGTGCTTCTATTTAAATTCACTCCATCCTTTTACGAAAGACCAAGAGAAAACATTCCTCTCAGGAAAATACATTCCTGGAAAAAGACACCCGAATATTTGCTATTAATACTATTACTAGCGCTTTAGTTTTTATAGGCAATTGCACAGTTTCCACTCTACACCGTATGGATGAAGGTGACTGGAGCTTCATACTATACGGCTAAGTGCATTGCACTTTGGGTGACCTGTTGATTTTACTTAGTGTATTCTGGCTGGTTTCACTTTTTAGCAAGTCCAGGCAAGGGGCTTTTCTACTTCAAAGCCTAATATAGTTTTGTTTACTATTTCAGGTATTGCCTATAATATCTATTCAGTGAAATTTTAAATACACGTATCAAAGGAACTTAGGGGGTTACACAGAACTGATGCCAATCGTTCCGGTTATCGAAGTTGGTGGTATACCTTTCTTGCAATGGTTACTGATGTCTCCAGTAATGATTTGGCCAATACAATTTACCAGACTAGCCCAAGCATATGACTCATTACATCAAATTGATTTTTAATTATAAATCCCTGATTATACTTATTGTTGGCGTATCGTTACTTAGCATTTTATCTTATTTCTCAAATGATAGAGTCGGCATTAAAACGGCATCTGCTGTAAAACAACACACAATAACGAGTGACAGCCTGGCACCAATCTCTTACGAAAAAGATGTCAAACCTATACTCAATAAACGCTGCGTAGTTTGTCACAGCTGTTATGATGCGCCCTGCCAACTCAAGCTTTCATCTGTGGAAGGCACATCACGCGGCGCTAATCCGGAAAAAGTCTATAACCCTAAACGCCTGAAAGCAATACAGGCCAATCGCCTGTTTATTGATGCAAAAACTGAAAATGAGTGGCGTAACAGGGATTTTCACTCGGTACTAGACACCGCTGAAAACACCCATAACAAATCACTTCTGCAGAAAATGTTACTGCTCAAGCAACAAAATCCTCAACCTGTTAATGGCAAACTCCCAACCGACATCACTCTAGATATCGAACGTGAACAAATATGCCCTACTCAGGACAAGTTTGATGATTACGCAAACAAACATCCTTTATGGGGGATGCCATATGCTATGCCTAATCTCAACCATAATGAAAGTCAAATTCTCGAAAAATGGATTTCAGCTGGCATGCCTATGCCTAGGCCACACGAATCAAATAACCAGGCATCAATTCAAGTTTCTCTGTGGGAAGAATTTTTTAACCAGAATTCAAATAAACACCGCCTGACAAGTCGTTATATCTACGAGCATTTATTTCATGCACACATTCACTTTGATAAGTCACCCAATAATGAGTTTTATAGACTTGTTCGTTCACACACACCACCTGGCATAGCCATTGATGAAATCGCAACAATTAGACCCTATGATAATCCTGGCACTGCAACATTTTATTATCGATTACTACCTTATGTCCCAACAATCGTAGCAAAAAACCATATCGTTTATGAATTTTCTGACGCACGACTGAAACGCTACCAAAAATTGTTTATTAAACCAGAATACAAGGTTGATAAACTTCCCTCCTATAACTCTGATATCGCATCAAATCCTTTCAAAGTTTATGCCGCAATACCACCGGATTCACGCTATCGTTTTATGCTGGACGATGCACGATTTTTTATCGAAGGTTTTGTTAAAGGGCCGGTCTGTCGGGGACAGGTCGCGCTCAGCGTTATCGAAGACCAGTTCTGGGTAGTCTTCTTTAATCCTGATCAGAAAATTTTCACCACGCAAGCAGAATTCCTCGATAACATGTCTGACTACTTACAAATTCCGTCAGAACGCAAAAGCCATCTTAATTTTTTACCCATATGGACAAATTACTGGCAACGTCAAAAACAATACATGATCAGTAAACAACGTTATTTTGAAAAGATGAATGCACATGACCTGCACCATGCAATGAATTTCATCTGGGCTGGCGATGGCAAAAATCCAAATGCAGCATTAACTGTGCTACGTCACTTTGATAGCGCTTCCGTCGAATATGGATTCGTCGGCGAAGAACCTGAAACCATGTGGGTAATCGATTACCCTCTACTCGAACGCATTCATTACCTTCTGGTTGCCGGTTTTAATATTTACGGAAATGTTGGCCACCAGTTCAGCACTCGGATTTTTATGGACTTCCTGCGTATGGAAGGAGAAGACCATTTCCTTACTTTCCTGCCTGTCGAGCAACGAAAAAAAATTCGCGACTCCTGGTATCAGGGTATACGCGCCGAACTGGATGCTTTATTCAAAGCGCCAATGGACTGGCTGAAAGTTGAGTCTATCATCGGTTACCAGACAAACAACCCAAAGACAGAACTGCATCAACACATAAACCAACGTATTGGCCCGTTGTTACAGACTGCTGATAACATTAATCAATGTGGCAACAAAGACTGCTTAAATATTGTCAACACGAACCCTGATACAGATGATCTGAAATCAAAAATTGATAATGCGATGCAAAAACTAAGCCACATCAAAGGCAAGAGATTACACGATTTTCCGGAGGTTTCTTTTGTTCGGATAACAACTGACAATCCGAACCTGTCGTTTAATTATTCTCTAATCAGAAATAAAGCTTATAAAAATGTCACTTCACTATTATCGGATGAGCGAAAACGAAACCTGCAAGATATAGAAAACGACAGTTTAACGGTGACTAACTGGCTCGTAGGAAGCTACCCAAATTTTTTCTTTACGCTTCACGTTGATGAGATAGATCGATTTATAGAATATTGCACGTCAATAAACAATCAGAATAGTTTTGATCATTTTGTCGAACAATTTGGTGTACGGAGAACCAACCCCGCATTCTGGGAAACGGCTGACTGGTTTCAGCAAAAATACAAAAAACAACGCCCACTGCATTCAGGACTCTATGATCTTAGCCGTTACAGCAACCTGTAGCGGTATCACTCATAGCCGAATTTATAGCCTGCACACACCATTGTGAATTACGCAACAATGGATGATGGTCTGCGTGTTCTAAAACACATAGCTGCCATTCTGGATGATCCAACATCAGTTTTTTAACACCGGATAACGGTGCCGTTACATCTGATGCTCCATGAAGAAAGAGCATCTCACAATCAGGATTTAGGTGCTTAGTGTCCGCGAGCAGATCATGCCGGTAGATGCCATCCCACACCGATGAAGTGTAGGAGCGCCATGTATGCTGCGTCAAATCTTGTACCACTTCGCGCGGCAAATCGCGTAACACAAAAGGAAGCAACCAGTATAAAACCCAGCGCGTCATGACGCAGGCAAACACTGCAAAAGCAATATTGGTCATAACATAACGATCGGCGGGGTTGCTCTTACGAAAGTAACGCATCGCATCTTCTTTGTCACCAAAGTAAGGCAAGCTAATAAGGATCAGACGTTTTACTAAATGTGGATGACGCACAGCAAAAGCAACGGCAACAATTGCGCCAAATGAATGACCTACTATTGAAAAACTCTGTTTATCTCGTAAAATCAGATATAGTTCTTCAACATGCCTCTCAACTGTATATTTTGTCCAGGGTTTTGGTGACAGGCCATAACCGAGAAGATCAACAAATATAAGTCTAAAATCAGATGCAAGGGGTTGCACACGTTTTTTCCAATAACGAGTTGTACCACCGATGCCATGTAAAAATATGATATTTTCCTTAGCATCACCTAATGTTTCATAGTGAAGCATCTGCAAGAACCCTCTCAATCCAAGTTTCAGCTGTTTAGTATTACTTATTTATCATGCATTTTTTGCCCTGATATATGAGAATGTGCTTCTTGCACATCAAGCTCTCTTGTTGCATTACCAGTACGCAACATATACCTGGATGTTTTTCCATCGTGCAGATAGACGGGTTGATCCGTCGCCTCTATACTAATTCGACAAACGATATATTCCTCATGATTGAGGAATCGGCAGTGAACTAGCGCGCAAGCATCGCCACCTAAAAAAGTTTTTACCAGATCCATTAGAGCACGCTCAAAGCCATCTGTATTTTTATGTCTAAGCGTCTGAAAATCAGATTGTAGACCCGTTATCTCACCATTGTCTTCAACGCCTATTAATAGAGTGCCACCTTGATGATTTAAAAAACCTGCAATAGCTTTAGCAATCACCTGCTCCAATACGCGGTTTACACGTTGTAGCCGGACATCCCAGCGTAAAGATGTTTTAAATTCAAGGCGTTCACTCTCACCACGCGCTATTAACGGTATCAAGTCTTCTTCTAATTCATGCTCTAGAAAGCGAATAATATTATGCTGTTTTAATAGTGCTATATGGTAGAGCGCAAAAAACCAGCCAATAATGCCACCGATAAGAGCAAAAATAGCCGTCATAGAGACAATCCCATCATGTGTTGAAGAAGTCATACGATTTTTAAGAAAATCCCAACCGCTACCCCCAAAGACACTTAATGATTCATTGAATTCAATCCAGTAAACTAGCATAGTCAACGGGTGTAAAATAATAACGCCCAGTGTTGCGCCAATTAATGCATGGAATAGCAACGTGCGTTTATACTGCGATGAATTGTTTTTCAACATAATAACTTTTTAAGTTAGTGCAACAACCTGCTGCTTGTTTGTCCGATGGTAAATCTGAATATTACAATATTCAGTAAATGCAAATAACTTATTTCTTTGCCGTGCTGAACTTTTAGTAATGAAAAAAATTATTTAATAATTTGGCAATTAGCTGTAACACTATACTTTTTTAAGCATAAAAAGACACCTCATATGAAGAAACAAATTCTTATTGCTGGTAATGGCTTCGCCTCTTTATTTTTTGTAAGCTACTTCTTGAAATTCCCAGTCATTCCCTTTTTCACCTTCTTCTTACGCCGACGGTACTCTCATTATGAGATTACCGTTATCGGGAACGGCCAATTCACCTACTTTCCTGCAATACCGGAATTTATCACTGGAAAAAAAACAAAAAAGGGCATTACGATTGATATACGCCCATTTTTACGTCGCAGAAATATACATTTTGTTGATGATAAAGTTATTGGCATACAGGATGGTGGCCGTACTGTATTAACAACACAGAGACGTTATACCAATGATGCATTGTTTATTGGTACTGGACCTGGATTTATGCACGATGACATTTCCGGTACACAGGAACACACATTCTCACCTTGTGGGGGGGCTGACGAAATGCAGGCCTTTATGCACAAACTCGATAGTTTGAACACTGGCATTATTTATATCGGTTTTAAACTCAATAAAATCGACGGCTTTGTTGCGGGCCGCGGTGGTCAAATGTATGAATGTGCCTGCTTGCTCGATTTTGAGCTAAAACGTAGGAATATACGGGACAAGTTTGAAATTCATCTATTTTCGCCCAATATCGAGCCAGGCGAAACGGGCGCGATTACCGACAGGTTACAGGAGCGTGGGATTATTCTTGACTATGGCTATGAGCCAGCCGCATTTGTTAAAGATGGCATGCTCAATGCTGACGGAAGCCTAAGAAAAGCCGATCTTATTTTATTTACACCTGGCATCACTGCGCCCAAATGGGCACAAGAGTCCTCCTTACCGATTTCAGCTGGCGGACATATTGATGTCGATAAATTTGGCCAGGTAAAAGGTCTCGAAAAAGTATTTGCTGCAGGTGATGGTTGCAATCATGAAAATCCACCCCCCTGGATACCGCACCAGGCACATATGGCACAACTTCGCTCTCAAGCCGCCGCAAAAAACATGCGCGCTGTTTTGCGTAACTCACCCCCTTTACATACATATCGTTTTGAGTTGTCCTGCATCTTAAATATGGAAAACGATGCTTTATGGCTCCACGCAGCCAGTGATAACAAACCACCGTTTTGGAATATTTTTCCGCGCCGCTCTCGACGACTGATTTCTGTAAAAAATGCATTCGAACAGCTATATCTATTTTATTTATGGTTTTTATAACTATAAGCTGGTATTCATTACAAAGAATTGGTACAACGTTTCCTTAAGGCCGAACAAATCAAAATAATAAAGATAAAACGCTATGGATTCACTGGAACAATACGGGTTACTACTAGGTATACTCATTGGCACAATTGGTTTTGTTCTCAGCCTTTTTGCACTCGCCAGTGCCATCGGTAAAACACGCAAGGAATCCGCTAAAGACGTACCCGCAACGGCTGGCCAACTAACACGTGATCCTGCCTGGGTGCGTTACCACGCTCGGTACTATGGTTACGCATTATTATTTTTATCTTTCGATATGGAAATGGCCTACATGTATCCGTGGGCAGTGGTATACAAACAGGTAGGTGTGGTCGCCCTGCTCGACATGGGTGTTTTTCTGGCCATTCTTTTTTTGGGACTGCTGTATGGCTGGAGTCAAGGTGCATTACGGAGACAATAGATGATCTCTGGTGCGCGACTCGGGAAACTGTCTGGATTACGTCGGCTGGTAGCCACAGCGATAAGCCGTGATCTGACAACATTTGTCATTCCCGGTCCTGACATCGCCCGTGCTCACGGCCTGGATTTAGCTGCGGCCGGACTCCAAATAGTTGCCAGCCCACGCCATGCCAGTGTTCTACTGGTAGTCGGAGATATTCCATTAGCTTTACACGATGCGGCCACCGTCATTTATGCACAGATGGTACGCCCAAGAGCCCTGTTCATTCTAGGCACAGAAATATTCTCGTCTTTGCCTGACGCCGACATAATGTCCAGGCTGTCACAAGATGGCCTGATCGACGGTGTGCAACAGTTGCGCACTGCTTTTGCTGAAGGGGCTTTTCGCCTGGATGTTGCAGACTTTGATGCGCCCGCGCTGCAAATCCGTGTCGAATACACCTGTTCGATGCATCCGGAAATAGCACAGGATGAGCCCGGTTCCTGTCCTAAATGCGGCATGACGCTGATCATACGTGAAACTCAAGCCAGTACGGGACACACGAATACCAAACAAAAAAACGTAGCCGTCAGTGTTGATGAACAGATGGCAGCAGGTCATGAACACAAGGTTCATCACCCTATGCCTGGCGCAGCTAAAGTGGAATACACCTGTCCGATGCACCCAGAAGTGGTGCAGGATAAGCCCGGTTCCTGCCCCAGGTGCGGGATGAATCTGGAACCACAAGAAACAAAGCCTGAACACACACATGATCACCAGCCGATGAATCATGATGCCGCGGTACAATACACCTGCCCGATGCACCCGCAAGTGATACAAGACAAACCCGGCTCCTGTCCCGAGTGCGGGATGAATCTGGAACCCCGAGACACAAAGCCTGAACACACACATGATCACCAGCCGATGAATCATGATGCCGCGAGGCAATACACCTGCCCGATGCACCCTGAAGTGATACAGGATGCACCCGGTGCCTGCCCCAAGTGCGGGATGAACCTGGAACTGCAAGAAACAAAGCCTGCACACCCCCATGATCACCAGCCAAGGATGAATCATGATGCTGCGGTGCAATATACCTGCCCGATGCACCCGGAAGTGATACAGGATGCACCCGGCGCCTGCCCCAAGTGCGGGATGAACCTAGAACCACAAGAAACAAAGACTGCACACACCCATGATCACCAGCAGATGAATCATGAAGCCACAATGCAATACACCTGCCCGATGCACCCAGAAGTGGTACAGGATGAACCCGGATCCTGTCCCGAGTGTGGAATGAATCTGGAGCTGCGAAAAATAACTGAATCAGAAACAAACGAACACTCCGGTATGGATCACGGCGACATGGCATTCATGTCCATGATTGACGTTACCAAAAATCTACCGCGCAGTACTGACGGTCTGCCGATGGAATGGACCGAAGCGCCCTTTGGTCCTTTTTTTCCAGGCCTGCCCGGTGGTCTGATGCTGACACTGACGCTAGACGGTGACACCGTTGCCGATTCAAAAACACAGCCGTTGTTCGAGAACAAAGTACTGCTGCCACAGGTATCGCCGGATATAGTTAATTTCATCCAACAGATAACCCGCTTTGGACCGCTATCACCTGTTGCTTTTCAACTCCTCGCCTGCCAGGCACTGGAAAATGCTGCTGGTTTGGAGATATCCGCTAACGTTGCCAGTGCACGTATTGGTGCACTGGAGCAGGAACGAATCGCAAACCATTTGGGTTGGCTGACACTCTTTGCACAGCAAACCGGCTTCAACTGGTTACAACGACGCGCCGCATCTTTGCAACTAAAATTTTGCCTGGCAGATATGCAACAAATCGCAACGTTAGCTGCGGATATACAGTCGCTGATCAAACGCTTAGGAAAAACACCCCTGCTAAAGTCCCGAACAGTCGGCATCGGTAAACTTGCTTCAGACTCAAATCTGCGCGGGCCGGTAGCGCGGGCCTCTGGGGTTGCCAACGATGTCCGTAGTACCGATAAAAACTATATAGCACTGGGATTCGAAGCGGTCAGCCAAACACAGGGGGACGCATACGCACGCCTACAGGTTCGCCTTGCTGAAATAATACACAGTCTGAAACTCATTCAGGTTTCAGGTGCAATCGAACGCCCTACACCCGTCGATACGGGCAAGATTTCCGCTACCGGCGAAGCCAGCGTAGAAACCCCTCGAGGCATGGCACACCTCGAACTGACACTGCAAAAAGGGCAGGTCATCGCCGCACGACTGGAAACACCCTCTACATATCACCTCGACCTGATAAAACCACTGACGGAGCAACAGGCACTGGCCGATGCGCTGGTAGCTATCGGCTCTCTGGATCTTTCGCCCTGGGAGGTACAGAGCCGGGAGATACAGACATGACGACCACGATCATTCTGTTGTTACTGGTTTTCGGTGTATATCTGGTGGCGGTGCTCGAAGCCTGGATAAGCAGTGGCCGTTTCCGACTAACAACGCCGATCCTGTCCGGTATCGCACTACTGGGAAGGGAGTCCATCGTGCCACGAAAGCCTGATCGGATTTTTTTCGAAGTGGCACCGGTATTACTGTTGCTCTCGGCGGTGCTTGCAGCCACAGTAATACCATTGATGCCAGGTCTCATCATCACCGATTTAGCCACGGGTGCACTGTTCATCAATGCCGCACTGGTCTATGTACTGGTCGCTATGCTGATGGCTGGCTGGGGGCCTGATGGCGCCTACGCCATGGTTGGGGGCTGGCGTTTTCTGGGCCAGCTTATCGCCTATGCCATGCTCATCGTCATGCCGATCACGGCGGTCGTGATGCGCGCCGAATCATTGCTGACGACACAGATCGTGGTCTCTCAAGATGGTCTGTGGAACATCTTCTATCAACCATTGGGGTTTGTGTTATTTTTCATCGCCGCCATGGCGCTGGCATTTTTGCCGCCGTTTGATCTGCCAACTGCCGCCGGCGAACTGGCCGGTGGCGTAGAGGCAGAATACAGCGGCGTTCGGCTGGCCGTTTTCAGGCTTGGACGATTGACGCTGATCATTACGCTGGCGTCGGCCACGGTGGTTTTTTACCTCGGTGGCTGGCAGGGTCCGTGGCTGCCACCGTGGGCCTGGAGCAGCATCAAGATACTGGCGGTGACCGTCACCATGTTGCTAGCGGGCCGTCTGATGCCACGAATCAGCGAAACTGATCTACTTGCCTGGTGCTGGAAACTGGGTATACCGCTGGCGCTTTTGAATATCTTTCTGGTCGGCATCCTGGTACTGGTGATTCCATAATGACGGCACAAATGTTCTTTATTGCTTTTTTCGGTCTCGCTGCTGTGTGGTTCGGCATCGCCGTGTTCCGCACCTATTCGATGGTACGTTCTGCACTGGCGCTGTTATTCTCACAGACCGCACTCGGAGCCATGTTCCTCAGCATGCAGGCGGAATTTCTCGGCGTCTTGCAGATCATGATGATGGCGACTGAAATGAGCATCATGGCCATCTTCATGGTGATGTTCATGATGGATCCGGGCGGCCTCAGCACGATGGATATGATCCATCAGAAACGCCTGTCGTTGCTAGCCGGTATTGTTTCCTTTCTCGCCGCAGTTGGCGTCGCCGTATTTGTCGACTGGGGGCCTGTCGAAATGATCGCGCCT
>Ga0316208_1003551_pt1 | contig 11147 bp, 10 predicted proteins | sample 3monopyrite_MG_FD_204944 | JGI IMG/M metagenome (GOLD analysis project Ga0316208, IMG submission 204944) | Microbial mat bacterial communities from mineral coupon in-situ incubated in ocean water Damariscotta River, Maine, United States -... | ecosystem: Environmental > Aquatic > Marine >... | reverse complement strand
TTCTGCTCAAATATTGTTTAATCAAAAATTTGAGTATTATGACAACAAAAGCGAGTACCACAAAGAAGCGCAGTAGAGCAAAAGCAACTGCCAAAAAAGAAGTAAACGGAAAGAAATCATCCATACTTCAAATTCAAAACTTACCATTGGGCAACATCAAGCCGGACCCAGAACAACCAAGAAAGACTTTCAACAAAGATGCGTTACAGCAACTTTCTGAGAGCATCGAAGAGCACGGTGTATTGCAACCAATCACGGTAAGGCAATTAAACGGCCATTACATCATCGTGATGGGCGAACGCCGATATCGTGCAAGCAAGCTGGCAGGAAAAAAGACCATACCCTGCATCGTGAGGACTTATGAGAACAATGATGTTCTAGAAGTTCAAATCATAGAAAATCTACAACGACAAGATGTAGAACCTACCGAGGAAGCTGAAGCGATTGCTTACCTAAGCGAGAAGTATGCACCAACAGAAATTGCCAAACGATTGGGCAGAACGGATAACTTTATCAGACAACGCCTAAAATTGGCAGGTTTGATTGAAGGTTTCAAACACTTTGTCCGCAATGGCGAAATGACCATTTCGTTAGGTGTAGGTGTAGCACTTTTTGAACCAGAGGAACAACAGATGATGTTGGAAACGATGGGCGAAGATTTTAATGCCCATCAAATCAACAGGATGATTAAAGACCAGACCTATGAGTTGGAAAAAGTATCTTTCGATGTAGCTGATAAGAAATTAGTACCGAAAGCAGGCTCTTGTGTAGAATGTCCTTTCAATGCGGCCAATCAAGGAAATCTGTTTGGCGAGGGTAAAATGGTCTGTACAAAATCAGCTTGTTTTGAAACAAAGAAAAACAAATCGTTTTTGAACCTGATTAAGAAATCCAAAAAAGAGAACATCCTTCTGATTCCTGAAATACGACAGTACTGGGCAGATGACGAAAACAATCAGCTCATTATTTCACAGTTGGAAAAAAATGGCTTGAAGGTCTATCTAATGGATGATGTTGAAATAATCGAAGAACCGACCAAGCCAACAATAGAGGACATCAAAAAAGAGTACCAACATTACGATTATTCCGAAGACGAACTAAAAGTTCAATTTATGGAAGCCATTGAGAACTATGAAGAAGAATTGAAAAATTACAATTCAGCTTCGGACAATGGTTTTGTAAATGGTATCGTCTTCCATCCTGAGACCTACCTAAACAAAGAAGTGTTTGTCAAGGTAATCGAGAAATCAAAAGATGCAGCAACTGAGTATTCAGCACCATTGGAAAATAGAAAAATGGCAGATTGTACGCCCGAAGAACAAATCGTGAAAATCAACGAAAGGGAAATCCGTAAGAAGCAGATTGAGAACAACAAACATTTCGAGGAAGTGGTTCAGATGATTCGTGAGACCAAATACATCGAAACGAAGAAGACACTTTCCACAGACGAAATGGTGGCATTCTCAATATCGCTTTTTGAAAATAATGTGGACTATATGAGCCAACAAAAGTACTTCTCAAAGTTCTTGGGCAACACGTCCAAGATGACCAAAGTTGAAATGGTCGAGAATTTCAAGAAGAAATTCAAAAAGGAAATCTTTCACAAGCTGATACGCTATAAACTTACAAAGCAAGTGCATTTTGGCGAGAGCAATCACGTGAATAACCTAACGAATATTTCATTCTACAATGCGATGCAAGGATATTACAAATCCAAGATTGACGGCATTGAGAAGGAATATGCCGAAAAACGAAACAAGCGTGAAGCACGTTTGAAAGAGCGCATCACAGTTCTTGAAAAGAAAATTAAGGAACTGAACGATTAGCTTTTGTTGTTTGAAGAAGGGTCGGCATTCGTGCTGGCCCTTTTTCTTTTTTATGATAGTGCTTAAAAATGTATTTACGAGGAAGGGGATTATCAATCAATAGTTAGCGCAAAGGTAAACTCGTAAAATGCACCCATCAAAAGACTACGGCATAAAGCCATCTCACCGTCCTACGCCTATTTATTCCGTTTCCTTTTGAGCTGAGATTTTAGCTTCCGTTTGGGTACTGCTCAAATATTGTTTAATCAAAATATATCATTATGAAACGAGTATCTGAAAAACCTAAAATTTCGCCACAAAAGGCTGAAATACATTATCAATCGAGTAAAGAAAATTATAACATCGAAGGTGCGGAAAGCCACTTGGCTTATTACAGAGAAAAGCATCCAATCTATTATGCGGTGTTATTAAAAAATGTTTAATCTTAAATTCAAAAGCTATGTATTTACAAAATTTGCAACAGGATGAAATCTTCGTTCCATCAGAAATGAAATCCTTAAAAACTTTGACACAGATGGAATCCCGACGAGGGCTCGAAAACGTCATAATTTCAAATGGCAAAATTGTCAATGTTGTATCAAACAGCTACGGACACATTCCAAATCAATTGTTCTTCAAGAAAGCTGAAGAAATGCTGACCGATGCAGGACTCAACTATCATAAACGAACTATCAACAAAAAGGACCGGTCGTTCATTACCGATTTTATAATCGATGACAAAAGCCAATTTACGGTCAAAAACGATAAGGATTTGATACTTCCGATGCTTCGGTTCAAAAACTCTTATGATGGTAGTGAAAAGACCTCTGGCCATTTTGGGTTTTATAGAGAAGTGTGCTCAAACGGTCTGCACGTTTCCCAAGCTGAAATTGAATTTTCCATTAAGCACAGTAAAAACAATACACACCTCATTATGCCGAGGTTGAACAATCTGTTCGACAAGTTTCTGGATAATGAATTCTATACCATTACCAAGAAATTTGATAAGATGAAGGAATTTAAAATCATCGACACACAAGAATTTGTAAAAGCAGTTCTCGATAATACAAAGCTATTCAGATACGAATGTAGCGACAAGAACAGCGACCCTTCAAAAAAGTCTCGTAAGGTTATCGAAATTTTAAATTACGAGGCCTTGTTGCTCAATGAAGAGCCTAATCTTTGGCTGGGCTACAATGCATTCAATTCTGTACTTCATAATGTATTGAAGAAAAGCTTCGGTCAACAAGAACGATTAGATAAAAAGCTATTCGATGAAGTTTATGAGATGGCTTAATGCTGATAGGTTTATCCAGTACCTTAAACTGGATTTTTAACCTCAAAAATGAAACTAAAATAAGGTATTCAATTATACTTGTTTCCCCTTTTTTCGATAACGTTCATCCCTTATTTCAGCAAAATAACCTGATAGCTTATATGATTTTGCGTGTTGTGTTTGTTTTATAAAAGATAAGTTGGGATGAAGCATAAAAGGTGTTTTATGATGTTGGACTATTACCGATTCAGTTTCATCATCATTTTCAACTGGATCAAATTGTTTTAATTCTAACTTTTTTTGATTCTGATACTTTTTCGACCTTTCGAGGATTTTTTCAAATTGAAAGTCAGTTACGTTAGAAGTACTATAAAGTGCCTTGTTTGCATAAAGACAGGTTAAACTATTGAAAAACTCAACATCAGTCTCATTTATTTGAATTTTACTAAACTGTTTTCTATTACCAACCTTGTATACTTTAGGGTCGTACATTACCAAAATCAAGTCAGGTGCTAGAGGATAAAATATTTGTAGCCCTTTGCTTGCCATACCGCAATGTCCATATGGGAAATTACGTGATTCTAAAAATTGATTATATTTTGAAACAGGGTTGTCGCTTGTAATTAATTCTTGGGAAGTGTTATTCTTAAGAAGCTTTATTTGCATATCCATCATCATAGGAAGGCTCTTAAGTAATATGTCTAGTGTTTTTTCGATAGCGTCGTCATATGCAAAAAAATGGGTATCAAAATCGAAGTCCTTGAACTTAGGTTCAAATTTCATTACTGTTTTTAGTGATTTATCTACCATATCATTAAATTCATCAGCATTTGCCCTGGTACGATATGCTTGTAGAAGGAAAAATAACCATATCCAGTAATATTCGTCAGACTTATTCTTTGGTAAAACTTTAGTTTTAACTACTTCTTTAAGAATTAATGAAGTAGTGTCTTCAATATTTCCAAACCAGTCTTCTCTTTCTAAGTTTTTACCATAGAAGTAATCCTCTTGTGCTTGACTCTTTATGTCTGCATTTTGAATTATTTTATAGGATTCCTTTAAGCATACTTTTATTGCTTTTTGATCGGAATCAGAACTAAAAAACTTCAAATAAAACTTTGGAACATAATGTTGTTTCTTTTTTTCTGGCATAAACTTACTTATGAAGCAACAATTTAATAATCTTATTCAGCTATTTCAAATATTTACCACTTTAATTATATAGTGGCAATAATTAGATTTCAAATATTTACCACTTTTTTGTATATTTGGCAAAGTTTTGATAAGACAGTTATGCCAAAAGTTATAGAAAATAAGCTTATAGAAGCATTTAAAGAACGTAGTTCGTTTGATAGGGACGAGCTATTTCAGTTCTATTCAGACTATGAACCAAACTTGAAAGAAAGTACCTTTAGTTGGCGAATATATGACCTAAAGAAAAAGGACATCATCAAAACTATTGGGCGTGGACTTTACGTAATTTCTTATAAGCCAAAGTATAAGCCAGTTTTGTCAGATAGCGTTCTAAAGATAGCACGCAAGATAAATGAACGATTCGAGGAAATCCAATATGCTATATGGGAAAACCAATGGCTTAATGAATTTACACAGCATCAAGTGTCTAATCAAATGATTATTGTAGAAGTAGAGAAGGAATTTACAGAGTCAATCTACTTCTATCTCAACGATGAGTTACGAATGGATTTTTTCCTGAATCCCGATGAAAAGGAAATTGAGTTTTACATTTCTGAAAGTTCTGTACCAATAGTCATAAAACGCCTTGTCACAAGAGCGCCAATAAGTAAGTTGAGAGACAAAAAAAATGTAATTCCTGTCGCCACTCTTGAAAAAATAATGGTGGATTTGTTTGCAGATGAAAACCTGTTCCATTTTTACCAAGGTTCTGAACTCATAAACATCTATGAAAAAATACTTGAGCGATACAGCATTAATTTCACAAAGCTCTTTAGTTATGCGAAAAGACGAAAGAAAGAACAGGAAATCAAGCAATTTATGAATAACCATATACCGAATATTTTAGAGAATATAGTCAATGATTGAAAACAAAAGCTTCACAAAGGAATGGTTGGATAGTTTCCGAGCAAAAAAAGAACATAAAGGCATTAATGTGACGATTTTGGAAAAAATGGTTCACGCATTTTCTTTATTAGAGCATCTAAAGATAGAAGGACTTGATTTTGTTTTTAAAGGCGGCACATCGCTTGTTCTTTTACTTGAAGAAGGCAATCGGTTTTCAATCGATATCGATATCATATCAAGTACAGAGCGTGAACCGTTGGAAAAAATTCTTGATGCGGTTGTTGCCAATTCACATTTTAAAAGCCACACTTTGAATGAACGCCGAAGTTATAAAGAAGGCGTTCCAAAGGCACATTATACTTTTGAATTTGATTCGGTTTACAACCCAAACGTTCCTGGGACCATTCTGTTGGATATACTTTTTGACAGTCCACATTATCCAGAACTTATAGAATCTTCCGTTGAGATTCCTTGGCTATCGGTTGACGAGCCTATCATATCAATTGCCACACCTTCGGTAAATTCCATCTGTGGCGATAAGCTTACTGCTTTTGCACCAGAGACCATCGGTATTCCATATTATAAGGGCGACCAGTTGTTTACAATGGAAATCTGTAAGCAGTTGTTCGATTTAGGAAAGTTGTTTGAAAACATTACAGATATGTCTATTGTTAAGGCTAGTTTTTCCGCTTTCGCGAAAGCAGAACTATCCTATCGCAGTTCCGATAAAGATTTCGGCAAAAGAAACCTCAAAGAAACAGATGTGCTTTGGGATAGCATAGACACCTGTGCCATCATCGCCAAAAGAGAACGTAATCCAACTGCTGAAACGAAAAAGAAGTTTGAGGGCTTAAACCGTGGCATACGCAGTTTTGGAGGTGCTTTTCTTATGACGGGTAATTTCAGAATCGAGGAAGCTCTTGCAGCTTCGGCCAGAGTAGCTTATTTGAATGCCATCTTGTTACAAGATGAGATAAAAGAAATCGAATATTACGAAGGACAAGACATAAACGAACTTAACGTTGAAAAAGAGGATTGGGTATTCTTGAACAAATTAAAACGACAACCGGATAAGTCCATATTTTATTATTGGTATAAGGCGGTGGAACTATTGTAAATAAACGTGAATGGAATTTAAGTATATAATAGAAATCTGTGTCGCAATTGACATCGCAATCTTGGGTATTGCCTATCCGATAATCGTGGATAAAATATCCAATATAGGCAATAAGTTTTCATCAAACTATCTGGCCAATGCTTTTGAAAATGAATTTCCGCAGACAAAACTCTTTGGAATATTTCCAGGAAGGTCAAGAAGAATAACGGTATTTGAATGGGTTTTGTTTTTAACAATAGGCTCATTTATATTCTTAATACTAGACATTGAACCTCTTTTTTGGAAGGATAGCTGGATGATGCAAAACTCAGCAAAACTTCTAACGCTATTTTTGACAGTTTTACTGGTGGTCATTTTTATTATTTGGCTAGATAAGGTTTCACTTTATAATGGCAAATCTACACGTTTGCTTACTTATATTATTTCCGAATACCGAAAACTCAAAAAAGACCAAGATGATGAATACCATTTCAAGATTATCAATGAACTGGCAATATTCGCAATTAGAACACAGGATAAAGGCCTGGAAGAAACATTGGTTGACTTCTACACGGAAGAATTCAATAATTACCGGGCAAACTTCATACGACCAAGAGAAGCAGAAAGGCCTGATGGATTTGAAAATTTTAAGGTTGAGTTTAATCACGAATTCCACTATGGTATCAGGGAAATAATCAGAGAAGTAGCTAAAGGTAGAAATGAAGACTTACAAAGTCTTGAATATTTTGTTGTAAGTGGCGTCTGGTTGATGGGACAAGGTATCTTTGAAACACCAATATCAAATGAAACCTATAAAGAACTTTGGAGGAATGTTGTACTCATATCAAACAACGCCAAATTTGTAGGTAATTATTGGGGTACGGCACATCAATATTATAGTTTCGGCTTGCAGAGGGTCTATGGCACAAATTATAACTTTGAAACTCGCCAATATGAAAATCAGTCATTAATTGATAAAAGAGATAGTGAAAGAAAACGTTTTTTTGAGTTTCACTTGGCATTAGGTGGCTTATTAATATATCAGAAAAACTATGAAGCCATAAAAACCCTGTTTAAATACACACAACATCAGCCACCAAAATATGTTCTGCTGCCTAACAATATGACAGAGATTTTTACTTGGTTCAGTAGTTTTAAAGACGAATTTGGTAGAGGATATTACCCTATCGATTTATCATATCCTTTCCCAGGATTGGATAATTTAGGAAACAGAAGGCGTGTGACTTTTTACATTTGCCAATATTTAGTGTTGCTTTTTCTACGGCAATTTAAATTGCCAGAACATTATACCTATGATAATTTCACAGGTCAACCTACTTTACCTCAAACCGAAGTGTTAGAGTTATTACGTTGGCAAGAATCCATCCATTATTTCAGATTCTGTTTGAAAAAGGTGTTGAAAGATAAAAATCTCTTAAAGACAATATGATATGAAAAAGAAAGAGATAAAAAAGTTAAAAACGAAGACATCAAAATTTATTGATGTTCTCGAAACATCTATTGAAGAAGCTATTGAAGCTGCAAGATTGAATGCAGATATAGATTATGATAAAGAATGGGGATTTCTTATAAATTCTAAAGATGCTATCGTTAAAGCGCTTGAGAAATTTGATAGCATCCAGAATGCTGCGGAGAGTTTTAACGGAGAACCTACTATTTCCTTCGGTGTAAATGGTACTATGAATTTGTTTCAAAAATCTGCATTTACAACTGGAGATATTCCACATCTCAACGCAGATACTATATTATCCCAACAGATAGTCTATCAAAACATTAATTATTACATTCCTAATGCGTTCTTATCGGCTAGAAAAAAGCGGTATCTTCTTCGTAAAGAAGACTTGGTAAAAGGTATTGAAAAATTAGGTTTCGATGCTGATAGAGATGTTATGGTAGCAATGAATCTAAATATCTACGGGATAGATGATTTTAATAAAATTGAGGATAATATTATTAGGGTTCCATCAACAGGGCTCAAAAATGTACTATTCATTTTACCAAAAACTGATTTACCTATCCTTAAACATAAAGAACTAGAGATTACCGAACAAAAAGAACATCAGCTGGGTATATTAGATGACAATAGAAAAATTTATGGCTCTTTAATCGATTTAACACAGGATAGTAATTCGAGACATAGAGAAAAATGGAAAAATTCAAATATCGATTTTGCTACAGATTTAAAGGTGCAACTTACCATAGCTTTTATTACGGAGGTTGTTTGGAAAACTAATGCGAATGTTGTTCAAATTAATGTTGAAACTTCATTGAAGGAACAGGGAATCGTAAACGAACTGTCTGATATAGAAAAACTAGTACCAAAGAAGGAATCTAATGATTAAATTCAGAAACCCATATCATATAGAACCACCAGGTGCTTTACGAGAAATATTGTCACATCCATTTAATGAGTCAGAAGCTATTGAGCTCGCCATATTTCAGGAACATCGATACGCATTTTTCTATTGGAACAAATGGATGCGTAAGAACAAAAGTAGCAACCCACCCTGTTTAGTTTCATTAGATTGGCACCAAGATTTATGCTATCCCTGTGAAACAGAAAAAGAATGGCTAAATGAACTGGACTTAACGAGTGATGCCGATGTTTCAATGTTTTCTTGGGCTAAACTTGCTGGCAATAACGATGGTCATATTCTATGTGCGGCCTATCTCAATTTGATTGGAGATATATACGTGCATTGTAGACAAGAACTCGGTCAAGATACTTGGAAAGATGAAGAACTGATTGATGCCAATGGAAACAAGCATATAGTCAAAAAGTTTAAAACACATCAAGCCTTACTAGATGCTCTATTGAATTCTTCAGAAACATCTGTGTTTTTTGATATTGACTTGGATTTCTTTTCAGTAAAGAATGGCTTAAGTGATGGCTCTTTTAAATTCACCTATTTAAAAGAAGAAGAAATACGAAATATGTTGGACAAGGATAACCCATTGATAAATTGGATTTTTGAACGTATAAAAGGTTTTACAATTGCAACCGAACCAGAACATTGCGGTGGCCTTTTAAGAAGCAATAAGTTTCTCGATTTGATAAGCGACATCTATTTCAGTCCTGACTTATTTGCCCCTAAATGTAATTGGAAATGGAAACCAAAATATTGATGATGAATTGAATCGATATTAATATTGCCATTCAGCCCATTCCCCTGCATTCCGCAAAAAGCTTTATTTTGGTAAATACGCTTCATTATAAAGGTCTTGGAGACAACTTCAAATCTTCCGATTTCCATTGCGCTGAACCTGCCATAAAAATGGCAGAATCGCTTCATTCCCAATCTACATCTTTAAAGTCAAGTCCGCTTTAAGCCCTACTAAATAAGGATAATTTGTTTTCATAATCCAGTAAGCACATTCCCCTGCATTTTGCGAAAAGCTACATTCCGAGAAAAGAGCTTACCTAAAAAGGTCTTGGACACAATCCCCAATTTTGACTTTCCATTCCGTTAACCCGATCCGCTGCGCTGGAACGGGACACTTCATTTCCAAGCCAAAATCGTGAATTAAGTCCGCTAAAAATAAGATAAATAATCAATCAATATCGGCGCAAAGGTAAACTCGTAAAATACACCCATCAAAAGACTACGGCATAAAGCCATCGCACCATCCTACGCTTATTTATTCCGTTTCCTTTTGAGCTGTGATTTTAGCTTCCGTTTGGGTAATGCTCAAATATTGTTTAACTAAAAAATATAAAATTATGAAACAATTATCTGTAAAACCCAGCATTTCATTAAAAGAAGCGGAAGAACATTATCAATTGAGTAGTGAAAATTACACAATTGATAGTGCAGAGACTCATTTAGCTTATTACAGAGATAAGCATCAGCTGTACTACCGAACACTTTTAAATCATTATTCAAACTAAAACCTCACATTATGGAAAATTTTGATTTTGTACAACTTGATTTTGGATTCGAGTGTGAACCCGAATCTACACAGAAAAAATCATCGAAATCAAACAAAAAACGAAGTAACGATTTCGTTTTTAATTTTATGGATTGTCTCACCAGTCCCATCATTGTCTTTAAATCTGCTTGGAAAGATACAATACCAAGAGACATACTTAAAAACATAAAATTATCACGACTATTATGTTTAATGCAACAAGAAGAAATGGCATCGCTTACAGAAACTTTAGCATATATGATGCCCAGAACTTATGAAGCACCAATGCCTACCGAATGGGTAAATATTTATACTTGGCTAGGTCTTCAGTATGCAATTCAGTTTAAGAATAGTGGCCAATTGAATGCAATGACTGAAATCGCACCAAGCAAACTTTCAGAATATGAAATGGGACGTTTGAATAGTTTGAGAAGTTGGATTTATGATAAAAGAAGAAAGGCTTTAAAAGATAGATTAAAAATAGCTGAAAAATCAGAAACAAATATATTATCTGAAAATCAAAAAGTACTTTTTGAAGAGTGAGCTAACTATTCACAAAAGTACTATTACCCTTTTATTTAATGCGAGTTTCATAAGCCATTCAGCACATTCCCCTGCATTTCGCGAAAAGCTACGTTTCGGGAAAAGAGCTTCACTACAAATATCTTGGACACAATCCCCAATTTCGACTTTCTATTCCGTTAACCCTTCCCAATTCTCTGGGAAGGAACACTACATTTCCAAGCCAAAATCGTGAATAGCGTCCGCCAAATCGGAATTCCATTTAATGATTTGGTGTCGCTTCCTACGTTTTTATACTTCACAAAAGCTTTTAGACCAACATCCGCACCCTCGCTGTTATACCCTTTTTTCGCCAGCAAAATACCAACATTTTGAACTTGAACAGACTGCATAAACCGTTCTCGCTGCGCTTCACTTTTTATAAGTCCTTATCAATTCAAAATCTTGAAAATGTATCAGCAACAAAAAAAGGTAACAG
>Ga0316208_1003549_pt1 | contig 11150 bp, 9 predicted proteins | sample 3monopyrite_MG_FD_204944 | JGI IMG/M metagenome (GOLD analysis project Ga0316208, IMG submission 204944) | Microbial mat bacterial communities from mineral coupon in-situ incubated in ocean water Damariscotta River, Maine, United States -... | ecosystem: Environmental > Aquatic > Marine > Coastal... | reverse complement strand
TATGGTTAATTCCTACGTGCAAAACAGAAAGCAACCGAGACTGGAAGTGCTTTACAAAATTGCAGAAATACTGAATATTGAGGCAAAGGAATTATTAGTTGACTTAAAAGACCAATCTACAAAATGAAATTATACGAAATATTAGAAAAGCAACTTAAAAAGGAAAATAATTACGTTACAGACAACGGAGAGTTAAAAAAATGGGTTGTTATAAATAAAGCACAGAATTTTGATGCTGAATTAATAGGATTGCTTTTAGATAACAAAGAATTGAAAACTAAATTCTTTTTAGACATCAAAGGAACATTGGTTTTTAATCAAAATTTATTTGTACAATTTTTAGAACAAAAAAACTATCTGAATGATAGTTATACGCAATACAAAAACAAAGTAGGTTTAACTATTGACGAAAAATATTTAAAGCAAAGAAATGAAGTTGCTTTGGTTTGGCCATTTAAAGATTGTGTACTGGAAGGTGGACAAAGCCGAGAAGAAGATAAAAGAGAAGAAATATTTTTTAACGAAATACTGGCACAAGACGAAATTACTCAACTTTTAGAACCAAAAGTTCTAACAAATGCAAAAGTATTTGATAAAGACGGAGAACAAAAATTTAAAGATTTTGCTAGAGATAAAGAAATAAACAAAAAAAGAGGATTGTCTGAAAATACCATAACTGATAATTTAATTATAAAAGGTAACAATCTTTTAGCTTTACATTCTCTAAAAAAAGAATTTACTGGAAAAGTCAAACTTATTTATATTGATCCACCATATAATACTGGAAGTGACAGTTTTCAATACAATGACAATTTTAATAAAAGTAGTTGGCTGACATTTATGAGGAACAGAATGGAAATTGCTCGTGATTTGTTATCTAATAAAGGTGTGATTTTCGTACAATGTGATGATAACGAGCAAGGATATTTGAAAATATTATTAGATGACATATTTAAACCTCAGAATTTTGTAGAGACATATATTTGGAAAAACACAGACAATGCACCTGCACTATCAAAAAAAACAAGAAAAAACATAGAATTTATTCATTGTTATGAAAAATCAATTGACACATCAATTAGTTATGTTGGACGTGATAGTGATAATGATGATGCACCATTATTAAATAGTGGAAATCCAATAACAATTTTAGAATTTGAATCTGGTATTATACAGTTTAGAATCCCAGATGGAGAATATAAAAAGGGGAAGTTTGATAAAATAGAGTTGTTGAACGATTTAATAATTAAAAATGGTAAAAATGAGAATACAATAAAGTTAAAAGGTCGTTTCAAATGGCAACAATCGTTTTTGAAAACAGAAATTGAGAACGGAACATATTTCTTAATTAAGTCAAATAAATTTTCAATTAGATACCAGCGTAAAATTGCTTCAAATATGGCACCTGATAAATTAATTGATGAGACATACTTATCAAAAGCAATTGGAGTTGAAACAAATGAAGACTCAAAAAAACATATCGATTCTTTAAAGTTAAAATTTAATTCCTACCCTAAACCTGAAACATTAATAGGTTTCTTAATAAAAGCAGTTACAAAAGAAAACGACATTATACTTGATTATCATCTCGGAAGTGGTACGACAGCTGCGACATCACACAAAATGAATAGACAATATATAGGAATCGAGCAGATGGATTATATTGAAAATGTTGTGACTGAAAGATTAAACAAAGTTATTGATGGGGAACAAGGAGGAATATCAAAATCTGTTAAGTGGAAAAATGGAGGTTCATTCACTTATTTAGAACTTAAAAAATACAATCAAACTTTTATTGAGCAAATAGAAGAAGCCAAAAACAGTAAATCTATTTTAAAAATTTGGGGGCAAATGAAAGAAAAATCATTCCTAAACTATAATGTAGATATACAAAAACAAGATGAACATATAGAAGAATTTAAACAACTGGAATTAGCACAACAAAAGGAACATTTAATTGAGCTTTTAGATAAAAACCAACTGTATGTAAACCTTTCTTCAATCTACGATAAAGATTTTGAAGTAAGCAAAGAAGAAAAACAAGTAACAAAAGACTTTTACCAAATTAAAAAGTAAGTACTATGGCATTTTTATATGATACATTGGTGCAAGAGTTTGGTAAACGAGAACTTGCACGAACAGAAGTACCAAATTACATTGTAGATAATCTAAAATATAGCATTCGTCCTTATCAAAAGGAATCCTTTCAACGATATTTACTTTGTTCTAATGAAGATTTTGAAGGAAAACCAAAAAGACCTTTTCATTTGCTGTATAATATGGCAACTGGAAGTGGTAAAACTTTGGTAATGGCAGGTCTAATACTTTATCTTTATGAAAAAGGTTATCGTAATTTTTTGTTCTTTGTAAATTCTAATAACATCATAAATAAAACAAGAGATAATTTTTTAAATCCACAATCATCAAAATATCTATTCAGTAAAAAAATAGTTATTGATGGTAGAGAAATTTTGGTAAAAGAGGTTGAAAATTTTGATGAAGCAGACGAACAAAACATTAACATCAATTTTACAACAATTCAGCAATTACATTTAGACTTGAATAACACTAAAGAAAATAGTGTAACGTATGAAGATTTTAAAGTTGGGAAAACTGCGTTAATTGCAGATGAAGCACATCATTTAAGTTCTGGTACAAAAAACGGGAAACTATTTGGCAGTTGGGAAGGAACTGTTTTAGAAATTTTAAACTCAAACTATAAAAATGTTTTATTAGAGTTTACAGCAACTTTAGATTATGAAACCAAAGAAATTACAGAAAAGTATCAAGATAAAGTAATTCAGAAATACGACCTTTCTCAATTTAGAATAGACAAGTATTCAAAAGAAATTAACCTAATTCGTTCTTTATATGATGAAAAAGAACGCATAATTCAAGCATTGATTTTAAATTTATACCGTCAGGAATTAGCAACTTCAAAAAACATAAATCTAAAACCAGTAATTCTTTTCAAGGCAAAACAAACAATAAAAGAATCGAAACAAAACAAACTTAATTTTCATAAATTAATAGATAATTTTTCGGCAAAAATGGTTGAGAATATTCAAAAAACATCAACAGTTGCTATTGTTCAAAAAGCATTTACTTTTTTTGAAAATGCAAACCCTAAATTAACAGTTCAAGAAATTGCTAAACGCATAAAATCAAATTTTAAAGAAGAAAATTGTATAAGTGCAAATAACGACAAGGAAGCAGAACTTAATCAGATACTATTAAACACTTTAGAAGATGAAAACAATCCAATCCGAGCAGTATTTGCAGTTCAAAAATTAAATGAAGGTTGGGACGTTTTAAACCTCTTTGATATTGTACGTTTATATGAAGGACAAAATACTGGTGGCTCAAATACAACAATCGGAAAAACAACTCTTTCTGAAGCTCAATTGATTGGTAGAGGTGCAAGATATTTCCCTTTTGCATTAGAAGAAGGGCAAGACAAATACAAACGAAAATATGATGATGATGTTTCTAACGATATGAAAGTATTAGAAGAATTATATTATCACACAAAAGAAGACAACAGATATATTTCAGAACTTAAAAAAGCATTAGTAAAATCTGGAATTTATGAAGATGATGATAAATCTGTAACCAAACAACTTACATTAAAACTTGGCTTTAAAGAAACTGATTTTTACAAGACTGGAAAAGTTGTTTACAATAAGAAAGTAGAGAAAAGTTATAATAACATTAAATCCTTTTCAGATTTAGGAGTTTCAAAACGTAATTTCGACTATACTCTATCTTCTGGTATTGGTAAAATGTCAGGTTTTTTTATAAAAGAGGAAGAAGACAATAAAACTTACAAAATAGAACAAAAAGATATTCCAATTTCAGAAATACCAAAACACATAATACGTTTTGCTTTATCTCAAAACCCTTTTTATTACTTTGATAGCTTGGAGCGTTATTTTCCAAATTCAGAATCAATAGACAACTTTATTTCAAGTGAAGATTATTTAGGCTGTTTAGAATTAACAATTAGTGGTTCAAGCAAAAGACTTAATGAGATATCAAATTATGATTACTTAATTGCTATTCAAGGTTTATTACAAACCATAGAATCAGAAATAAAATCGAACTTAACACAATATGAAGGCTCTGACTATATAAACAAGCCTATTCGTGACGTATTTAAAGACAAGGAAATAAAATTGTATAAAGATAGCGAGAGAGCAGACGGTCAATTTGATATTGTTTCAGAACCAGAATGGTATGTTTATAATGCAAATTACGGTACAAGTGAAGAAAAGGAGTTTGTAAAAATGTTTGCAAGACGTTTTGAGAAATTAGAAGAAAAATTTGAAAATATTTATCTAATCCGTAACGAAAGAGAAATAAAGATTATTGACAAATTAGGTAGAGCATTTGAACCTGACTTTGTATTATTCTGCAAACAGAAAACAGGAGAAGAATTAACATATCAAGTTTTTATTGAGCCGAAAGGAAATCATTTAAAAGCTCACGATAAATGGAAAGAAGAATTTTTAAAGGAAATTAGAGACGAAAAGAAAACGCTTAAAATCGACTCTGATAAGTATTTAATTACTGGAGTTCCTTTTTATAATAATGAAAACGAAAATGAATTTAAAGAAACATTAGAAACGACACTGAATGAATAGCCAACGCATAAGCCATACACATTTACAATTCGCTCAAAAAAGCCAACAGCACAAGCCTAAAATTGCAAAAGAGTATGTCTTGCCAACGCTAAAAACAGAATGGAAAAAGAAAAAACGAAAACCTAACAATGTATATAAATCATTGGGCAATAAGTGATTAAATCAAAGTTAGAGCTTTTAAATATAGATAGTGTTAAACCGAAAAGAAGTGCTTATAAATGCCCAACGCTTCATATACTAACCGTTACCAACCCCCTCTCTTTTACCGAAAAAAATACTTTAAGGTAACGTTTTGTATCTTGCAAGCGCTCATTGCAAGACCGATTTTTAATTGATGCCTTTTAAGCTCGTGCGCAATTCTGATTGAAATGTTTAAAACAACACTTTTCAACGCTAATCAGGATTAAATCGATACGATCAATTTTATAGTTTTGATTAAAAAAACTATCTTTATGGCAACAATGAAGAAGGTTTTTGTCATAATTATAATTTTAGTTGGTTTTTCAGTCAAAATAACGGCTCAAAATTACAATTTCGAATACTTAACCATTCAAAAAGGACTACCTCAATCACAAGTTTTTGCCATTTGTTTTGATTCAAATGATTATGTGTGGATTGGCACACAAGGTGGCGGTGTTGCAATATATAATGGAGATGAATACCAATACCTTACTAAGCAAGATTCATTAATTTCAAACAGAGTATATGACATTGTTCAAATCAAAAATGAAATATGGATTGCTTGTAAAGGAGGTGTGTCTGTATTTGATTTACAAGTAGAATTTGTAACTAACTATCGACTAAAAAAAACAACTGACTTAGCAAAATGTGTGACACAATTTAAAAATAAAATTTGGGTTGGCACAAACTTAGGTGTATATACACTCCAAGACAGCACACTCATTTATTATGATACAAATCCAAGTGTAAAAGCTGTTAATATTCAGTCTTTTTATACAGATATAGACAGAAACAAAAGAGGAAGAATAGACGGGGTAGAATTATGGGTAAATACCACAACGGGGCAATTTAATTTAACAAATTCACTCAATAGACTAAACAAAAACAAAGGGCTTAAAACAAATTACATTACCACATCTGCCCAATTTAAAAATGGTTGGTTAATAGGCATGTATGGGCAAGGTGTTCAAATTTATGATAAGTCAAAAGGTATTTTTACACCTAAACCGCTCACTGTATTAAATAACGACATTATTTTAAACATTTTAGTCAATCAAAATGATGTATGGATAGCCACAATGAACAATGGAATTTATGTTTGGAACACTGTATCTGATGAACTCAAAATTTTTAATGTAAACAATGGATTATCAAATAATCATGTCAGAACTTTAGTTAAAGACAAATGGGGAAATATTTGGATTGGCACATCAGGCGGAGGTATTTCGATTTTTAATAACAGCCCTTTTTTAGAATATAACAAATCTAACGGGCTAAATTCAAATTACATTTATGCCATTGTTAAAGATCAAAATAAAAATTTATGGGTATCAACAGAAGGTGCAGGAGTTGTTCGGTTAAACGACACATCAACGGTTTTATTTGATGAAGAATTTGGTTTTAAATCGGTGAAAACACGGGCGATTTTTGAAGATTCAAAACAAAATATTTGGCTTGGAACTGAAGGTAAGGGATTAGGAATTTACGTTGAAAGTGACCAAAAAGATACCATTTATACTTTTAAAAACCAAAACGGATTACACAATAGTTGGATTAAGTCTTTTGCCGAAAATCCAAAAACTAAACAAGTTTTTATTGCAACAACAGAAGGTATTTACTTTACATCAAGCCAACCTGGGTTTCCTCAAAATATTAAGTTTAATAAGATTGAAAATCAACTTATTCCAAACCGAATCACCCAAATTTGTTTTAACGCAAACGGAACACTTTACTTTTCGTCAGACAAAGGCATTGGTGAAATAATTCCCAACAGAAGTGTGTCTAAAAATTGGGCTACCACATTAATTATTGAAGGCAATAGCTTTAGGAATGTAACTGTAAAAAACAATGTATTATTTGCCGGGTCGGTTGATAAGGGCGTGTTAAAAATAGACCTAAAAAATGAGAATAATAACGCGTGGATTAACACAAAAAACTGGCTAAATTCAAATAACATTTATCAGCAAATTTGGCACCATAATGAACTGTGGGTTGGAACAGAAAAAGGTTTAGTAAAGCTTACATTAAATGATAGTTTCAATATTATTTCAAATCAGTTTTTTAGATATGAAGACGGCTTTGAAGGTGTAGAAACCAACATAAATGCCTCTTATTTGGATAAGGATAATCATTTGTGGTTTGGCACAACAAATGGCTTGTTTTTATATAACGGAGCCGCTTCAAATCAAGATCAAAAAACACCACCTACTTTTAGAATAACCGATATTCAACTCTTTTACGAATCGATTTTAAACACACAATATGCCCGATTTTTTACACATTCTAATCCAGATTCAGTTCTTGTTTTACCCTACAATCAAAATCATATTGGATTTAATTTAGAAGCCATTCATTATTCTTATTCTAAACAAATTCGTTACCGTTGGAAATTAAAAGGAGCAGATAAAAAATGGACACCACCTACAAAAAACACAACCGCTACTTTTGGAAACTTAGCACCCGGTAAATACGAATTCTTAGCACAAGTGTCTATTGACGATTCTTGGGGGAATGAATCACTAACGTTTAAATTTGAAGTTGAAACCCCATTTTGGGACACACTTTGGTTTAAGCTGAGTTATATTTTAGGTAGTATAATAATTACTGCCCTAATCATTTTAGTGATTTATAATAGATTTAAATCAAAGAATCAGGCGTTACGAAACAAGCTCGAAATGGAACGTTCGTTACTTGAATTAGAACAAAAAGCACTCCGTTTGCAAATGAATCCTCACTTTATTTTTAATGCTTTAAACTCAATTCATAATTTAATTATTTTAAATGACTCGACAAAAGCTCGGTATGCTTTGTCAAAATTCTCTAAACTCATGCGTATGGTGTTAGAAAACTCGAGACAAAAATTAATTTCGATTGATGATGAAGTAGAAACACTTGAAAATTATGTCCAATTAGAAAAATTAACCACTCAAAATGAATTTGATTTTGAAATCGTAATAGATGAAAATCTTGACACAAACGAACCCATTTTACCGCCTTTAATGTTGCAACCTTTTGTTGAAAATGCCATTATTCACGGTTTAAAAAACATTATGCATGAGGGTAAAATTAAAGTGGCATTTAAATTAATTGGAGATCATATTTTGCAATGCACAATTGATGACAATGGTATTGGACGTGCACATGCAAGTGAGATTAATGCTCAAAAAGAAAATTATCACAAATCTACTGCGCTGCAAGTCACCCAAGAAAGATTGTCAAACATCAATTCTAAACCAGATTTTATCCCGTTTTCAGTTCACGATAAAACAGATGAAAATGGTATTCCTCAAGGTACAACAATCACTATTCAGCTTGAAATTTAAGACGATTGAAAGTAGCTTTATAAAACAGTATTCGACATTATAAATCACATAAAAAATAAACTTTATTCAAGAATTATAGTTGAATTATTAAATAATCTTACATAATATTCTGACTAACGTTTTTTTAATGTTTTGAAAATCAGCTATTAGAGATTCTGTTTTTCAGTCTTATTTTTCTTCTTTTTTCCGCTAATTAAACGTTAGCTTTAAGTAATTATTTGTTTTTTTCCATAAAAGGAGGAATTGCACCCAACAATGAGAACAATAAATACAAATATGTGCCAAATGATGATGTGTTGTGAAAACTTCACCAAAGGTGCTATTGTATAAAAATATAAAATGTTTAGTCCTAAATAATCTGTATCGATTATTTAGGACTAGACATAACAAATTTTAAAGTCCCTTTGGTCATACATATCCAAAGGGACTTTTTTTTGATTAAAATTTGAGTTAATAAATAAACAAAATGAGTGAAAATTTAAAAATACATATCGTAAAAAACTTTACTACTAATGAAGGTGTATTGTCTAAAAGTTTAGAAACCCTAGCCGTGCGTGTTGACAAACATTGTGAAAACGCCTTAAAAGTAGCTCAGTTTTTAGAAACACAAACTAGTATAAATGTTGTAAAATACCCATTTTTAAAATCACATCCACAGTATAATATAGCCAAAAAACAAATGAAACAGGGTGTAAATATAATTGCTTTTGAAATAAAAGGAGGCATAAACAAAGATCGTGAGTTTTTGAATAAGCTAAAACTATTTTCTTTAACTGCCAATTTGGGTGACACAAGATCAATAGCGACTCATCCTGCATCAACCACCCATAGTAAGTTGTCTGATCCGACAGATTAGAAGTTGGCATTACGGATGGCTTGGTAAGACTGTCGATTGGATTAGAAAATGTTGAAGATATTATTAAAGATATTGGACAAGCATTGGGATAGGTGTGGCTAAACTTGAGTTATAATGTACTTTAACTTAAGTTTATTACATATTTTGACTAATTGAGTTTGCTTATGATTTGTTATCAGTTTTTTTATTTATTTCTCGTTTTTGATACACTTCTTCTTTCAACATATCCATATAAATATCCTCAACATGTTCTTTAGCCCAACTCATTTTTCTTAAAAATTTTAAGCTGACTTTTATTGTAGGGTTGTGCTTAAAACAGAGAATATTAACTTCTTTATACAGATATTCCCAACCATAAAAATCGACTAAACTTTCTAAAATATAAGCTAATTTCACACCATGTAAAGGGTGGTCGAGTTCTGCCTGAGTTGCTTGACGCTTAAATTTCTTTTTAGGTGTTTTCTCATCTTGGTTATCCATAATATTCGGTTTGTCTTTGGGATTTATTTCGTTTTTATTTTCTGTGTCCATTGTTTTGTATTTTAATCGATAAAGTCTAGCTCTTTAAATTCTATGGTAATTCCATTTTTAGTTGAGGCTTTTTTTATACAGTCGATATAGGGGATGAGGTTTTTGTCGTGCTTGACAGATCCCATGTAAAAAATAATTTGAGTTAGCTTTTTTTCTTTTAATTGAGAAGCTACTAGCTTAGCATGATTTTCAACTTCTGAAGGCTTAAGAAGATGATCATAATACGAAATCTTTTGTTGAGTGTCAAGAATGCCAAATTTACCGGATAAAATTACAAAGTTTACTTCATCATTTTTAGCTAAATTAAAAACAGTATTGATTCTTTCACTCTTATATAATTCAATAGCAGGTATTGGTTTTTTTGAGTAGTTTTTTCTGCAGAACAATATGTACAATAAACTAACATAATCTTTTTTAGAGCAATTTTATATAATTTTCACCAAATATACATGATTAGTAGCGTATTTTAATAATTTTTTACAATCTTCATTCCAAATAAATTTACTATTTAATACCATTTAGGAACTGAATTGTACTATAAAATTAGTCGCCTAATTTTATACTGTAATATACCGAGTATGCTTTGAAGCGATTTTTGATTGAAATGAAAAAAGCGTATTTCAATGTTAATTAGGTATAACGCCGTAATTATTAATTTGAAGATAAATTTAGTTGCTTTATTTAATATTCAAGATACATCACATGATTTGGGTTAGTATGAGTTTTTGATATCTCGTAATTGTGTTCTCCAACAATTTTAAACCCATTTTTTTCGTAAAAACGAATAGCTTTTTTGTTTTCAACCCATACATGTAGCCAAATACCTTTATCATGCTTAGATTTTGACAACTCAACATTAAAATTGAATAGGGCAGTTCCTAGATTTTTACCGTGGTATTCATCTAGAAGATAAAATCTGGATAATTTGGTAATGTTTTGTTTTTTGATGTTGGCCTCTGGCGAGTTAATTTCAATTTTAGAGAATCCAATAATGGTTTTATTATACTTAATAAGGTGGTATTGCACGTTTGGATCGTTAAATTCTTCCGTTACAGCAGCTGTGGTGTAATGTTTCGAAACAAAGGTGTTAATATCCGTTTTAGACGCACTGTGACCATGAGATTCAATAAAAGTTTGTTTCCCGAGTTTTGCAATTAACTTAGCATTATTAACAGTTGCTTTTAGTATTTCAATCATTGATATGGTGTTTAAAAGAAATTATGGTTAATTGTGAATTTTCTTTAATGTTTGGGTAAAAATTGAGTAGTTTAGTTTTTAATTCAACTAAATTGGTAAATCCATCTGTAATAGCATCTTCTTCATTCAAATCTTTAAAAGACTTAGAGTAATTAATGCGATTGATTTTTACAATTATATCAGGTTTATTTTGAAAACTTAATGTTAATTTTTCATCTGTAAAAAAGACATAACCCAATCTTATTGTTGATGTTTTTAAATTATTAAGAACAGCGGAGTAAAATTTATCAACCATTTTCAAATTGTCAGTAGTATATCTTCTTGTGTTTTCTTCCTTATGCATCTTAGATTTGTGATTTTGTTTTAAAATATTTCCTTTTCACAAACCCATATCTTTCTTGAGAAATTGATTTTGCCTTT
>Ga0316208_1003548_pt1 | contig 11152 bp, 5 predicted proteins | sample 3monopyrite_MG_FD_204944 | JGI IMG/M metagenome (GOLD analysis project Ga0316208, IMG submission 204944) | Microbial mat bacterial communities from mineral coupon in-situ incubated in ocean water Damariscotta River, Maine, United States -... | ecosystem: Environmental > Aquatic > Marine > Coastal... | reverse complement strand
CCAGCCGACCATCACCCCACTGGCAAGTTTGCTTCCCGCTTCACGATTGAGAATCTGGTCACTTTGTGCCGCCGTACCTTTTGTGGGACTGCTGCTGGTTCTTATTTCTCAACATCATTTTCTCACCTCAGACCAGCGATTACGAACCATCCTCGACTTGCAACAGGGGCATCTTTGGCGGTTTGTGCGAGGGGTTCTCTTTCTTGGTGCAGCCGGGCTGTGCTGGCTTATCAGTTGGTTTCGCTCTGCCAGTGATCGGGATTTCGAAGGCTGTTATAAATCGTGGTATTTTTCCGGGTGGATATTTCTTGCCTTCGGTTTTGTCGCTGGTTCTGATGCGCATTTAGTGTTTGCTCATTTTATTGGTGATTACACTCAGTTGTATCAGCCATTTTTAAGAACACTTTTCTGGGCGGTCCCGATGGCTGCCTTGCTGCTTGAACCGATGCGCTGTTTCACTTTAGAAATGTGGCATTGTCGACGCAGTTGTTTCATGTTGGCACTTTGTAGCCTTTCAGTGTTAGTCTATCTGGAAATGAAAGTCCCTTCTTCCGGAGGCCCTGGATTTTTCACGGCAGAGAGTTCACCATTCATCGCGATGGTTGCGTCTGTTCTTGCTCCATCGCTGCTGTTTTCTGCGTTGCTCTCTCAGGTCTATTACGTGATGCACGTCTCTTCCGACCCTGTCTGCCGCCGACAAAGTTGGACCTGGCTTGGAATGAACTGGGTAAATAATAAAATCCTCGCCGGCATGAAATTTGTGGGGAATTATTGTTACTTATCAATCATAAACATCACGAGTTCAACACGATCCCGATTGATGAATCACAGCGAGCAATCAAAGAAATCTCGCGAAGAAAGAAAAGCAGAACGAAAACTCGCCAGACAAAAAGTTTCGGATGAAAAAGCCTTAAAGAAACAGGCCGCACAAGAAGAGAAAAAATCGATTGCCGATAAGATAATGCTGGAAAAAGAAGAAACCCGTGCAAAAAATCGAGAAGCCAAAGCCCAACAGGCGGAAGCGGCCAAAGAAAAAGAGTTAGAGAAAAAAGCCCTGGAAGCTGAACGAAAAATCGAAAAACAATCGAAACGTTCCAAACGTTCTGAACGGAAACAGACCCCGTTCAAGCAAGTTGCAGCTGATCAACACGAGAAAAAAGAGCCTGCTTCCTCCCAGCAAGCAGAGAAGAAGCAAACAGCAAACAAGCAAACAGCAAACAAGCCGCGAGTCAGGCTCAAATCGCAACCTGCGACAACCCCGCAGCAGACCCCACAGTCGGCTCAAGATAATGCGAAGCTTTCCGTGCGTCATCGCCAAGAAGATAAAGACGAAGCTGAAGCACAAACCGCATCAATGGAAACGGATCGCATTGATCCTTCCAACTTAAAAGGGCTGAGTAAAAAAGAACGCCGCAGAATTCGAAAACTGCACCGCGAACAACAACGCACAAATACCAGAAAAGCTGGTTGACTTCGCTTGAATTCGCTCACACCCTGCCTGGTCCTGCAAAGCTGAGTTGCACTCTCTTTTCTTGCTATTTGAAAAGTTTCACTTGACATTCTCTTGCCTTACGTGTATCAGTGTAGTGATACACATGGAGTAACAAGAGCGTGATGACCATTCTTCCTTCACAATTTGAAATCCACCCGTCTTCGGGAGTGCCGATTTATCGTCAGGTTATCGAGCAGGTGCAAGCGTTTTTGCTTGGCGGACACCTGCGAGTTGGTGAAATGCTTCCTTCGGTACGGCAAATGGCGAGTGAACTCGGTGTGAACCCGATGACGATTTCCAAGGCGTATGCCCGTCTGGAAGTCGAGGGAGTTGTCGAACGTGTGCGCGGCAAAGGGATGATGATCAAGCTGCAAACGACTTCCGGCAATGTGAAGCAGCGGCAAAGCGAACTTTATTCAGCAGTCCAATCAGCCATTCTGCGTGGCAGGCAACTCGGGCTGAATGATCAACAAATTCTGCATGTTGTCAATAAATCTCTCAAGGAGAATCCGCAGTGATACTAACAGCAACAGAGCCAGTCATTGAGATTCAAGCGTTGTTAAAACGATTCGGCAAAGAGGTGGTGCTGCAAGGGATTGATCTTTCGATTGAACCGGGGCAGGTCGTCGGTTTAATCGGCACCAATGGCAGCGGAAAAACAACGCTCATTAAATGTCTGTTGGGATTACTTCGCAAAAGTGGGGGATGCTCGAAAGTTTTTGGAGTTGATTCCTGGGATCTAGCCGAGATGCAAAAGTCACGGCTCGGTTATGTCTCGCAGGAGTTTGCGATTCTCCCCTGGATGAAAGTCGAAGCGATGTGCGATTACACGGGAGCGTTCTACGAAAAATGGGATTACCAATGGGTGCAGCACCTGCTGAAAGAATGGAATCTGAATGGTAACAAACGGGTCGGTGCGTTATCGGTCGGGCAGCGGCAAAAACTGGCCGTCATTCTTGCGATGGGGCATCGTCCAGAACTATTGATACTGGATGAACCGGTCTCCAGTCTCGATCCGGTAGCCCGCAGGCAGTTTCTGCAATCACTCATTGAATTTACCGAGCAGGATAAAAATACGATCCTGTTTTCAACACACATTACGTCCGATCTGGAACGGGTTGCTTCCCATTTAGCGATGCTCAAACAAGGTCGCATCGCTTACTTTGGGGAGTTGGAATCTCTCAAAGATCGTTGTAAACGGCTGCGAATCTTTTCCGAACAGCCCCTCCCGAAAGATTTCGCCATCCCCGAAGCGATTCATTGTGAAATCAACGGCAACCATGCACGAGCTGCGATCCCGAACTTCAATGACGAAACTGTTTCACAAATTTCCAGCCGCTGGGATGTGCAGGTGCAGGTGGAAGATCTCAATCTGGAAGAAATTTTTCTCGAACTCAACGGCGTTTCCTCCGAAACCAACGATGCGGAGGCCAACTGATGAAAGCACAACTCTACCAAGTCTTCCGCACGTATTGGAACCGCCCGCTGGTTCTTGTTCTTGTCGCTATGGTCATCATAACCTTGTCGTTTGGAATTATTTATCAAACTGCAAGTCAAAGGTCTATTTCCCTCGAACCACAACTTCAAAGACCAGCCAACTTCAAAAATGTGACTTCACCCGGATGGAAAAATTTACATCTAACGGGAAATCGGGATAAAATTCGTTCCATGTACCTGAACGTCATAACGCCCGATGACAAAATCGATCTGAGCCAGGTTCCCGAATTACAAACACTAACAATCAATGCGACGACACTCGGGCCGGAATTGCAGGAGCAGATTTGTTCCTTGAAGAAACTGACTTCGCTTGGGCTCCATTTGTCATCGGATGAAAATGAAATACCCGAGAAGTTTTTCAAAAAACTGGGGTCGCAGTTATTGGAATTGGAACTCACCTCATACTCTCAGCGACCACTGGGGCAGATCAAGGGAGTGAACCATCTTAGTAATCTTGAACTTCTCAAGATTTCAGAACTAGACCTGACACCCGAAACAGTCAAGGCCATTAGCCAATTACCTCGCCTGAAGACCCTGGTTATTATTTCCAGACCGTGGTTGTCAAGTAACACTGCGGAGTTATTACAGGGATTGAAAGACCATCCAACTCTGGAACGAATCTATGCAAGCTGGTCACCTTTTGGGTTCCTCGATAGAAAAGAAGAAGCCCTCTCTTCGATCCGCCTGCTTCCTTTGTACTATTCAAGTTACAGTGGGAATAAAGTAGCAGCGATTCAAGTGACTCTATTCGTTATGCTTTTTGTCACGCTGATCCTTTTTTTGCAATTATGGTCGCAGTTTATTTTGCCGGGGGCATTGCTTATTCCCGGATACCCCCAGGCTCATCGATTGGCAGCGCTGATGATACTAGGCGGAGGCGCTGTGGTGACTTTTCTTTTTTTAATATGGATGGGAATCGCCTGCCTGCCAGCCATTGCAATCACTTTAATCATGCCGACATCCGGGGCGATGGTTGCGTTAGCTTCGCAGTCGCGTTCAGGAATCATTCGCGGAGCGGGATTGCTTTTGGGAATTTCAGTCGGAGGAATAATCGGCGGGCAAGCGACCCTGTTCACTGGCGATCTGCTTCGGTATGGCAGATATTACGCCGAGTTTACACTGGGAGCTTACCCGCTAGTCACCTGCTCGCTGTTGATGGCACAGCTATCAGCGATTGTGATCATCTTCAGGCGACTTCCGAACATGACGCAACGCCTCAATGAGAAATATGCTATTCTGCCGGGCTTTTCGCCATGGGATGTTGAAAAACAGCAACGTGCTTTATTAAGTCGTGGCTCCAACTGGCAAACCAGACTGCTCGACTTTCGACCACGCGATGTGCAGTACCATCATGGTTCGATCTGGAAACAGATTCAGCTTTGGAGACTGGGCAATCCCTTCAGGCCACTATTAATTATATTTATCATACTGGGAATGGCTGGCCTGTTTTTAATCGGGTCTGTGTATGGAGGATTCTATCAAACGGCCCCAGATTTTCTTCCTTCGTTTTTAAGCCTTAATTTTTTGTTTCAAACAACAGTTATAATCGCAATGTTGGCAGTCGGAATGTGGTATCGGCGCTGCAAACATCTGGAACTGGAAACGATGCGACCGGTCGGTCGTAAAAATCTGGTCCGCCAACTTTTTCTAGCAGTCGCGGTTGATCAATCATTCGCGATTATTACGGGTCTGTTCTTCGGTTTTTTCGCGATTTATCTTTCAGTGACGAGGATCGAAGCCGATACGATCTACACTTTCGTTTTCATTTTTGTCGCTGCTGTTTTATGGATGTACGCCATCAGCACCACGATTTTTGCCATCAAGCGGGCATGGGTTATCTGGACGGTGAATATTACCGCGTGCGGGTTGTTGCTTGCTGTTATCATACGCATCGCTTATGAAGTATCAGGAAGAACCAAAGGCCCGATTGCTCCGTATGATCAGTTTCTCATTACAACTTCCGCCTGTCTCATCACAATAACGGCTGCTATTGTGATGATCACATTTACGTACCGCAAAGCCTTGCAACGTGAATGGGGATAATACGAGAACTGATGATTTTGTTAATCACAATGCCGTTCATGTTTTCGTAGGTTGCGACATCTTTTAGCAAGGTTGTTCTGTTTTACCTGCGGATGAACGCGGGCGTATTTTAGATCGTTTGATCGAGCCGGAGAAGTCTATTCCGCCAGAGATGGTGAGGCAAGCATGAGCTTCAACCGGTGCAACTTTCAGCGATGTTGTAGGGTCCGCCTGGTCATTTGCCTTTAAGCTGATCGCGTACCATGAAAAAAGCGATTGGCGGAACGATCAGAACCAATCCGACAAAGAAGCCCCAGCGAGGAAACAGAAAAGCTTTGATGACGAATTGATCAATCACCGCAGAGCCAATGGTCGCCCAGCACAGGATAAGAATGGCAATCATTTTCTGACTCTGTTTTTCGTCGCCAGAAAGTTCCTGCTTCGGTTTTGCTGCGGCTTTCCCTTTTGTTTTTGAACCTGCTTTGGGTTTCTTCCGTTTGCCAGCTATATCTTGCACCAACGCTTCGTCTCTTTCGCCTGATGCGTAGTATTTTGCGATTCCCTGATTGATTTGAAGCGGCGTGGCAATAACGACTCGCATCGGCTTATTAAACCGCAAGCGAAATTCGTCTTCCAGTTCGTGATCCGGTTCGTCGGTGCAAGCCACCAGGACAACGTCTTCATCAATGAACAAAGGAAGAATTCCATTTCGCTTGACGAGTTTGCGAGGCACTAAATCGAGAACAGAATCGTCTGGGAAAACGGTTTCAAGATCGACGTAGGATCGCCCCAGTTCTTCTGCCAGCGCCATCGCAGCTTTATCGGGTGAAGCGAGTTTCATTTGTACGCAGGCATCGCGTGTGGTTAAGCCACGCTTATCGGCGAATTCTTCGATTTCTCGAATCTGACTTTTCTGGATATCTCCCCAGTCGGCAAGCACTCGCAGTAGCGGTTTTCTGACGCCTTCTTCTTCCGTGAATTCGCGCCCTAAGCTCTCATCATAGTCTCGCTTACGTTCTGAATCTGTCAGGCAAAGCATCGCTTTGGCTAGTTCGTTGAGCAAGTCTTGCGATTCCAGCATATAATCGCCGGTGGCGTACTTTCGAACGACACTATTCAGTTTTTTATAATGCCCCCGGATTTTTTCCGGATCATCTTCAAAATCGACCAGCCGCAGAAGTTGATAATGCGTTGGCGGACGAAGTTCTTCGGGGATGCCGAGCCACTGTTTGTAAACGTCAATTGCCAAGAGGTTCTCTCCGTAGATAAGAAAAGGAAATGCAGGTTGCCGGATTGCTGGTGAAGCAATCTGGCATAACACTCCAGATTACTAACGCTCAAATTCATTGCGTCTTGTGCATCTACTCTACAGAGTATTCTTTTGCCAGCAGTTCCATCGAATCGACACCGCCAGCATCAAGACCGGAATCACGCACAATTTGTGCTGCTGCTTCTCGGTTCCCAGTTACTTCCCGAGCAGTCGCCTGGATTCGCCCATTGGCATCGTAACTGTAGGTTACTTCTACAGGAGACCCCTGTGGCAAGTTCGGTGGTAGATCAACAATGCGAAAATCACCAATGAGCGTACAGGCGGCAGGGTCCGATGCTTCTCCTTCAAGAATATGCACATGGATCGAACGCTGATTAGCCGAATTGGTGACAAATTGCTGAGAAACGCTAAACGGAATCTGCGTGTTTCTGGGAATCATAATATGATTGATCTTACGAGTTCTGTCGTTCGGATCAGTAATTTTGATCCCCAATGAGTGAGAGTTTACATCACTCGTTTCGACAGAACGCAATCGGTCAAGCACAGAATGTGCCACTTTCGATTCCCCGCCTGTCATGCGTGCTTCCAGAATGGCAGCGTGAATGGCTGCTCCCTGCGCGACAGCTTCTTCAGGAGAAACCTCGCGTGAAGGCTCGCGGCCTCCTACTTCGCGAAGCATTTCTTCCACCGCGGGCATGTAGGTTGATCCCCCGACCAATACGATTTCGTCAAGCTCTCCCGGTTTCACCCCCGCTTGCTGCATGACAAGCTCTGTGGTATCGCGAGTTCGTTGCATCAGATCGCCGGTTAATCGCTCGAGGTCGCCTCGTGTTAACGCAACGGTCAACGTTTTTCCCTGATAGTACAAGCTGACAGGGACTTGTGCCTTGTCACTCAATTGCCTTTTTGCGTCTTCACATTCCTGAGTGAACTGCAAAAGAGTTTCTGGGTCTTCTCGCGGATCAGAACCATGTTTCTGCAAATATTGTTCGCAAATGTTGTCAACAACGCGGCGAGTCCAATCCAACCCCCCCAGCATGACATCACCATCGGTGGCGAGAACTTTGAAGTTGGTTGGCGTATATCGAACAACCGTGACATCGAACGTCCCTCCCCCCAGGTCGTAAACCATAATGGTTTTGCTTGTGAAGCCAGCTTTTTGAATACCCAGTTCTCCCTTCATCCAGGCGTAAGCCAGAGTCGCTGCTGTCGGTTCGTTAATAATATCGACAACATTTAATCCGGCGATGCGGCCTGCATCTTGCGTTGCTTTTCTGCGGATATCATTAAAGTAATAAGGGACCGTAATCACAGCATTAGCAATCGGGCCGATACGTTCTTCAGCGTCCTGTCTCAGCTTTTTGATAATTAAAGCAGAAAGAAATTCAGGGGTCAGTTTTTTATTCTGGTAAACAACAAAGAAATCTTTGTTTCCCATCTGCCGTTTAATCGCTTCAACAATTCGTTGAGGATCTTCTACAGACATTCGCTCAAAACTGGGGCCAACAACTACTTGCCCCTCATCACTTAAAATTACAATGGAAGGAGTAATCGTTTTCCCATCCGCATTGATGATCGGATCAGGCTCGCCATTCTCGCCCATTCGAGAAATCGATGAAAATGTTGTCCCGAGATCGATCCCGACGGTGTTACCTTCTAAAAACTGCATGTGTCACTTACTCCGAAGTTGTTGAATTAATTACAGCGAAACGACATGATCAAGAGATGAATTTAATCGCCCCTCTATCCAAAACGCGATTACAAATTGACTCTAGCAGAAAACAACCAATTTATCCCATGAAGCTAATTCAATTTTGAAAATCAAAAAGAGTGGTGCCTGTATTGTGATGAGCTTGGAGGGCGGTTTCAAGACTCAAGCATGCTACTGAGCAAGATAGAAGGGGAGATTCTTTTACGTCAAGACGTATACAAAGAGTCACATACAGCAGTAAAATGACAAAACACGCACTGAATCCGGCATGAGGATCAGACGTGTTTTGTTTCAATTGCCCTCTTTGGAACCTCTCTTGATTCAAAAGGAGCACAGACATTCCTGTCTGTTCTAGTAAGAGCATGCTCTTTTGCAGGCAGACAAGAATGTCTACCCTCCGTTCAAACTTTTTGAATGAATATGAGGTTCTCTCTTGTATGTCTCCACCAGAATTTCTTTCTTTTCGGTTAACCAAGATCAGCTAACATATCCAACAGAGATTGGTCGCCGAACAGGTCCTCAACCGAAGATTCTTCTGGATCGGTTGACTTCACTGCACCAACGCCAGATTGCTGTGAATTAGCAGGATCATTCTGATTTCCTGGATTACTCGAAGTATCTGCAGCCTGATAGACCAGTGATGGACTACCTTGAGACCCTGTTGTTGACGAACTCTGCCCGTTGTTGTCCCCTGCTCCAATGCCAAGGGTCGCAGCAGGTGCTGGCGCCGGCGGTGGTGGTGTTACTGGAATGGCAGGTGCAGTATAAGTTCCCACTGTTGCGCCCACCCAGGTAAGAGCCGCATCCCATTGGGCTCCTGTCTGGTTCAGGAAGTTGCTTCCCTGTGAAAGAAGATTTTCCCAGACACCATTATCGTCGCGTCCAGCGATATCTGTTTTGCCATCGGCATTGAAGTCACCAGTAACAACGTCATTCAAGTTGCTTGCCGCATCCCATTTCCCCCAAAAGGTCGTCTTGAAGGTGTTTCCCTGCGAGGTGCCAATCCACCATTTGTTGCTATCTCTACGACCAGCGATATCATCTTTGCCGTCCGCATTGAAATCGCCAACAACAACATCGTTCCAGTTGCCCGCGGTTGTCCAGCCACTCCAGGTGGAGGTGGCGAACGCATTGCCTTGCGACAGGCTCACTCTCCATTTTCCGGAATTGGCACGTCCTGCAATATCGGAAAGCCCGTCCCCATTGAAGTCGCCAACCGAAACATCCTGCCAGGTGACTGCTTTACTCCACTGCCCCCATTTGGAATTACTAAACCGAGTTCCGTTGGAAAGACCGACCGTCAATTGCCCTGATTGAGCCCGACCGATAATGTCATCTTTTCCATCGTTGTTGAAATCAGCAACTTGAATATCTTTCCAGTTTGCGGTCGCTTTCCATTTCGTCCAGACTTTAGATTCAAAAACAGATCCCTGTGATTCGCCAACCCACCAGAAGCCGTTTGAATCCATCCCGAGTAAATCGTCTCGACCATCTCCATTAAAATCACCTACAGAAACATCACTGAATGTCGTTGTGCCAACATCCCAGCGGGTCCAAAGGAATTGCCCGAATTGTGTACTGTCAGACAAACCAACCCACCATTCTCCCGCATTGTTCAGGAAGGCAACATCACTTCGACCATCTCCATTGAAATCGCCTGATTTCACTTCAAGAACTCCCTGCGTGTCCGGCCCTGCTGTTCCCCAGTTTTGAGAAAGCCCATTGGCCACACCCGCGTTTTCAGAAGTGACATACCACTCAAGTTGCCCACCTTCAATGGCCAACCCAGCCAAGCCTTGTGGCACAGCGGGAGGAGCAGCCGGACCGACAGGAATACCATCAACCAGAACATCATCAAAAGCCATTCCATCGAACGGGATTTCAAAGTTGTCGTAAGCCTGGAGTTTTATGTAAACAGTCTGCTGTAAGCTCAATCCCTTTTGTGCTGCCAGGGCAGACAAGTCGTACTGACGCTGCTGATACGTTTCGGTTGAATCTGGTCCAACCAAACTCTTAACCCGGTACCATGTTGTTCCATCAACACTGATTGAAATTCCATCACCTTCAACAGACCCGGCATACAGTTCGGGCAGCGGATTATTTTCGTCATTGAACTCCCGTTGATACATACTCAGCATCAAATTCTTGTAGCCTGTTCCATCGAAAGTAAAGGTTGCTTCGTTCAAACTGTTTGTCGCAGAGTTGCTCGAAGAATCGAAGGTTAGATGACTCACCCCTTGAGCAGGACCATTTCCTGTTGTGTTTTGGATTCGCCCCAGATTAGTGGAAGCCGTTGTCCATTTATCAAGCGTTCCGTCTTCAAAATTATCAAAGAACAAGGGAGCTCGTTCGACGATATTTTTCAATTGAATGGTCATTTCAGCCGTGTCGGTCAAGCCGGGCGTACCACCATCTGTGACTTGCACACCAAGGCGAAAGACGGGGTTGGTTTCAAAATCAACCTCTTCAGGGAGTTCAACACGAATTTCTCCAGTCATTGCATCGATAGAGAAAATACCTGCATCGTTACCAGAAATAATCGCGAACGATTGAGTGTCACCGGCATTTGGATCTGTTGCCAGAACACGCCCTGCAATAAGTCCCGGCACCGGATTCTCATTGATGTAAAACGTTTGATCCTGCACAACTGGTGCCAGATTGACGAATGGCTGGCTAATGATCCGAACATTATCAAACGCGATGCCATCAGATTCTGCAGGGAAATTATCGAACTGTTGAAGCTTGATAAAGAAGTTTTGAGTTAGATCAAGCCCGACTTCACCAGCAAGGGTCGATAAGTTAAAACTGAATTCTTGATACTGGTTTATTGAAGTCGTGCCGGTCAAACTGACAACCCGATACCAGGTGAGACCATCGGAACTGATCGCAACTCCATCGGAATCTTCCGAGCCTGTAAAGCTCGCTGACATCGGATTATCTTCATCCAGATATTCCCGCTGAGCGAACTCCAGGATAATTTGCTCTGCACCACCTGGATTCACTTCAAGAACCACTTCATTAAGAGATCCATCATTATCAATCGCGCTCGATTCAAGCAAAAGATGCTTGACACCTTCATAAGGCTGATACAAATCAGTCACTCTGGCTCGACCAATATTGGTGCTGTTCGTAATCCAGGGTGAGCCGGGAGGAAGTGGAT
>Ga0316208_1003547_pt1 | contig 11158 bp, 10 predicted proteins | sample 3monopyrite_MG_FD_204944 | JGI IMG/M metagenome (GOLD analysis project Ga0316208, IMG submission 204944) | Microbial mat bacterial communities from mineral coupon in-situ incubated in ocean water Damariscotta River, Maine, United States -... | ecosystem: Environmental > Aquatic > Marine >... | reverse complement strand
CAACTTCAACTACCCGGAAGAGATCGAAAAAATCCGTCAGATGACAGTCCTTCGAGACCAGAACATCTGGGCGATCGCTCAAGGGAAGTCAGCCACCATCAAAGTTGACGATTCAGCCACAAGGCCTCTTTCGTCCGTCGAAACCAACTTCCAGATCAGTGAAAAGAACGGATCAACAAACTTCCTGAAAACGGAAAAGGAAGCTCTCGAAACATTCACATTGCCGGATGGCTACGAAGCTTCGCTGTTCGCTTCTGAGCAGCAGTTCCCGAATCTCGGCAACGCCTGCCAGATGCGGTTTGACAATCGCGGTCGGCTCTGGGTTTCGACACTGCCCAGCTATCCGCATTACAGGCCGGGCGACACTAAGCCCAACGACATGCTTCTGATTTATGAAGACACCGACGGCGATGGCCGAGCCGACAAAGAGACGGTGTTCGCGGATGGTCTGCACATGCCGATCGGATTTGAACTGGCTCCCGAAGGCGTTTACCTGTCTCAGGAACCGTTCCTCGTTCTGCTGAAAGATACCGACGGAGACGATCGAGTGGATCAGACGGAATACCTGCTCGACGGATTCGATCCGCACGATACGCATCATGCAATCTCCGCGTTCGACGTCGATCACGGTAACGGCATTTACATGTGCGAAGGTCGCTTCCTGCATTCTCAGGTGGAAACTCCCTGGGGCCCGGAACGCATGACTGACGGAGGCGTCTGGCGTTTCGACCCGGCGTCCTGGAAAGTTGAACGCGTTTTTCAGACGGACGTGTCGAATCCATGGGGAGTCGCTCACGATGAATACGGGCAAACGTTTATCAACGATGCCTCGGGCGGATCTCACTACTGGATGCTGGGGTACTCGCTCAAAATTCCACACGCAAGCGAAATCGCCAAAGTCGGGAAGTTCAACTACGAGCATCATTCCCGCCCAACTTCGGGCGCCGAGTTTATCCACTCAAGGCATTTCCCTGACGAAGTTCAGGGCGACTACATCTATACAAACTCGATCGGTTTCCTGGGGATCAAGCAGCTCGACACGTTTGAAGATGGCGTGGAAATAAAGGGCAAATTCCGTCAGGACCTGATCCAATCGACCGACGGAAACTTTCGACCGTGCGATCTCGAAGTGGCGCCGGATGGAAGCCTCTATTTTATTGACTGGCACAACACACTCATCGGGCACATGCAGCACAGCGCGCGTGATCCGTTGCGGAATTCCGAGTACGGCCGAATCTACCGAATCAAACACTCCGCGAGTCCACTCCTCGATCCGCCTGCCATCGCGGGTGCTGACATTGATCAACTGTTTGAAAACATGAAACTGCCAGAGATCAATGCGCGTAAACGATCTCATCGTGAACTTCGAGGCCGCGACAAGGATGCAGTCATGGCCGCGGCCTTGCGATTTGCGAAGCAACACTCGGGCGACGAGCGGTTGGTGCTGGAGGCTCTCTGGGCGACGTGGGGACAACAGGCACCGTCCACGGAACTGCTCGAGCAGTGTCTGTCGGCAAAGGATCATCGAGTCCGCTCGGCGGCTGTCCGAGTTGTTCGGCATTGCCTTCATCTGCTGGACAGTCCCGAAGAGTATCTGCGTCGAGCCGCCGAAGATGACCATGCACGCGTCCGGCTGGAAGCGCTCTCAGCGGGAACCTGGCTCGGTGGTGAAGTCGCCGCCGAGATTCTGTTGACGGTGGCCTCGCAAAAGACCGACCGCTGGATCCGCAACGCTCTGAATAGCGCCACGCTGTTGAGCAAGCCTGAAGTTGAAAGTCTGGTTAAGAACGGGTTCGACTCGGACAGTCTCTCGATTGACTACGAGAAACTTCTGGCCGGCAAACTTGAAGGCGCCATGAAGCCGAAGAACTACCGCACAAAGTCAAAGAAGTTTAAGGACAAGAATTTCACGCGAGCTTACGATCTCGGCCAGCGAGTCTTCTACGAAGAAGGTTCGTGCTTTACCTGTCACCGCGATCATGGCGAGGGAATCGTCCGAATTTATCCGCCATTGGTCGGCAGTGAGTGGGCGAACGGTGACCCCGAACGACTCATCAAACTGACGCTGCACGGAATCTGGGGGAAGATTCAAGTTCGTGGAAAAATCTTCGAGTCCACTCGCGGTGTTCCACCAATGACCGCAATCGGAAACATGTTTACCGATGCCGAGATCGCCGGTGTGCTCACTTACGTCCGCAACAGCTGGGGCAACGATGCCAGCGCGATTTCTCCTGAAGACGTGAAGCGAATTCGAGCGGCCACGAAAGCTCGCCGCCGCTTCTACAGCCCTGAAGAACTGATCGAAATGCACCCGTTCCCGGAAGGCAGCCGTCCGCCGCTCGAAAAAGAGGAACCGGCGAATGATAAACTCGAGCAACAGTTGCTGGCTGAATCGCTGGCGGATCTGGTCAGCGCTGCCTGGAAGCAGGGCGACGCAACCAACGGTGCGAAACTTTTCTATCGAGAAAAAACTGCCTGTGCCAGCTGTCACGATGCCAGAACCGACTTCCAGCTGGGGCCGAAGCTGACCGCCTCGCGTAAGGAAGCGACCGGAGAGTTTCTTGTTGAATCAATTCTGAATCCGTCGAAAGTGATTCTCAAAGGATTCCGATCGGTCACCGTCATCACGGACGAGGGCTCCGTCCTGTCTGGATACCTGGTCGAACGGAGCGACAAAAAAATCACACTGAGCATCGCCGCGCAGAAGGGCAAGCTGATCGATGTTTCGACCGACGAGATCGATGAGATCGTCGAGTCGACACAATCGACAATGCCCGCTGGTCTCGCGAAGTCGTTCAAGGATCGCGGCGAATTCCTCGACCTCGCCCGATTCGTTCTGGAGATTAACCGAGGCGGTTCGGCAAAACTTCGACAACTGAAAAAGAAAGCGAACGTGCAAAGATAATGCTTCGAGCATGAGGCTTTGCACCAGCATGGGCTGACACCCCAATCCAGGAACCAACCTGAGGTGTGTTGATGAGCCGGACTGAGTGGATGCCGGTCGAACCGGACGTGAACGCCGCGCGAGCGCGATTCGAACGACCGTTGGATGAACTGGCTGCCGGACGGATACCAGCTTTGGTCGTACGAAAGGCGTGGTCCGCTGAAGATTGCTCCGCCCTGGTCAAGCGACTCGTTGACGAGGAGTTGCTGTACGACCCGGAACTGCCAATTCCACCGCAGTTTCAAAAGCAGTCCATCCCGGAAGGGTATTATCGGGAAGGTAAGAATTCCGTTCCATCGCTGGCGTGGAACGATCAGAAAGTGACGGGCAAAAACCGAATCGACATCGGTTCGAGTCTCGGATATCGCGGATCCGATCAGGACGCGTTCTTGACGCACAGCGCCGAAACCAACGCTCTGTTTGAACGACTCTTCGCTGACCATCCGGATCCGATTCGCCAGTTGTACGATTCTCTGAAAGCGTTTTCGGTGGATAAATCAGTGGTGACTGCACACGAGCCTGACGGGCGGACGTACGGTTCAGCAATCATTCGAGCCCACTACGGGGGCTACACTTACAAGCCCCATTTCGACTCGGTTCGGTTAAGAGAGAAACGCGAGAACTACGCGGTGCACCAGTTCGAACATCAGTTCGCCGGAGTGCTGGTTCTGCAGAATGCGACCGTTAACGGGCGAACAGCGCAGGGCATCATGCACCAGTGCCTGTGGCGTCCTGAACTCGACGTCCATCTCAAGGACGGAACATTCCATGACTTCGCCACAGAAAACGACATCGCCAATGTCGAAGTCTGTCTGGAGCCCGGCGATCTGTACTTTTTCAACACTCGAGGCATTCACGAGGTGCCTGGCGTTGCCGGCGTTCTGCCGAGAATCGTCCTCGCCACGTTTATCGGATTCAGTTCTGACCGAGACGATATTTTCGTCTGGTCCTGACGATGAAGTTGCTGCACCGATTCCTGGCTGCTCGACGCGACCGATGTAACTTCAAAGCCCTGTCAACGAAAAAGACCCACTGTCAGTTGCTGACAACGGGTCTCTGTCGAGGGGTGAGTAACCGGGTTCGAACCGGCGACCTCCGGAATCACAATCCGGCAGACAGTGGTTCTAAGTGTCTGTCTTCACCAGAAGTTACGGCGACGTGCGCGACGGTTGGCCCTCAGGTTGGCCAGAAACCCGGACGTGATGACTCGACCGGCGATGATTTTTCGGCGGCGGTGATGGCCATCATGCGGTTGCCACTGAGCGATTCCGAGAAGACCGAAGCCGTGCAACGGATGCTTCAGTCACAACGGCATCAGGACAGGCACAACCGCTCAAATTGAATCTGTGCTGCGGAACGACGTGCGGTGCTGACGATGTGTTTTCTTGACGGCAGTATCAGGCTCTGATATCAGTGAGTGTAGCTGTCGGTGGAGTGTGGCATGGGACCGAAGCACAAGCAGACGCTGAAGGCGATTTTTGAAGATCCTGTCAGGTCGAACATTGTCTGGCGGGACATCGAAAACCTGCTGAAAGCCGCGGGTGCCGAAATCAGTGAAGGCCGCGGTTCACGGGTTCGGATTTTCCTCAATGACGTGCGGGCCGTGTTTCACCGTCCGCATCCGAAGAAAGAGACAGACAAGGGGGCCGTCAAATCGATGCGCCGGTTCCTGACAGAAGCGGGAGTAGAGCCATGATCGAATACAAAGGCTACTGCGGAAAAGTCGAATTCGATGACGAAGCCGGCATCTTCCACGGTGAAGTGATCAATACTCGGGACGTGATCACGTTCCAGGGGGAAAGTGTCTCTGAGCTGCAACAGGCATTCCGGGATTCGATCGACGACTATCTGGAATTCTGCCAGGAGCGTGGCGAGTCTCCGGAAAAACCGTTCTCCGGTCAGTTCGTGACGCGCATTCCGCCGGAACTCCATCGTCAGGTCAACATCCGGGCGGCTGTTGTCGGCAAGAGTCTGAATGCCTGGGTGACGGAGCAACTCCAGGCCGCCGTCGGTCAGTCCGTTCCCGTCAGCGGCTCGGGTAAAAAGCAGAGCCGAGCGTCGGCGGCGAAGAAAAAGGCAGCCACAACCCGGTCAGGGAAGAAGGAAGCAGCGAAGGCGACGAAGTGACGCCGCGCTGTCGTTTCCATTCCGCCGGTCACCATCCTGTCAGCTCCACCCGTCACAGACGTCAGGGCTGCTCTCACGCTGATTGCGCCCTGTCGCTGCGCGATGACGAGAAGGCCGAAGCGGTGCGGCGGTTGCTGGCGGTGCGACCGCCTGACGGCGACTGATGGCCGTTTCGAGCGGGTCTTTCTGGGTCAAGGAGACACCGACCGATCCCGAAAGCGAATAGGTACTTTTTTACCTTTTGCGTCCTGACTAATGAGGGAACAATCAGGGTAAGAGAAACACTTTCTTTCCCGAATAAAGTATGAACGGCGACGGCAATCGAGGACGTTTGGTCGGAAAGCGCTTTCCTGAAATGGTCGAACTTTCTGGCTCCCCTCCCGTATCATACGAAACGCGGGACGGCTTCAGAGAGTCGACACTCTGAGGCCAAGCGGACCGGGTGCGAAGCTGTGGCTAATCCCTTGCCCACTGCTCCACCCGGACCGGCCCGCTGAGCAAGGGAATCGCTATGCCAAATCAGGATGACGCTGCGCGGGTGAAGTCCGCAGCCGAGATCATTCGAACCAGCCTTATTGATTTTTGGTTCGCATTCGACGATCTCCACCAAGTAACCGCACGTGTTTCTGCCCGAGCCAGTGCTGTTTGGGACGGCAATGCCTGGGTGATCAATGAAGACACGCCTCATCAAACAGATTACCCAGGGCAAATCGCGGTCGCATCAGATGAAGCATCGGTCGACTCCAAGTCCGATGGTGATATGACACCGTGGCAACTTCTTCTCGATCAAAGAAAGACTGGCTGGCCGCTACTCCTGGACCAGTTCTGGGAAGAGATTCAGCGATTCTGGAGTAGTTGGGATGATCTTCAGTCCGCGCTCCAGCCCTTACCAGATGACGTTGAGGGAAGGCTGATCGAACAGCGGCTGGATGTGCTCACGAAGAAATGGATTCTTGATCTGAAGCGGAAAATTCGACCCATTGTCGGTTGGGTGGAAGAGACTCTCGGACAGCGAACCTGGGTGACCAATTATTCCAAGGCGGCTGCCGAGGGCCGCACTGAGTCCTTTGAGCGACTTCTTAAGAAACTCGCCTCATCGCCACCAGCACCGTGTGATTTCACGGACGCTATCGACGACGAAACCGCGAATCTTCACGACTTTGCGAATCTTCGCCTTCTGGAAGCTGATACGGGCGGCGATTCACGTGAAGGAGTGAACGACACCAGCGAGGCAGACGAGGCGGGAGATTCAGAACCCGGAGACGATCCAGACGAGTCAGGGAGCCCGTCGGAAGCTCACCAGACGGGGGCTGACAAACAATCGAACACCAGCGAGGCAGGCGGCGACCGCAAAGAAGCGATCAAAGAGCTTGTTGAAACGGCGTTAATCAGGAAGCCGTTTTTGCTGGCTAGATTCAGGCTTCTGGCAGCGTCGGAAGGCTCAACGAAATTCCGGACAATTAGGGCTGCCGCAGATTGTTGGAAAACTGAGAATCGAGACGTGGCCAGGGGGCTGAAAAGCCTGCGGGATGAGTTGAATCTTATCGGTGGGGCTCCCAGTCTCTTCGTCTCAGAGAAGAATGAAATTGCTGTGCTCGAATGGCCTGAATGACTCCCGAGGAAAGTACATTCGAATGTCCTTTTGAGCGGAGAGCCTCTCAGTAGCTTGCGTCGTGTTGTTTGACTTCATGACTGGTTACTGATGGAGGCTCGAAATGGCCAATGAGATTATCGACAAGTTGCCTTCCGTCGAAGAGCTCGAAAGAGCCCTGGCAGAATGCAGACAGGATGCTTTGGTGCTGCGGTCGTTACTGTCCGCAATGAGACGTCGTAGACGCTTGCGGGACGTGTCTACTGAATTGCGACGACAGGTTGCAGTGACTCACGAAAGTGGGGTGCAGCATGACGCCTGACACCTCATTGACGAACTCAACTCTGCTAGATGTTGAGCGAGTTGCCGAGACCTTAGCGGTATCAACTCGCACGGTGCGACGCCTTGCGGACAGCGGTGCCTGCCCACGTCCACTGAAAATCGCTTCATTGGTCCGTTGGCGAGCTCGTACTGGCGACCCGATGACCGGGATACTGGATTGGGTCGAGGCTGGCTGCCCGAACTGCCGTCCCTCGAATCGGAGGGCGGGCCGATGATCAGTTACACCGACTCTCAACGCGCATGGCTGAGAAAGTATTGGTCACACGAATTCGTTCGGCAGCTGCTTGCAACAGGCCGGGCGAGTCTCGACGACGCATCCGATGACCTCGACGAATCGTGGCCGGATGGCGGTCAGTGGCGAGGTTCGATCCCAAAAACATTGCGGGCCGATGGGCTGATTGTTCCGATCGATGCCGGCAACAGCACTCGAGCGAGTCGCAAAGGGTGCCTCCAGAATGTCTGGGGCGTACGTGATCGTGCTGGTCTCGTACTGCGGGAACGACACCTGGCGAAATGGCTGGAAGCCCATCCGACCATGCCCGGCCAGAATTCGCTCCCGAATCGGATGCGTCAGCTCACGCTGATTTGATCGATGACCAGAAACGAAGTGAGCCCGGCAGCAACCGGGCTCGACTTCCTGCATTCACTTTGCCCGGCTGAGACGTTGACGCGTCCGCCGGGCCTTCTGCGGAGATATCAACATGCTCAACGACCGTCCGCCTGCATGCAAGCGACTTGCATCGGGTGAATTGTGTGTGCGACTCATTCGGCGCTGCCTTTTCGACGGGGAGGGCTGCCGATGAGTGCTGGGTTCTGGGTAAAGATGCGTCGTTCACTTTCGTCGGATCCCGACGTCTTCAGAATCGGTGAACTGACAAAGCTGGATCGATTTTCGGTGGTGGGCCGTCTTCATGCCGTCTGGTCGTGGGCCGACGAACACGACGTTGCAAAACGTGACGCTGTGAGCGTCACGACCGCATACGTCGACAGTGTCGCTGACTGTGTTGGTTTTGCGGAGGCGATGCGGCAGGTCGGCTGGCTGGCAGGTTCGGATGGTGCTCTGCGGTTTCCAAACTTTGAACGGCACAACGGACGTGATGCCAAGCGAAAGGCACAGACCGCACTGCGAAATCAGCAGATGCGTTCCCGTTCCGAGGTTTCGCCACTGGCCGATGATGACAAGCAGGGTGACGCTGTGAGCGTCACGAATGCGTCACCAGAGAAGAGTGAAGAGAAGACAAAAGAGAAGAGTAGAAAGAAGACAGTTGCGGCTGGTGCCGCTGGTGTTTCGACGAAATCACGGAAACGGTCTGTGAAGGGTCAGGAGCCGGTCCCGATACCGGGTGAGCTCGACACGGAGGCCGGACGTAAAGCACTCGACGAACTCCGCGAACATCGTCGTCAAATGAAGAAACCGCTGACGAGTCTGGCTGAAACGAAGCTGCTGGCGGAGTGGTCGAGCAAAGGGGCTGATCGCTTCGTCGAAGCTGTCGACCGATCCATTGCGAACGGCTGGCAAGGCATCTTCGAACGCGACGACGCGAAAGGCCGCAACGGGAAAACATCGCCCGGACTCATGGATAGCCTGCATCGGTTTGTGGCTGCGGAGGGCGAATCGTGACACGAACAGAATTCGCCGAAGGGATTTCGCTGCTCACCGCGACAGTCGGTCGCCAGATGCCTGACGAACAAGTTGCCGCCTGGTTCGCGATGTTGAAAGACCTGTCTGGGGAGCAACTGCGAACCGGCATCGTCAAGACGCTGCAAACGCATCAGTTCGCGGGCTTCCCACCGATCGGCAGCGTGCTCAGCAACTGCCACACGGCTGGAACAATCGGCTCACCGAAAGATCGATCGTTGCTGGCCTGGCACGATGCCCGCCGATGTATGGGCAAACTCGGTCCGAATGACTCCATCGACTTCGACGATCGACTTATCAACGCGACGATTCGAGCGTTGGGCGGCTGGCCAACATTCTGCCAGGTGGAAACATCGAAGATTCAATGGCTCGAAAAAGACTTTCGCGAAATGTACGCCGCACTGGCCTGTTGTGCTTTGCGCGAAGACCAGACGCGACGGCTGCCAGGACAGTTCGAAATCAATCATTCTCGAAACGGCTACACGGCGGAGCCGGTCCGGGTTCAGCATGTCAGATGCCTGACGAGCGGCGGCGATGCGAAAGAGTGGAACAAGCTCGAAATGTGCGAACAGACCAGGCCGCCGGCCCGGATTGTCAACGAGCTGGCCAAATCGATGACAATGACGGTCGATTCATCGGACGAACAACCCGCCGGGGGGTGTCGCGTTTCTCAACAGTGGGCCGGATGACTGAAACTCGCCTGGCACCAGTCCGGCGACGACGATCATCTCCGACAAACCTTTGCCGTGGCTGCGGTGCGTGAGACCTGAGAAGCTCACGCCCGCGGCCGCGGTCTTCTCAGGAAGGCAATCCGATGGGATCTCTGCGGAAGAAAACCGTCACCAAAGCTCTGCCGACGAACGCGGAGCTCAAAGACAAGATCGGCAAAGACGGAGCGACGACGACGGTCGCCCGCTGGATCGATGGACGGGGCAAGACTCGCACGGCACCGACGACGACGGGCAAAGATGGCTCGCTGCGTGTCGTGATTGAGTCGACGAAATGGTTCGCCCGGTTTCGGGATTCGGGCGGGTTCGTCGTGGAACGCTCGACCGGCTGCAAGGACCGGGGGGCGGCGGAAAGTCTCCTGAAGAAATGGGAACGCCAAACCGAGCTGGTCAACGCGGAAGTGATCTCGTCCACCGAGGCCGCCATCAGCGATCACGCCCGCACGGCTCTGAGTGATCACCTCGACGGATTTATTCGTAGCCTGAAGGCTGCCGGCCGTTCGAAGCGACACATCGACGACACGAACCGCCTCGCCCGGCAGATTGCTGCCGACTGTGGTTTTCGAGTCCTGCGAGACATTGAAGCCGAGCGGGTGGAATACTGGCTGGTTCAGAAACTCGACGCCGGGATGGCCGCACGAACCCGGAATTCGTACACGCAGGCTCTGAAGGGGTTCTGTACCTGGTGCGTGAAGAACCGACGACTGACTTCGAACCCGCTGCAGAACATCGACCAGGCCGATGAGAAATCTGACCGTCGACTGGTGCGCCGTGCTCTGACCGAAGCCGAGCTGCTCAGGTTGCTCTACGTGACGCGCTGGCGACCACTGGCTGAGTATGGCCGGGAAACTATCCGGAAGCCTGCCAGCCAGGTGACGGGCAAACGTGGAACGTGGAACCCGGCACCGTTGACCTTCGACACGATCGACGCGGCGGTGGAGCTCGCCAGAACCCGACTGGCCGATAAGCCGGACCGCATCGCCGAACTGGAAGAGCAGGGGCGGGAACGTGCTCTGATCGTGAAGACGCTGGTGCTGACCGGGCTGCGATCGGGCGAACTGCGATCGATTACGATTGGGCAGGTAAACCTCGACGCGGCGATGCCGTTTATCGAACTGGCTGCCAGAGACGAGAAGAACCGCAACGGTTCCGACGTGCCGTTACGTGCTGACCTGGCCGACGATCTCAGGGAATGGCTCAGGAGTCGCCAGACGACACCGAGCACACTGAGGTTTGACGGCGGGGAGGCTCTGCCACCATCGACAAAATTGTTCTACGTGCCGAGCGGTCTGAAACGCATCCTCGACCGAGACTTGCAGGCCGCCGGCATCCCGAAACGCGATGACCGGGGCCGAACGATCGACGTTCACGCCCTCCGGCACACGTTCGGGACGATGCTCAGCCAGAACGGAGTCGCACCGCGAACGGCACAATCGGCGATGCGACACTCAAAGATCGACCTGACGATGAACTGCTACACCGACCCGCGATTGCTGGACGTGGCCGGAGCACTCGACCAGTTGCCCGCGTTCAGCCTGAACCGTCCAGCAAGCCAGGCATCCGACACCGCGCTGGCGACCGGCACCGACGACCGGCAGGGGGGAGTCCAGTTGGCCCTCCAGTTGGCCACAAACAGCGTCCAGGGGGGCCTATCAGGGTCAAAACCTGTCACTCTAGGCAAGATAGCCGAAGCCACAATCAGGCCGGTTGACGAGCCCGGAAATGAGCAGAAACATAACGAAAAAGGCCCATTATCAACGAATGATAAGGGGCCTTTTCAAGGGGTG
>Ga0316208_1003546_pt1 | contig 11158 bp, 7 predicted proteins | sample 3monopyrite_MG_FD_204944 | JGI IMG/M metagenome (GOLD analysis project Ga0316208, IMG submission 204944) | Microbial mat bacterial communities from mineral coupon in-situ incubated in ocean water Damariscotta River, Maine, United States -... | ecosystem: Environmental > Aquatic > Marine > Coastal... | reverse complement strand
ATGACCACCCTGGCTGCCTTGCCTGGCATGAGAGACCTCCCTGTCTCAGTTGAGAAACTGCAAGCTCTGCGAAGTCTGCCGCAAAACCCCAACGCCAAGCGATACCGATTGGCGGATCGACATCTAGAAACATCCTCCACACTCAACTTCGGGGCGTACAGAGCAGCGTACTGACGCGCGCAAACCTCATTCGCCATCTTTCTCAGACGTTCCTTGCCGAAAGTATCGACAATCCAGATTTGATCGAACTTCATCCTCGTAACCGATCCTGTTCAAGTGAGGAGACGCGAATCAATGACCGTGAGAGAGGAGGTGTCTCGAAACGCGAGACGACGTGGGATTGCAACTTTGGAAGATTCCCACTCGCAGCCTCCCCCCGAAAGTGTCGAGTCAAACTGCACACTCGTCAACAGGCCGCAACTAATGCTTCAGCGCTAACAGCGTGGTAAGGCTTGGATGCATCGGTTTCGAGCAAGTCGCCATCTTCACCCGATCCTCATCTCCCGAATTAGGGAGCAGAATGAGGGCAGCACTTGCCGTACAAGAGCAACGTGCATACGATCCAGAACACGTGGCCGTGAGGCCGTTTTCCTTCCAGCGTATGCACTTACGACGTGAATGCGGCGTTTGCCCAACCCTTTACCAACACCGCTCGGATTAGGTTCAAATCCTAGCCGGGTAACTGGAAAGGCTCGTTGGTTTCACATACCAACGAGCCTTTTTTTGTGGGGTTTCCGGCACTTTTCGGCGTCGGCACAAGTCCGATGTTTTACGAAAAATCGAATCAGTGTCACCCGTTGAATCGGCGGGGGGCACTGACGTCAGATTCGTGGATGTGAAGGACGGGTGCAATGCACTGCATGATCCTTGCCGGCAGATTGCTGTTTCAGTGTTTGGGAGGTTTTGATCATGAACCGAGCAGAGGCGATACGGTGCGCGCAGCGTGAATTTGACAGTGGAGCATTTGAGAAGAAACTTGCTCGGCTTGTCTCATCTCGGACACTCAGCAAACGCCCGGCGAGTGGCGAACCCGATTGGGGCCCTCTTCGTCCGTATCTTGACGACGCGATCACTCCGTTACTGGTAGAGCTTGGATTTGCATCTCCGCAGGTCCTTGAGAATCCGTCGGACGACGGTGACTGGCCATTTCTGATCGCCGAGCGCATTGAAGATCCTGCGCTGCCGACCGTTCTGCTCTACGGACACGGTGATGTTCAGCCGGTTGTGAATGCCGAATGGCAATCCGGGGCTCGACTCTTGGACGCTGACTTCAGGTGAAGCAGTCGTCTCCAGCCACGAAGAGCATCGTGACCCAAATCGCTGGTATGGACGTGGAGTTGCTGACAACAAAGGCCAGCACCTCGTCGTACTCGATGGTCTTGCAGCGGTGCTTGCCACGCGACCGACCGGCCAGCTGGGCTTCAATGCGAAAATCCTCATTGAGATGGGAGAGGAAGCAGGTTCTCCTGGGATTCACGAGCTCGTCAGGTCTCAGCACGCAGCGCTGAGTGCCGATCTCTTTCTTGCCTCGGACGGGCCTCGACTTCTTGAAGATCGGCCGACTCTTTACATGGGGTCACGCGGAGCGACGAACTTTGAACTCTCGGTCAGGTTTCGAGAAGGTGGAAACCACTCTGGCAACTTCGGGGGGCTGCTCAGAAACCCGGCCATCTACTTATGCCACGCACTTGCAACGCTGACGGGCCCAAACGGTGAGATCAAAGTTCCTGAATGGCGACATCCGGCTCTAACTCCAGAGCTGAAAGCCAGCCTTGCCGACTGTACTGTCGATGTCGGCGTTAACGGGCCGCAGATTGATGAGCAGTGCGGTGAGCCAGGGCTGACTCCGGCGGAGCGTGTTTTTGGTTGGAACAGTTTTGAGATTCTCGGCCTTGACTGCTCCGCCATTCCTCCGGCAAACGCCATCCCGGGAACAGCTACGGCGTACTGTCAGTTGCGATACATTGTTGGAAGCGAGGTCGACAAGTTTCGGTCAGGTGTTGAAGAATTCCTGCGACGGCAAGGGTTTCCGGAAATTGAATTTGAGCAGAGAGAGACTGCAGGCTGGAATGCAACTCGCATGCTTCCAGACAACCCGTGGGTTCGCTGGGCCGCGGAATCGGTTCAACGAACAACTGGTACCGAGCCCGGGCTACTACCCAATCTGGGTGGTTCTCTGCCTAACGACGCCTTCTCGGAAATTCTTGGGCTACCGACGATCTGGGTGCCGCACTCTTACCCAGCGTGTCAGCAACACGCGGCAAACGAACATAGTCTGAAGTCAATTCTCAGAGAAGGTCTGGCGATCATGGCCGGACTCTTTTGGGACTTCGGCGAAGAAGCGCTCCCACTACATGGCCACGTCTAATTCAGCTGAGGCGATCAGCTCGATTGTGTGCAACAATGGCGCAACACTATTGGTCGATGTGACTGCGATCCATGTGCCATCCGCTTCCAACGTCCGAAGTGCGAAATACCAAGTGTCCGCTTAGTTTTCTGAGAAAAATCTCTGCAAATCCAACGCTACAGAAGTACGGCTTCCTCGGTCTCGAAAACCGGTGTACCGCAAGGTACCGTGGGTTCAAATCCCACCCTCTCCGCTCTTACCAGATAAGGACTTACGTCAATCAGACGTGAGTCCTTTTTTCCTGACCGTCACGGTTCCTGGGGAGGACATTTGGATCCTGCCCGGAGGTCGACAGAAAAGGCCATGCTTCACTTCTTCTCAAGGAGGTGAAACATGGCCGGAGTGCCGACACAAGAGCCGACTGCTCGCAATCGTACCATCTGCCTGCCGATTGACGAGGCTCGGTATGAGCACATCATTCAGGATGCCGGAGCCTTTCGAGCGTGGGTCACGGAACAGCACGTCCTGCATCCGGAACTGTTCCCGGAACAGCTCGCTCGCGGGTTCTGCCTGAAAGACTCCCGGACCAGCGGCAAACTCGGCATCGTCATTCGCCGCATTCAGCTGCCAGACGGCACGGCGTGGAGCATTCGCCCGTCGTTTGTGATGCCCGGCATGACGGCTCGCACTGAGGACGTCCGCAATCCGTTGTTCCTCCGGAAGTTCGCCGTCCCCTACTGGGCTCTGGCGGAAGTCTTTGGACGCAACGCCATGTACTACCACCGCCTGCAGAGTTCCCTCGGACGCAACAGCCTGGCCGGCACGACCGTTCGCAAGGGCTCGCTTCCGCAGGATCTCCTGGGCGATGAACACCATCAAACCTGTGATGGGCAGAACCTGCTCATTTCCACTTCCTGCGGCGGATACCGATACAAACAACCACTCCAGAATCCGTGACGGTCAGGAAAAAAGTAGGCCGGCCCAAGGAGCAAAGATGTTCCGGCAGCCACATCTCACCGGAAATTTGGTGGTGCCTAAGCGGCGCTTCGCTCCCTCCGGCCTACTTCTCGATTCGCAATCTCGTCATTCTTGCGCAGCCAAGAATCCAGAATGGCAGTGAAACTTGGTTCCCGCCTGCGCGGGAATGACGAAAATCAGTATCCAAATACTGACGCGACTTCGGGAGTCGTTTTAATCCGCGTCTAAACCAGTTCTTCGATGAGCTGGCGGTTGTCGACGAGGTATTGCGGGCGGCCGTTGGGGTCGGTCAAGGTAATGGCGTTTGGATCGATGCCTAACTGGTGGTAGACCGTCGCGAAGACCTGCTGGATGTGGACTGGTCGATCCTGAGCAACTTCACCGAGGCGGTTGGTGGCTCCGATGAACTGACCGTGCTTCATGCCGCCGCCAGCCAGGAAGAAGGACGCGGCGCGGGGCCAGTGGTCTCGGCCAGCGTTGCCGTTGACTCGGGGGGTGCGACCGAACTCGCCGGACATCATGATGATCGTGTCGTCGAGTCGGCCTCGGATTTCGAGGTCTTCAATCAGGGCACTCAGTGCGCGATCAAGGTTTGGCAGTTTGGTACTCAACGACTTGAAGTTATTACTATGAAGGTCCCAGCCGCCGATGGTGAAGGAGACGCAGCGTGCTCCCGCTTCGATTAGCCGTCGCGAGAGCACAAACTTGGATGCGTCTCGGTCGGTCGGCATTCCATAACGCTGCAGACGGCGTGGGTCTTCCTGGTTGGTGTCGAGTGCTCGCGCGACGTCGCCGGACGTGATCAGCGAGACGGCTCGTTCGGTGAAGTTGTCCAAGGCGTTCATCATGCCTGAGCCATCGATGTCGCGTCGCAGTGTGTCGAATCCGCTCAATAATTCCTGGCGATTGCCGAGGCGGCTGCGTGAGACGTTGCGGTTCAGAGTCAGGTTGGCTTTGCCTGTGCCGTCGGGGCGTCAGCCAGCGAAGACCTGGCCGAGGAAGCCTGGTCGCGTTCCGCCTGAAAGGTCGACGAACGTCGGAGCGGAGCCAGTCTTTGTGACCTGGGCCGCGCCGAACATCTTCGACATGACTGCTCCAACGCTGGGACGACCGCCGAGTGACTCCAGCGATTTCAGCGGCCAGCCAGTGTCTGACTGAGCATTCGAGTGCTCATTATTCATGCCGGTGATTGAGCGGACGGCGCTGATGCGGTCGCCCATTCCGGCGAGGATTGGCATGTGTTCGCAGATGTCAAATCCGGGTACTTTGGTGGCGATCGGGCGAAAGTCGCCGCGGAACTCCTTGGGAGCGTTCGGCTTCAGATCGAACATATCCATGTGCGATGGGCCACCGCTCAGGATGATGTTGATAATCGACTTGCCCGTCGCGTTGCCGCCCGGCTGGGATTCGGCTTTGAGCAGACCTGGCAATGTCAGGCCGCCAGCAGTCAACGCTCCGATTCGAAGGAAATCACGCCGAGACAGGCCGTCACAATGAGCGTAGTTCTGTCCGGTCCAGTCAAACATGATTCTGCCTCACTCGCGGGTAAGTGTTTCTGACGACTCGGGTTCCACCCGAATGCACGGTCGAAACTACCAGACCCATCAAAGGTTGTCTATCGGAAGATCGGCCTGGGAGGCGTTTCGGGTTTGGCTCTGGATGTCCAAGACGAATGAGCCACGGATAGAAACAGATTTACACGGATGGTTGGGATGCTTGAGAGAGCCATCCGTGTCGATCCGTGAAAATCGGTGGCTCCAGAATACTGCGTCGTGAGGGCCGAAATTGCGGACGACTTTGGCGCCGCCGCGAGAAATGCGGTGCAGCTCGTCCATCAATGAACAGAGAAACGCGGTCGCCAGTCATTGTTCGTGGCTGGGTGAAACGTCGCGAGATTGCGGTATTCAGGCAGGTTTTAAGGGCCGTTGACCATGTTTCGACAAGGCAATACCATCCGAGCCGATGACGACTTGGACGACTTAAGTCAAACAGAGACATACAGTTCGCTGCACACGACAGCCGCCGGTTCGCCCGCACTCAGGGAGGGGCTGCAGACGGGCGATCGCAATTCAGCCGCAGGCCAAACCGCCGCGACCTGTCTGACGACCGATCCACATGCTGATCCCACGGCACCGTCGCAAGACACCGCTCACGATGTGCCGCGATCGACAAATACGATTCCTCAGGATCGAACTATGGACCCGCTTCAGAAGCTTGGTGATTCAGTTGGCAAAATCGGTGACATCTTCACCGCTGTCACTTCGACGGTCGAACGCAGCATCACCGGGATGTTCGGCTCGTCAAACGAACGCCGCGTCAAGAACATTGGATTCTCTCGCGATAAGAATGGCGATTCGAAAATCAGTCCGGGATCTCTGGTCGATCAGATCGGAAAGCTTGAACCGAAGTATCAGGCACTCAGCGACGAAGAACTGGGCCAGACGTCGGTCAAACTCCGCGCACGACTGGATGCTGGCGAGACGCTCGACGACATCCTGCCCGATGCGTTTGCGGCGGGACGAGAAGCCGGCGTTCGATTTCTGAAAATGCGGCACTACGACGTGCAGCTTGTCGGGGGCATCGTTCTGCATCGCGGCATGATTTCTGAAATGACGACGGGGGAAGGGAAGACACTCGTCGCGACATTGCCGACGTACCTCAACGCGCTAGCCGGCAAGGTTCACGTCATCACGGTGAATGACTACCTGGCCCGTCGCGACATGGAGTGGATGGCTCCCTTGCACATGGGCCTTGGCCTGACGGTCGGAGCCATTCAGTCCAACATGCATCCGGAAGAGCGGCGGAAGGTATACGCCTGCGACATCACCTACGGGACAAATAACGAATTCGGTTTCGATTACCTTCGTGACAACATGAAGCCGACTCGTGAGATGCAGGCGCAAGGGCCGTTGCAGTTCGCACTGGTCGACGAAATCGACAACATCCTGATCGATGAAGCTCGAACGCCGCTGATTATTTCAGGGCCTGCTCACGACGATACGACCAAGTATCCCAAAGCGGACCAGATTGCTCGCAAGCTGAAGGCAGATCTGCACTACGAAGTCAAAGAGAAGGAACACACCTGCCACCTGACTGACGAAGGGATTCGGTACGCCGAGGAACTGGCGGGTGTCGAGAGTTTCTACACGGCCGGCAACATGCACTGGCCGCACCTGATCGATAACTCGTTGAAGGCTCATTACCTCTACAAACGCGACGTCAGCTACGTCGTCGAAAACGGTGACGTTGTCATCATTGACGAATTCACCGGACGAAAGATGACCGGTCGGCAGTGGAGCGACGGGCTTCACCAGGCAGTTGAAGCCAAAGAAGGCGTGCGGATCAAACAGGAAACGCAGACGCTGGCAACGATCACGCTGCAGAACTTCTTCAGGCTTTATGACAAACTGGCCGGGATGACCGGAACGGCGATGACCGAAGCCGACGAGTTTCTGAAGATCTACGGCCTGGACGTAATCAGCGTTCCGACCAACCGTCCGATGCGGCGAGTCAATCAGACGGACGTCATTTACCGCAGCGAACGAGAAAAGTGGAATGCGGTCATTGACGAAATCCGCGACGTTCATGAGACGGGGCGACCTGTCCTGGTCGGTACGGTTTCGATCGAGAAGTCAGAGCACGTCAGCCGTCTGCTGAAAAAGTACGGTATTCAGCACAGCCTTCTGAATGCAAAGTTCCACGAACGTGAAGCGGAAATTGTGGCTCAGGCCGGTCGTCTCGGCGGAGTCACCCTTTCGACAAACATGGCTGGTCGTGGTACCGACATTGTCCTCGGCGGTAATCCTGAGCATCTTGCCTGGGACGAACTGAGCAAGAAGTACACGTCGCGTCTCGACGTGACGAAGGCCGAGTGGGACGAGGTGACTGAGCGGATCGCCGAACGCGAAGGAATGAAAGAAGAAGCTCGGCAGGTCGCAGACCTCGGTGGACTCCACGTCGTCGGCACAGAACGCCACGACTCGCGACGGATCGACTTGCAGCTTCGTGGTCGTTCCGGTCGTCAGGGTGACCCAGGTTCCAGCCGGTTCTTCGTGTCGCTCGAAGACGATCTGATGCGAATCTTCATGGGCGACTGGGTGAAGACACTGCTGACCAACCTCGGTATGCAGGAAGGCGAAGCCATTGAAAGTGGCATGGTTTCACGGCGGATCGAAGCGGCTCAAAAGAAGGTCGAAGAACGCCACTTTGAGACTCGAAAACACCTTCTCGAATATGACGAGGTCATGGACGAGCAACGCAAACGAGTCTACTCGTATCGCCAGAGGATTCTCGACGGCGGCATCTGTCGCGACCTCGTACTCGAGATGATCGATCGGCAGGTGGAGCAATTTACCGAGCAGGTTCTGCATCGCATGTATCGATGGCAGACGGTTTGCGATTGGTGTGGGACGGTCATTCATCTTGAAATTACGCCCGACGAAATTCGCGACATGGAGAAGGAGTTGCTTCTGCAGTTTGTCGTCGAAGAAGCCAAACGTCAGGCCGATGAAACGACCGCTGAAAGTCTCGAAGAGAACCTCCCTGAACTGGAAGACGAGGCCGAGTGGAACTGGCAGGCTCAGTCACAATGGGTCAACGCGACGTTCGGCCTGAACACCAACGACCGCGAGTTGAAGAAGGTTGGCCGCAACAACCTTCACGTTCATATTTACAACCGAGCATGCGAAGCCATCGACCGCTACGACCTGACTCCGCTGGAAACGTTTCACCGAGAGGATTGGGGAGCGGTTTCACTCGCGAGCTGGCTCTTTCAGCAGTACACGCTGCAGATTGAGCCGAAGGATTTGGAAGGTCTGGAACCAGAAGACGCCATTGCCCTTATTAATCAGCGCGTCCGCGAGATGTACCACGAGAAGGAAGTACGTTTCCCGGTTTCCGTTGGTTTTAACGGCTTCACCGTGAAGGGAGGAGGCGGCGAACGACTGGACCGCGACGGTCTGGTTCGGTGGGCAAACAGCCGGTTCGAAATTCGCCTGGCAGAGGATGACCTTGGCAGTATTGCGAACCTTGAGAAGACTCTGTCGGACGCAAGCCGGAAGTTTCTCGAACGCGGCGAACTGATGGACGAAGTCCAACGGCAGCTTGACTCGATTTACGGACCAGCCGACGAAGCGACGTTCGACGATGTTCGTGTCGCAACACCTGACGAAGTTGCGGGGATGATCGCCTGGTCGAACTCGACTCTGAATTCAACTTTCGATGACGACGACTTCACGCGATTAAGTCGAAACCAGGCGCAGGAGCGACTGCTGGAAGCTCACTCCTGGCGTTTCCGTCCGGAGCTGCATCAGACGGAACGTTCGGTGATTCTGGAGATTCTCGACACGGCCTGGAAGAACCACCTCTACGACATGGACCGGCTGCGTTCCGCCGTTGGTTTGGTTGGTTATGCCCAGAAGGATCCGAAAGTCGAATACCGCCGAGAGGGCATGAAGTCCTTCGGCGAAATGTGGGACACGATCGGAACCCAGGTAACAGGAGCGATCTTCCGCCTGGAGCACGAGAACTCAGAATTCGTAGGCTCACTGTGGGAGATTACAAACACCGTCCACGAGTCTGCCGGATCAGTATCAGAAATGAACGACTCAGCTCCCGCGCCGGCAAGCTCCGACGACGGTACCGCCATGCAGGAAGGTGCCGAGGCAAGTCAGGCCACGCAAACGATCGAGCCAATCCGCAATCGAGGCGCCAAAGTCGGCCGCAACGACCAGTGCCCATGTGGCAGCGGCAAGAAGTACAAGAAGTGCTGCGGCGCTTTCGGCTAAGAGAGCTGTGCTGCAGCATGATCATTCCAAAAGCAGCCGGCGGTGACTCCGCTGGCTGCTTTTGTATTGAATACGTGGATGGGTATGACGATATGAGGTAGAGTCGAACGCTGATCGAGCAGGCACTCGCAACGAATGCGTCTGCCGGAAATCGAGTATGCTGGAGAGTGACGATGTTTCGAATCGTAGACAAATTGCTTGCCAGAAATTGCGAAGGTCTATGCCGTCGCGATTTTCTGCAGATTGGGACGCTCGGGCTGGGCGGCCTGACGCTGACGGACTTGTTGCGGATTGATGCTCAGGCGGGAACCGGCAATTCGTTGCTGAAGGACCGCTCGATTGTGATGCTCAACCTGCAGGGTGGCCCAACTCATATCGAGACGTTCGATCCGAAAATGACCGCGCCCTCTGAATATCGTGCGATGTTTGGAGAAGTGAAAACGTCTTTGCCCGGTGTCACGTTCGGGAGCCACTTCGAGCGGATGGCGAAGCACGCTCATCAGATGTCAGTCGTGCGGTCTTTCCGACACGGGAACGGCAGCCATGGCACTGCTTCCGCTCTGGTGGCGTCCGGAGGAAATCCCACTGGCGCGAACATGGGGTCGCTCTACGGACGCATTGCCGGCATGACGAATCCGACGACCGGCGTTCCGAATGTTGCAATCATCCAGCCCGGGGCGGTGGGCGAGAAGTACCGTAAGCTCGGCGCTGCCGCATCACGCATCACCAGCACGGGTTCATTGTCCAAGCAGTATCAGCCGTTTGACCCGAGCGCTGGCGGAGACGTCGTCGACAACATGGAGCTGCGAATTCCGGAATCGCGTCTGGGCAATCGACGTTCGCTGCTGGGCGGACTGGACAATTTCAGGCGGAGAGTCGATGCGTTGGACGCGCTCGGCGGAACAGACCAGTTTCAGCAGCAGGCGTTCGATGTCATTCTCGGTGGGATTTCGGACGCGTTTGATCTTTCGAAAGAGGATCCGAATGTTGTCAAGCGTTATGACACCAGCCATGTCGACATTCCAAAGTACCTCTACAAGAAGAAGAACAAGAACCTGGCGAAACAGTCACCAGCTTCGCTCGGGAGGCAGATGCTGATGGCTCGTCGGCTGGTCGAATCGGGCTGCCGATTTGTGACGGTCACCAGCGCCGGATGGGACATGCATGGCAACGCGTTCGGCGTCGACGACGGGATGCCGATTCTTGGCACGGCGGTCGACATCTCGGTCAGCGCATTCCTGGAAGATTTGGCACAGTCGGGACTCTCTGAGAAAGTCCTGCTGATCATCACTGGCGAGTTCGGCCGCACTCCAAAGATCAATTCAAAAGGCGGACGTGACCACTGGGGCAACCTCTGCACGCTGGCGTTCGCGGGCGGCGGGTTACCGATGGGGCAGGTCATCGGCCAGTCAGACCGGCGAGCGTCTGTGCCTGCTTCGGATCCGGTGACCACGAGAGACCTTCTCGGCACGGTCATGCACTACCTGCTCGACATCGCCGAACTGCGACTCGTCCCCGGAATCCCCTCGGACATCGCTCGGGCGTTAGGTTCGATCCAGCCGATCTCACAACTCGCCTAAGCCAACCGCACTGAAGTGGCTCGGCCCTGACTGTTATTCCAGAACCGCTTTAACCGGTGACGACGTGCCCGTTGATCCAAATTCCGATTCGCTGCTTGAGTCACTTGAGACGTACCACAAGTTTCCGTGCGAGTACACCTTCAAAGCCATCGGGCGTAACCCTGAAGGTTTTGTGCGATCAGTCGTCGAGGCGGTAGCCGAAGAGCTGGGTGTTTCTGACGACCCGCCACATTCGGTGAAGAAAACGCCGAATGGGCGGCACATCTCGGTGACCCTGACGCCTTTGGTGGAATCGCCTCAGCACGTAATCAACGTCTACAACCGCCTGCAGGCACTCGACGTAGCTGTCTATTCGGTGAAACTCGCGCTGCTTGAAATCTGCGAGTCGGTTATTACTTCGGCATGGATACCGAGCAGCTCAGACTGGATGTTGCCGCTGGGACGATTGATGTCGATCGACTGGTCGG
>Ga0316208_1003544_pt1 | contig 11163 bp, 11 predicted proteins | sample 3monopyrite_MG_FD_204944 | JGI IMG/M metagenome (GOLD analysis project Ga0316208, IMG submission 204944) | Microbial mat bacterial communities from mineral coupon in-situ incubated in ocean water Damariscotta River, Maine, United States -... | ecosystem: Environmental > Aquatic > Marine >... | reverse complement strand
GCCCTGACCCGGTCAATTGTCCACTCAACAGCGAGCGATCGCTTTCCGCCCTTCCTAAAGGTCCGGGACGGTGTTTGTCGTGCAAACTGCTGCGTTTGCCAACTCTATTGCCTGCGCATCTTTGAAGAGTGACAGGTGGGCGACAAGCCCGGAGGCGCGTCCGCGCCGCGCTCGAACCCGTTGAGGTAACCGTGGGCTTAAGCCCACGGGTCGATCTCAACCAGAACCTGCACCTCGTCTCCGTCGATTTCATCGGCGGGTACGGCGCCAAAGGTTCCATCCCCGGCCTGGAAGACGACGATCGAGACCATGAGCGTGGCGGCGAGGGAGGCGGCGAAGGCGTGTGCATCTTTGCGGGACATCTGTTTGGCTCCTGTCTTGGAGGCGGGGGACCATCCCCCGCGCGACAGAACCTCGAAGGCCCGAAGACTGGCTGACATCACCGGGTGCGTTCGGCTCGTCCGAATCCGCCCGGCGGCACGGGCTTGCCCGTAGTCCGACCCCTCGCGGGTTGATCTCGAAGACGGGATTCGGGCCAAGGAAGGGAATGGCGAGCGAGGGATGGTCCCCAGACAACAGGAGCCGGATTGTCCCGTTGATGCTTGGCACCCCGCCCGCCTTCCGGCCAAGCTCTTGGTTGAAGACCTCCTTCCTCGGGGATGGATCCTTGGTGCCCCGCGAATTCAAAGGACAGGGTTGTGATGGGTGAGAGGCCTACCCTTCGGCAGGCCCCACGGTTGTCATGCGGGCTCATGCGGCGCGTTCTGTGCCCCCTACCCTATCGCCGTCGTCCTCGCCGACGATCTCCAGCCGCGCGTTGCGATAGCCTTCTTTGGCGATCCAGAGTTCGGCCGCTGTGACGGACTCGGCCAAATGCAGCAGTTCCGTGTTGCCGCCGAAATCCAGCAAGACGCGCACCTGCCCGGCTCTCGGTTTCTCTGCCACCTCAAAGACCAAGGTGCTGTCAGCCGAGTGACTGCGCATGATGGTGACGAGGATAACCCCGTCAGAGGCGAAGTTGCCTTCGTGGAGCGTAAACGTCGCTGGAGCTTTCCACGTCGGATAGGGGCGCGGTGGTTCCTTCTTTACAAGGCGCCCCATTCCGTTCGAGCGTTCCCAGGCCGCCAGCTTCTTGGTGAAGCGTGAGGGAGGCTTGGGGCTGCCGTCGGTGTAACGAATGAGCGCCCCGAGGGGTGCTGTGTCGATGATGGTTGTTGCAGACATGATTCCTCTTCCCGAATGCGAGCAATCGCACTCATCCTATTGATATAGTTAATTTATATGGTGATCGGGGGCGTGAGTACCCGCCCCCGGCTGGTTGATCTCACTCAGCAGCGAGCATCGACGCGCTATCGGCAGGCAGATCGTCTGTCAGGAAAGCAGGAAGGTCAGAGTCACTGACGCTATCAGCCGTATCCGCCCCCTGCCCTTCCACACCGTCCTCGCCGTCCAGTATCACCAGATCGCCGCGGCGCAGGACCTCGGGCAACCAACCACTGCCCTTCAGCAGTCGCTCGGCTTCGGTCGCCATCTCGCCCTTTTTGAGATGATCAAGGAGCTGAGCGGTCCCTTCCCCTTTGGCCTCGCGCACGGCCTCGATGATGCGGGCCTTGGGCACGCGGTTCAGATAGGTGTCCACCGTTGGCTCCCAGCCCGCCTCGACCATGTCGAGATCGACTGCCTGTGCCACGATATCCGCCTGCACCATGCGCCGGGTCAGACCATTGGCCGAGATACCCGCACCATAGGGATTCACCTTCTCATGCAGCGCATTGATCCCGAAGCTGAGGCAATGTGCCAACAGCGACAGGCGGCTCGCCTGATCAAGGTTCGTCAGATAGTCCCAGAGGGCCGCATCGTCGCCAAGCGGCAGTTCTGCTTCCCAGGCGGCGTGACGCTCGTCCACAGCCTGCGCCACCGGGCTATCCTTCAGATCGGCAGCCTGCGCCGACATGTAGACTTGGCGAACCGAAGCCTCCAGGCAGCCTCCCGATGCACCCATAGATTGGAACGTGTCGGTGACCAGCCTCATAAGGAGCAGCGTCAACGCGACATCGGGAGAGCGCCCAACGGCCTCCCGCAGCGCCAGGGTCCGGTGCGCTGTCAGTTCTGTGATCAACCGCTCAGGCAATGGCTTTAACGCACCATCATCCTCGTCATCCGTTAGACCAATCCCAAATGGCTGGCCACCTGACGTAATGATGGTCCCGACATTTCCGTGAGCATCACTGTCGCCTCCATCCGAGGGTGCCAGATCATCCCCCTGCCCCGCGAGCGCGGGATCGACACCATCTTGGACCGCGGTCTCGATCCGCAACTCATCCTCCGGACGCACATAGCCCCGGTAGACAGCGAGTTCACCGTAACGGTCGAGCGTGACGAAAGCCCCTGCCCGCACGACTTCTGTTTGATCGAAGATCAGCGGCCGGATCTCAAGTTTCTCCATCGCCTGCTCGAGTTCGCCGAGACGAGTGTCGATCTCTTCGGGGAATTCATCCTGGCCAGCGTATTCCTCTTCCAGCGCCCGATACTCGGCCAGCAGCTTGGCATGAGCCGCGCCCTCGTCATCCGTCATCGGCGCAGGATCACCCGCCAATCGCCGCAGCCCGTGGCTGTAGCCATAGGGCAGATCAAGCGACACCTCGATCCACTTCCAGCCCTCGACAGCGATCGTCTCAGCTTCGGTCTGCAACCTTTCCGTCACCAGTTGATCGAGCAGCGCAGGGTCTTCAAGCCAGCCGCCGTCGTCGCCTTGGAAGAGATCATGCAGCATCGTGCCGCCAGCAGCTTCATAGGCGTCGACACCAACAAATACCGCGCGACGATCCGACGCCCGGACCGAGGTCTCAGTGAGCATGCGCCGGATCTGGAAGGGCTCCTTGTTCCAGGAAGAACTGATCACATCCCAGACCTGAACCTGACGGTCGTGATCCGGGTTCACAGTGAAGGCCATCAGTTGCTCCAGCGTCATGCCGTCTTCGGCATAGACCTCGAGAAGGGCAGGGGCGACAGAGGCGAGTTTCAACCGCTGCTTCACGATCTGCGGTGTGACGAAGAAGGCCGCTGCGATTTCCTCATGGCCTTGGCCCTTTTCGCGCAGCGCCACGAAGGCACGGAACTGGTCGAGCGGATGCAAGGCAACACGCTGCATGTTTTCCGCAAGAGAGTCATCCTCGGCGAGGATGTCAGAGCCCGCGTCCCGCACGATGCAGGGAATAGGCGTACTCTTGTTCAAACGCTTCTGCTTAACCAGCAGCGACAGTGCCTGGAAGCGCCGACCACCGGCCGGGATCTCGTACCTGCCAGTCTCGGTACCGTCATCCGCCAGGACAGGCCGCACGCTCAAGCTCTGCAGTAGGCCGCGGCGGGCGATGTCCTCGGCCAACTCATCAACGGATACTCCAGCCTTGATGCGTCGCACATTGGACTGGCTCAGCACGAGCTTGTCAAAGGGGATATCCCGGGAAGGGGACAGGATGATTTTCTGGGCTGCTTTCGCCATCAGTTTTTCTCCACGACGGGCGTCGGAAGCCACTCTCCCGATCTCACTTCCCGTCAAACCCTTCACAACCACTCTCTCCCTCTAGGCTGGGTTAGAAAGTTGGCCATGGCCAACTAAGGTATGTTTGGTAGCTGAAATGATTCGAGCTAGGTATGCGTCAGGGTTGGAGATTTGCTCTGCACTGCCAGCAATCTGGTTTTGGACCATTAGTGTTTTCGCGTAACCTATTGTTGAAATCGCCTTCGTTAGGGTAACCTGAGCTATTCTAAGCATCTTTCCAAACTCGAAGATTATTTGCACCATAGCGCGCTCTGTTCGAGGCGTTCTGGGATAGAACTCAGATAGGACTGTCAGACTGTTCCAAAACTCTGTGTTTGAAACTGGCGTAGTTTTTTTTGTATATGATTTTTGTGGTTCTTTGTGCCGGACATTTCGACCGTCTGTGGCGGTCATTGTGGCTGTATCATCAAGGTTCTGTTGTGGCTGATTTATGGTGGTGGTTTTAGATTCTATCGTGGCAACAGGTGCTTGGGTTCCTTCTGTATTGGCCTGATCCACGCCCATGAGAACGTCTGTAAGCTTGTCAACGATTGCGCGGGCTTGCACTAGCGTCGTACTGGCGCGGCGCATGATGTTGCGTGTCCCTTCCAAGAAAGTACTTACGTCTTCGCCTACGGGTAGTCTTAAACATTCCATACGCAGCTTCTGGATATAGGAGCGAAGACCGCGCAGCTCATCGGCTTCCTGACGACGCTTTTGGGCGAGGGCAAAAAGTTCTTCTGCCCGTGTCAGGAGAGGGGAAAGGTCAATGCCGAATGCGCCGATAACCTTCCCGCCGCGATGAATTGGGAACCGTTTCCCGTTAGCACTGTCTTTGCGTTGGATCAGCCCAACTTCTTCTAGGCGTTCTAAATGACGCCTGAGCTGTCGCTCGGTGATCCCCTTGGCTCGAAAGCAAAGTGTATTATTGGACGCGTAGACGGTAAGCAAAGTTAGTGGCGAAATAGGTCTATCGAGACCTGATTTGGAATCTTTGCAAGAGAGGCAGCTGAGTAGAGCATCAATCACCATAACAGAGGCTGCGCGCAGTCCGAGGTCTTTGGAGACGGTGTTGACCGCGGCCATCAAATCTCGCCTCGTGATCGGTCTGAAAGAAGGTTGCTGCTCGATGCTGCCCATTCCCGCAAAGGCAATGGGCTCCTGCAAGGCACAGTTATCCTGCGCCTCGACTGCTGAAGTCGCGACTTGTTCCTGTTTCATATGATTTCAGACGGCAAAATGCGACCGGGCACCGAAATCGGTGTTGCAGTGATTCGTTTTTGGGAGTACCAATATAGTGCTAGTAAATCGGGACCCTCTGGAGAGCTTCACCGCCTTCGGGGGGTTTCTTTTTGCGCGCTTGTCTGCCTCCTTGTTGTTTGCTTCTATCTTTTCCATAGGTTGGCCACGGCCAACCGTAACGAAATCAATGGCTTATCGTTTGTGGATCTGCGCCAGCTTCATGGATTCTTTTTCCACTCGTCGTAGAGTCTCTCAAGGTTGGCCTCGACAAAACCGATGAAGCCTCGTTCTTTCTGTTCCGATACCTCGATCATAAGGCGCTTGCCCTTTGCCTTAAACGAGACCGGCCTGTCCTTTAATCTGGAAAGTGGGTTAGGAGAGGCAGCATTTGCCGCCAAACCTACAGCCTTTTTGCTCTTGCCTTCAGCAGCCTGAAGCGCCTCAATGAGAGCGCTCAGCTTTTCAGTTGGCGTACCATTGTCAGGAACCAGCGAGAGCATTTCAGCGTCCGTCACAGCAGTTTCGATCTTGATGAGTCGCCTGAGTTCGAGCCACGGTCGCCGCCCTGCCTCATGAGCAGCGCCAATTGCATAGATCAGCACATCAGGAAGATCGCGCGCTACACTTATCAGCTTGCTGAGAGTTCCCTTGTCGACTGCGAGGACATCTCCGATTTCAGCCCTGGTGAAACCCTGTTCTTCGAGCTTGATTGCGAAGATAGCTTGTTCAATGAAACTTCGTTCGAGGCGAGCGGAGTTTTCTAAGGCTTGAGAGACAAGTGCCTCACGTTGGTCCATTTCCTTGATGTAGGCTTTGACCTTGATCCCAAGCGCCCGACAGGCTGCGATTCTTCTGCGGCCATAGACAACTTCGTAGCGAGGGCCGACTCCACGCCGATACCGAAGCAGGGCAGGAAGCTGTTGACCAGAAGTCCGGATCGACTCAATGAGATCGTCAAGCCCCTCGGCCACGTCAAACCTGTCTGCAATTTCGGAATCCGAGATTTCGCTGACATCCACTTCTTGGGCAGCTTGGGCCGAAACTTGAGAGAGCACGTCTGACATGCTTTTAAGCGAGCGAGGGGCTCGTTCGCCGGGCTTCTGGTCGTTCTCCTCGACAGCCGCAGAAGGTTTGGAACCCATTTGCGCTAGGCTTTTGGCAAGTAGATCACGCTTCATTGCTGCCTCCTCGACCCCATGCGGACTGGATCATCTTTTCGATATCGTTTGAGAAGCTGATCACGGATTCCAAGGCGCGATCATAAGTCTTCCGGTTCTTCGAGCCGGCAAGATCCACCTCGAAGATTGTCTTCTGGGACAAGCCAGCTTCGCTTACGGCAGACGACTTAACGAATGGGGACTTGATCACACTGTCACCAAGCAACTGCCTGATCCATTCGGCCAAATCTTGCTGCGTACTTATGGCTGTGTCAAACCGGGTCAGTAGATACGCAAAATTGTCGTAGGCGCCGATCCCTCCGTTGGAATGAAGTACTTCCAAAACACCAGATGCCATGGTGAGAAACTGGCTGGCTGAAGCGAGGTCTACGCGCTCGGGGATAATGGTCATGAGCAGTGAAGTTGATGCGCATACTGCCGACATCGTGAGATATCCAAGCTGAGGGGGGCAGTCGATGAGGATAACATCGTACTCGTCCTCAACCTGGCGTATCGGATCTCGAATCCGATTGAAAAACACCGGCTGCTCACCACGGCTCAATGCCATAGGGGTCTCGGTTTCAAACTCCGAGAGCATGATCCCTCCAGGAACCAAGTCCAGATTGGGAAAGTAGGTCTTACGTAGAACGTCGGTGATCGGGACTCGGGATATTTCGCCGTCGTTGTAGCGGATTGCATCATAGAGCGTTCCGCCCTTACGGAAATCGATCTCGGGCTGATATCCGAAAAAGGTCGTGAGCGAGGCTTGCGGATCTGCGTCGATCAGACACACACGATAGCCGCGTAACGCTAGCCTCATCCCAAGCGTTACGGTCGTTGTCGTTTTGCTCGAGCCGCCTTTGAAGTTAACAGTGGACCAGATTTGCAGTTTGTCGCCCTGACGTCGACCAGGAAGGAACTGGTAGGGGTCTTTAGCGTTCTGTGACAGAATATTGCGGATCTCGAGAATCTTCTCGGCGGTGTAGAGGCGTTTGTTGTTAGAGCCTTGCTCGACATCGGGGATGCGATCGTCGAAGTGAGCTTTTCGCAGATAGCCATCGCTTACACGCAACAACTCTGCCACTTCAGCGGTAGTGAAGCTCCGAAGCGTCTTTTCTTCTTTTGGCGCTAGGAAGAGCTTGGACATGTGTTCAAGGGCTTCGGAAAGCCGGTCTGCGTCTGCTCTTAGTTTATCATGCAGCACTGGATGCATTTTTGTTCGTCCGCCTCACATCGTCCCGTCTGCGTTACTCGATATAGGCTACCGTTCGGAGCATCGGGAAACGCGAAGGACGTATTTTTTCTTCTTTTCACGTTACAGCTATGACGTGAGAAATGGGGAAACTCAAGAAAAAATGTTTGCGGCCGTCTTGTGCTGACCGAGGAGGTAACCACCATATGAAGCGCTGACGTTAAGGCAGCGCATCACGACTTCATGTTAAGCAGTTGGTTTAACTAGATTATCTTATGCAAGATTTATCCACAGGACAACATTTCACCCCGGCGAGGGTGAGCAGTTGAAACGTCACTACCAGCTTCAGTAACGCAATTCATGCCGCTCTGACCACTTATAGGTTCTTTAGCGCAGCTCTGGCGATTCCTTTGTACAGCCCAAAGTTTGAACGATCTAGTGACTGCTGTATGCCGTATCCCGTTACTTAGAGAGTAAGCCTAGGCGTTCAGCACGCTCCAGCAACATCTTGACCGAAGACGGTTGCCAACTGGTTCGCCCGCGCGGTGTGCGTTCGCGCATCGCTTCTAAGCGGACGCAGATCGCCTGTAGCGTGATATCAGGGTCTGCACCCTTGATGGCGGCGACGATGGCCGGGAGGCGGTCGTCGGTCTCGCGTCGCCCGGCACGGCCAAGAACGGCTTCAGACAGGAAGCCGTCGCGCACGTAGGCCTTCACGGCACGCCGCAGGCGGCTTTGCGTCCAGCGACGCGCTTCGGGCAGGGGGGCATTTACGATGCGCAGCACATCTTCCCAGGCCATGTCTGGGCGCAACCGGCGGACATGTGGCACCCAATCCTGCGCCGTCTCGTTCAGGCGCTCCATATATCCATCCTGGCGCGCCAGACGGACCTTGCGCAACGCTGCAGGATCCTTGGCGCGCAGACCAGGGTTCCCACCGACGCGTCCCTTGTTGCGTGCGCTGGCCAGCCCTGCTTTGGTACGCTCACGGATCAGCGCGCGTTCGAACTCGGCCGCCGCGCCCAGAACCTGCAGGGTAAATTTGCCCTGCGGGGACGCAGTGTCGATTGGGTCCAGCAGCGAGCGAAAGAAGGCCCCCTTGGCTTCCAGCCGTTCGATCACCTCGAGTAGATGGGAGAGTGATCGCGCCAGGCGGTCTATGCGGACTACGACCAGCGTGTCGCCCTTGCCGATCCGCTCCAGCACGCGCGCAAGCACCGGCCGGGCGCGATTGCCGCCCGAGGCTTGCTCTTCGAATATCTCGGCGCAGCCTGCAGATTTCAGGGCCTGCGACTGGGGCAGGGGGGTCTGATCCTCTGTCGAGACGCGTGCATAACCGATTAAAGGCATCAAAACAGGCCGTTTGCAGTTTCATATACCGCCACTAAACGACCGTTTGTAAACGAGTGCAAGTAGGTGTTCTCTCGTCGCGCTGGCGCATAATCCCTTGGTTTCCTTGCGCTGAACGCGATCTGAGAACTTCCGCCGACAGTCGCGCGCGCGTACAATATGAAGAGAGCGGACAACGGCCACGAAATCACTTGGGTAATGTGCAAAAGATTAGTATTTTGCACACATGAATCCACAAACATCGAATAACCCTGATTATTTCGACGATCCTCTCGTCACTACCGAGGGGGGTCAGGATGCTTCGGAGGACGACCTCTGGTTTCTTCCGGGACCCATCGAAGATGAACCGGATTACCTGCCTCCCGGACCGCGGGCGGAACCGCCTGAAACGGGTGTCATCGACGAATGGGTGAATGCGGAAGCGTACTGTGCTGCTCGCCTCGCAACAGTTGCCGGACGCTTGGGTGCGCTGGACGACAGGTTGTTGCGCGGCCCGGAAGGTTGGCGGCATCGGCTCGCACTGATCGAGGCTGCAGACCTGAGCTGGTTTGCGGGAGATCGGGTGAGTTCTGATCGCCTGGCACTTTGGATGTCCATGCGACTGTCAGGCGTTCAGGTCGATCCGGAGGCACTGACTCGGGTCGGGTGGGCCGTTCGGCGCTTGACTGGTGGTCCGTGCCCGGAGATCGATTTGGCGGCCTTCCTCGACCGCCGCGATCCTGGGACCATCGAAGACAGCGCCGAGCGGCTTGAGGATCGCGCGCGCGGATGGTTGGAGGTGATGGCAGCCGCAGCCGATCTTCACCCGATCACGCGGGCTTGCATGGGCTTTCATCTCTGGAGCCTCGCGGGCCTCGGGCAACATGGAGACTGGATTGAGGCCGCTGTCACCGCAGCAAGGATCGCAGTCAGCGACGGAGACGGAGCTATCTTTGCACCGCTGGCTATGGGTGGGGCAGGGGGGCTGCGCGCCTCTGGCTTGCCACCAAAGAGGTTGACCGGCTGGCTGGATGGCATGAACAGCGCAATACTGACGGCGATGCGACATCTGAATGATATCGAGACTTGGACGTCCAAAACCGAAAAAGAGATGAGTCGGCTTTCCGGTAGAACGCCACCTACCCTTCGCGCTGTGCTGACCGAATGGCCGATGATATCGGCCCCGATGGCCGAGAACCTGACCGGAGCTAGCCGGGCTGCTGTTCAACGTAACCTTAGCTGGATGGAAGCACAGGGCTTGATCCGAGAGGTGACTCGGCAGGGGCGATATCGGATGTGGCAAGCTTCAATTTAGATCTGCCGCACCCTGATACCGTGGGAACCGGTCTCTTCCTATCAAGACAAGCTTCCTGGTCTTCGTCAAAGGGCCTGCAAGGGTTTCAACGACTTAATACCGTGCAAAGCGAAATCGATTAGGGCTCGAACCTTGCGAGGCAGCGTGCGGCCTTCCAGATAGGCTGCGCCAACCGGGCCGCTTTCAGACCGAAATTCATCGAGAAGTGCGACGAGATCGCCGGATTTGACGGCCCCGCGCAAGGTGAAACTCGGCACGTAAGCGAGTCCAATACCACTGGTCGCAAGCGCCACGGCGGCACTTGAGGAATTGACGTGAAATCGACCGGTCACGTTCGCAATCGTCTCCGAGCCGTCTTTGTGAAATATCCATCGGTGTGGGTTCCGTCGGTTCGTGTCGACAATACACGCATGATTTGAGAGTTCTTCCGGCGTCGTCGGCGTCCTGTAGCGTGACAAGTGTCAACAGGATCTTGGCGAGCAAGAGCATGGTGGTTTCCTGACGACGTGTACCGAAAAACAGCACAGCATACGGAAAAGGGATGCGCAAACAGAGTTCTTTTGGTCAAATACTCTTTTCAACCTACGAAATGGGAGACAAAGATGGAGCCCGAACGGGCCCTCCCATCAACGAAAAGGAAGGGCAGGACGCTCTCGATGCGCGAGGTCGATAGCCTCTTCGCGACCGATGCCTGTCATGCAAAGCAGCCGAATCACGGCCTCATCCACGACGCATTCCTCGAGCTCACCCGTCGTAACGGCAAGTGCGACGCCGACGATAGCATGATTTGCCATTTTCCATGTGAGTGCTGCGTCATCCACTTTGAAGCGTCCGGCCTCGGTTGCGCGTTTCAGGTCGCGGATCGCAAAGGGGCCCATTTGATGGAACATGGCGTTTGCCAACACCTCTGAGCGATAGAGAAGCTGCCGCCAGCGAATGTCGGTCGTTGCCGCATCAATCACAGTCCGGATACCAAACGCATAGACCTGTGCCGGGTCATCGAAGGTGTCCGTGACTTTTTCGATTTTCAGAGCAAGTTCATGCATCAATTCCTCAAGGACGGCGACCGCTAGATCCTCTTTGGATTTGAAATAGTTGTAGACCGTACCGGCCCCGACGTCCGCCAGCTCCGCGATCTCGAGCATGGTCGCGGCATCAATGCCCTTTTCGGACATGATCTTCCGTGCAGCACCAATCAACGCCTTGCGGTGGGAGTGGGCAAAACTTGGTGGTCGACGTGGTAGGGTAAGGTTTCGGAACAAGGCGGGACCCACCATGGAAGTAAGCATTTTTGTCGAGACGACGTTTGACGATGGAGAAACCAAGAAGCGCAACATCGGTCGACTTCGCCGTGCGCCGGACGAAGTTGGTTCCGAGAATTTAGGCC